>Ga0209309_10003882_pt1 | contig 12638 bp, 15 predicted proteins | sample COGITO_mtgs_1204_2_FD_184807 | JGI IMG/M metagenome (GOLD analysis project Ga0209309, IMG submission 184807) | Pelagic marine microbial communities from North Sea - COGITO_mtgs_120412 (SPAdes) (version 2) | ecosystem: Environmental > Aquatic > Marine > Epipelagic ...
ATGCACAATTTTTACTGAACTTAAATCAAAATGAATAATCGCCCCTTTTATTCGTAAACAAAAATTACGAATGAAAAATGTATTATTTGCAGCCTTGATCTTATTCACATTTCAGGCTTTTTCACAAGATTACACACTTAGAGGAAAGATCACCGCCAATAATAAAGTTTTGGAAGGAGCCTCTGTTGTTGCATTGGGAGAAAAAGTTGGAACTCAAACCGATGCCCAGGGGAACTACTCGATCTCCCTAAAAGAAGGGTCTCACACCATTTTATTTAGCTATGGTAATAGCAAAACTCTGAAAATTGATCTTACCCAAAACATGAATTTGGATATAGATCTTACCAACGCTCAGGAAGTTTTAGATGAAGTGTTTCTATCAGCTCTTAGAGTGAATGCGCAATCTCCAATAACCTATAGCAATTTAAGCAACGAGGAAATTGAAGAGCGAAATTTAGGTCAGGATATTCCAGTGCTTATGAATTTTATGCCGAACGTAGTCACAACTTCAGATGCTGGTGCAGGGGTTGGATATACGGGAATTAGAGTTCGTGGGAGCGATGCCAGTAGGGTAAATGTTACCATTAATGGCGTGCCTTATAACGATTCTGAAAGTCAAGGTTCTTATTGGGTAGATCTTCCGGATTTTGCTTCTTCAGTTGAAAATATTCAGTTGCAAAGAGGGGTTGGAACTTCTACTAATGGAGCTGGAGCGTTTGGTGCGAGCTTGAATATTTTAACCGATGGATACAGTCCTGATGCCAATGCTGAAATTTCAAACAGTATTGGTTCTTACAATACTCATAAACACACCTTAAAATTTAGTACCGGTTTATTGAAGGATCATTGGGAAATTTCGGGAAGAGCTTCTCAAATTAAAAGTGATGGATATATAGACAGAGCAAGTTCAGATCTAAAATCTTATTTCTTGCAAGCTGCTTATGTAAATGACAATACTTTGATAAAAGCCCTAATGTTTGGTGGAACAGAAAAAACCTATCAGGCTTGGTATGGTATTGATGGCGAGACTTTAAGATCTAATAGAACTTATAATCCGGCTGGAGAATACACAAATGAAAATGGGGAAGTTCAGTATTACGATAATCAAACAGACAATTATCAGCAGGACCATTACCAATTACTTTGGAATCAGAAATTCAATAATAACTGGTCTTCAAACGTGGCTTTGCATTATACCAAAGGAAAAGGTTATTACGAAGAATTCAATGAAGATGCGAGTTTAACTGAATTTGGACTTCAGAATTTTATGGCGAATAATGCTGAGGTTACCACATCAGATCTTGTAAGTCAAAAATGGTTGGATAATGATTTCTACGGAACAACCTTCAATGTTAATTATCAAAATACTAATTTAGACCTAGATCTTGGTGGGGGTTGGAACAGGTATGAAGGTGATCATTTTGGGGATGTAATCTATACCAGATTTGCTATGAACAAAGAACCTGGTGATAATTACTATTTTAATGATGCCGTAAAAACCGATTTCAATGTATATGCAAAAGCAAATTTCGCCATTACAGAGAAGTTGGCTGCGTACGTGGATCTTCAGATAAGAACTATAGATTATAAAACGGAAGGTCTTCAAGATAATCAGTCAAATTTCAATGTGAACGATAATTTCAGCTTTTTTAATCCAAAGGCAGGATTAACGTACCAGATGAATGATATAAATCAGCTTTATTTCTCCTATGCCAGAGCAAATAGAGAACCAAGTAGAGCGGATTATGAAAATGGAAATCCGGAACCAGAAGGTTTAAATGATTTTGAATTGGGTTGGAGATATAAAGCTCCAAAAGTTCAGATCAATACCAACCTTTATTATATGGATTATCAAAACCAGTTGGTGTTAACCGGTGGAATAGATGATGAAGGAGTTTTTGTGCGTGAAAATAGCGGAAATAGTTACCGACTTGGGTTAGAGGTTGATGCGAGTATCAAGATCTCTGATAAACTAAAAACTCGTCCTAATTTTTCTATAAGCAGAAATAAGAATGTAGATTTTGTTTTAACTTTTAATGGAGAATTAACAAATTTTGGAGATACAGACATTTCTTTTTCTCCGGAAATTGTAGCAGGAAATATTTTAAACTATTCGCCAATAGAAAGATTACAAATCAACTTGCTTTCTAAATATGTGGGAGATCAATATATGAGTAATATTGAGGCTGAAAATTCAAAATTGGATGCTTATTTTGTGAACGATCTGAATGTTCAATACACTTTAAAGAAACTTTCAATCTTTAAAGAAGTGGTGCTAACCGCTTTAGTGAATAACATCTTTAATGAGAAATATGTTTCAAATGGATATTATTACACTTACGATGTTGAGAATGCAGAGCTACCAAGTGGTGTTCAAACCTTTGATGGAGCAGGATATTATCCACAGGCAACCACTAATTTCTTAGTGGGGCTTAATCTAAAATTCTAATTAATACTGAAACCTTCCTGTTAAGTTAATTTTCAGGAAGGTTTTTAATTATAAACTTCCAGGGTACTACCATTCTTTCTTACCCTATAAGATTTTAGGGCGTATTGACCTGCGCCTTCGGTAATTTCTCCGGTTAAGATGTTATACTCATTACCATCGCCGCAGTTACAGGTGGCAATCAAGCCTTGTACGCTCAATCTAGAACAATTTGAAACTGCGTGATTAGGATCTGTAAGTTCAAAAGCTATATATTGATTGTTGTTTACATTATAAATTACTACTCCGTTTAGGCCATAATTGTAAGTGGTATAGCTGTTCCCGGGAAAATTCAAACTGTTATATTCCGGAAGTCCTAGGTTGATGTTTAAAGTGAAGTTTACATCAACTAAGTAAGGGTTATTATTTCTGTTCTCGTCTGCTGTGCTGCAAGATAAAAACAAGCTAATTAATAAGGCTGAAAATAGAATTCTCTTAATCATTATATCGTATTTCTCTGTAGATAATTTTATTGTTTTCAATGTTTAAATTTATTATATTTGTTTAGATAAATCCCGTCGCGCATGGGATTTTTTGTATTTATTAGCGCGATGAAGGTTAAAAACTAAAGAATTCAATCTATATAGATAAATCTGGCTCTTTAGCCTTATAATAGGTTTATTTAAAATCACTAAACATACATTAATAAATTTTGGAAAGGGTATTATCACCTAACTTCAATTATTATTAAACGATAATATTATGAGCAAAGTATCTTATTATACACCAGAAGGTTTGAAAAAGCTTAGAGACGAGCTAAACCAGTTGAGAGATGTGGAAAGACCAAAAGCATCACAGGCCATTGCAGAGGCTAGAGATAAAGGAGATTTAAGTGAAAATGCTGAATATGATGCGGCAAAAGAAGCGCAAGGGCTTTTAGAGCTTAGAATTTCCAAGATGGAAGAAGTTGTGTCTAATGCCAGAATCATTGACGAATCTCAACTAGATACTTCAAAAGTCTTGGTGCACTCTTTAGTGAAGATCAGGAATTTGAAGAATAAGATGGAAGTAAGATATAAATTAGTTGCTCAAAGTGAAGCCGATCTTAAAACCGGTAAAATATCTGTAGATTCTCCTATTGGTAAAGGTTTATTAGGTAAAAAAGTTGGTGATACCGCAGAGATTAGCGTGCCTAATGGTACTTTAAATTTTGAAATCTTAGAGATTTCCAGAGAGTAAAAGCTATCAATCAATTAAAACTACAAACATCATGTCAACTATATTTTCAAAGATCATCAGCGGAGAATTGCCTGCATATAAAGTAGCAGAAACAGATAAGTTTCTGGCTTTTTTAGATATCAATCCAAATGCGAAAGGTCATACTTTGTGTATCCCAAAGCAGGAAGTGAATAAGATCTTTGATCTTGATAAAGACACTTATCAAGAGTTGATGGAATTTTCACGTAAGGTTGCTGTTGGATTGGAGAAAACTGTATCCTGTAAGCGAGTCGGTATGGCTGTAATTGGTCTTGAAGTTCCACATGTGCACGTTCACCTAATTCCGCTTAACAAAATGAGCGATATGGATTTTAGCAATAAGCTAAGTTTTTCTTCTGAAGAAATGGAAGAGCTTACAGCTGCGATTAAAGCAAATATCTAATGGATCTTTCTGAATTTAAACTTAGCCTTGAAATAAGAATAGATTGGAGCGATCTAGACATGTATAAACATGTCAATAATCTTACTTTTCTCAGATTTATGCAATCTGGGAGAGTAGAGTTTTGGGAAGCTACAGGTCTTTCTAAAATTTTTGAAGCTACCAATAGAGGGCCGATGCTGGTTTCTAGCCATTGCGATTTTCAAAAATCTCTTTATTATCCCGGAAAAGCGATAGTAAAGACAAGATTAGACTTCATCAAAAATTCAAGTTTTGGGATAGAGCATGTTATTCTAAATGAGAAGAATGAGATCTGTGCCACAGGTAAAGATGTAGCGGTTTGTTTCGATTTTAATAAAAATGAAACCTATAGAATTCCAGATGATCTTAGAGAGATCATGTCTAAATATTAATTATTCTATTTTTTTAAGAGCGATTTGGAAAGTAGTGCCTTTGTTTATCTCGCTATTAAAAACCTTGATCCTGCCTAAATGGTACTCTTCAATAATTCTTTTTGCTAGAGAAAGTCCTAATCCCCAACCTCGTTTTTTTGAAGTATAGCCCGGTTCAAATATCATTTTATATTTGCTTTTCGGAATTCCTTTTCCAGAATCTTTTACATAGATATAAACCCAATGTAGGTCTTGTTTGATCTCGACCTTCAACTGACCTTTTCCTCGCATGGCATCAATAGCGTTCTTCACCAAATTCTCTATGGTCCAGCTGTAAAGAGATTCGTTTAGATTCACATAAATGGGAGAAAAAGGAGTGCTGATTTGAAAATCTATCAGGTTGGAACTTCTGGTTTTTATATAGTTAAAACTATCTTTTGTAGCCTGAATGATTTCGGTTCTGGAAAGAATAGGAGCAGATCCTATTTTTGAAAATCTTTCGGTAATAGTTCTCAGCCTGTCAACATCTTTTTCAATTTCAGAAATGTATTCTCTATTTACATTTTCCTCTTTCAAAATTTCAGTCCAACCAATTAAAGAAGAAAGTGGCGTTCCAATTTGATGAGCTGTTTCTTTTGCCATTCCCGCCCAGAGCTTGTTCTGTTCGCTGGTTTTGGTAGTGGTATAGAAAAAGTACACTACACCAATAAACAGAAATATTATCAACAATAAAGCAATAGGATAATATTTGATCTTGGTTAGCAGCGGCGAATCTCCATAATAGATCTTATGAACCCTGTTGGCTCCAAGAACCATTTCTATTGGTTCATTTTCATCTTTTAACTGATCTAAATAATTCTGAAGTTTTTTAGGATTATCGCGAATTTCAGGATCAATGTTAAGTCCGTCTATAATATTCTCATTTTCATCAACCCAAATAGTAGGGATGCTGGTGTTATTGTTTAAAATATGAAGGGTAAGATCTATATCGGTATCATCATTGGCTTTGTCTAGAAATGCTTGTGCGGAGGTCCAGACTTCCATTTTGTCGCGTTCATCCTGTTTTAAGCGTTCAAAAAATATTGACGTATTCCATAGAATAAGAACTACGATGAGTAAAGATGAAACAATGATGAACCAACGGGCTAAGTTTCGTTCGTCTGAAAAATTCATGAAGCCGATTTAAGAAGATTTAAATATAACTTTTTTCTGTTAATATTATTGTTGAAGCGGGGTTTTTCATTACTGACTCGATTCGTTACCTTTGTGAAAAATTGCAAGATGTTGACAATAGACCCCAAAGAAATTAGTACCGGACAAAGGCACCAATATTTACTGGGTGCAGTAGGTCCAAGGCCTATAGCCTTTGCTAGTACAGTAGATGAAGATGGAAGGCCAAACCTTTCCCCTTTCAGTTTCTTTAATGTATTTAGTGCAAATCCTCCAATTTTAATTTTTTCGCCTGCAAGACGTGGAAGAGATAATTCGGTGAAACACACTTTTTTAAATTCAAAAGCCAGCAAAGAAGTAGTTATCAATATAGTAAACTACAAAATGGTTCAGCAAATGTCTCTATCTAGCACAGAATATGCTGAAGGGGTGAATGAATTTGATAAAGCTGGTTTTACAATGTTGAAGTCAGATTTGGTAAAGCCTTTTAGGGTGGCAGAATCTCCAGTACAATTTGAATGCAAGATAAATGAAGTGGTAGAGCTAGGCCAAGAAGGTGGTGCCGGAAATTTGGTGATCTGCGAAGTGGTTAAAATGCATTTTGATGAAGAGATCTTAGATGAAAATGGTCAGATAGATCAGCATAAAATAGATCTTGTAGCAAGAATGGGCGGAAACTGGTATTCCAGAGCCAATATGGGTATGTTTGAAGTGCCAAAACCATTGTCTACTTTAGGAATTGGTGTAGATCAAATTCCTGAAAATATTAGATCTAGCAAGGTGTTAACCGGAAATGATCTAGGGAAACTAGGAAATGTAGAAGCATTACCAAATGAAGAAGAATGTGCTTCTTTTTTAAGGGAAAATAACGAAATTGCCAAAATAGTGAAAGCTGGTGATGATGAAAAGATTCACTTACAGGCACAATTATATTTAGAGAAAGACGAACCGGCGAAAGCCTGGAAATTATTATTAGCAAATAGATAACGAAATGGAAGTACAAGGAAAGATTAAAATGATAGGGCAAACCCAAACTTTTGGAAGCAATGGGTTTAGAAAGCGTGAAGTGGTAGTGACCACAGAAGAACAATATCCACAGCATATAATGGTAGAATTTGTTCAAGACAAAACAGATTTATTAGATAGTTTTCAGGTAGGACAGCCTGTAAAGATAGGAGTGAATTTAAGAGGACGTGAGTGGGTAAACCCTCAGGGAGAAACAAAATATTTTAACTCTATTCAAGGTTGGAGAATTGAGAACTTACAAGCGGGAGCACCTGCAGGAAATTCTGCTCCTCCAGCAGATCAATTCGAGCCAGCACAAGACTTGAATGATGAAGATTATGACGATCTTCCTTTTTAACTAGAAACCTTATTAAAAATCTTGAATTAATACAAGAAGGATTTTGAAATGTCACATCGAGCGTAGTCGAGATGTTTATCTTATCCCTTAGATCCCAAAAGTTTACGGGACGCTCAGGGAGGCATAGTAAGTTTAATAAGAAAACTAGTTAAACTTTAAAAATAAATTAGTTGATGAGCTGTTTTAAAGATCTGAGCTTTTTTAGATCTTTGAAACAGCTTTTTTAATTTTAATAATCTCAGTTTGAAAACTCCAGAAGATCATACCTATTTCCCTCCGGTAGAAATGGCTACAGAAGATGGCTTGCTTGCTTATGGAGGAGATCTCTCTGTAGACCGATTGCTATACGCATACAAACATGGAATTTTCCCATGGTTTGAAGAAGGTCAGCCAATACTTTGGTGGAGTCCAGATCCAAGAATGGTACTTTATCCAAAGAAACTGAAGATTTCAAAAAGCATGAAACAGGTGCTTAGAAATAACAGTTTTCATCTCACTTTTAATAAAGATTTCAAATCGGTTATAGCAAATTGTGCAAGTATAAAACGAGAGGGACAAAATGGTACCTGGATAACTTCTGGTATGCAAGAAGCTTATTTAAAATTGCATGAATTAGGAATAGCTCAATCTGTTGAGGTTTGGCAAGATGAAGAATTAGTTGGTGGACTTTACGGTATCTATCTTCAAGATAAAAATGTTTTTTGTGGAGAAAGTATGTTTGCAAAGGTTAGCAATGCTTCAAAATTCGCCTTTATTAAAATGGTGGAAAAATTGAGTGCTGTAGGTGTAAAGTTGATAGATTGCCAAGTTTACAATCCGCATTTAGAAAGTCTTGGAGCAGAAGAGATCTCTAGAGAAGAATTTTTAAAGTTTTTAAAATAAAATTTATAGGCGTAGACTTATATCTGATACTATAAAAAGTTCTGATTTTGGGGAATTTAAATACCCACTATATCTTAACTCAGGGCCTATTGAAAATCTGGTTTTCAGAAAAAGGTAGTTTTGAATTGCTAGTTTAAATCTTTGTTCTAACTCAGCTTTTTCAAATTTACCATAACTCCATAGAGCTTCAGAATCGGTGACCAAATAGAGTTGCTTAGTGTTTAGTGGAAATTTTCCCAAGGGGAATATAAAACTTAACTGATATCTGGTTCTAAAAAACTAAGTTCTTCTCTAAATCGTTCTTCCTGCCTTATCCTAAACGTAATATTTATAGTTCCTTGTTTTATGAGGTGATTGTATTGCTGAATAAATCGAATTTCATCGGTCTCGGTATTTTTAAAAGCTTTCTTAATTCTATAACGTGCACCAAAACTTAGTTTATTTGTATTAACCAAATAATACTCTACAAATTGATTAATTTCAATATGTTTTTCTTCAAATAAAAAGTTACCATTTTCTACAATTAAATTCCGATTGGCTAGACCAGATTTCAAAAACCAAGACTCAGAAAGTGGAATTAATACAGAAAATTCAGAATCGGTAAGAATAGGTAATTTTTCCTGAGCATTTAGCCCTAAAATAGAATAAGAAAATAGATAGATTGAGAATAAGATCTTGAGATGTTTAGAATCCATAAACTCATTTTATTCCTGAATCGCTAATATCTCCTTGTTTCTAAAACAATCTTCCTGATGGTCATTTACCATTCCTGTAGCCTGCATGTGTGCATAGATCACCGTTGATCCCACAAATTTAAATCCGCGTTTTTTAAGATCTTTACTCAACTTGTCGCTTATCTCTGTAGTAGAAGGTGCTTTTTTGTAGTCTAAAACCGTGTTCTGAATAGGAGTGTGATCTACAAAACTCCAGATATATTTGCTAAAACTCCCATACTCCTCTTGAATCTTCATAAAAGCCTGAGCATTGGTAACGGTGGCTCTTACTTTCAATTTATTTCTTATAATACCTGCGTTTAAAAGCAGTTCCTGAATCTTATCTTCAGAATATTCTGCAATTTTCTTGTAATCAAAATCATCAAAAGCCTCTCTAAAATTTTCTCTTTTTCTGAGGATGGTGATCCAGCTTAATCCGGCTTGAAAAGTTTCTAGTACTAAAAATTCGAATAACGTATGATCATCATAAACCGGAACTCCCCATTCATGATCATGATAAGCTTCATAAAGTGGATCTCCCACACACCAGCCACATCTTATTAGATCGCTCATAAGTTTAAGGTTTAAATTGATAAGTAATTGTGCCCGGCTGCTCTGTTCGCCCGGCTAAACGGCTAAAAACAGCTTGAGATGCATATTGCATTGCCTGCTCGGTAAGGCATTCGTTGTTAGAAGAAGAACTGGCTTTATTAATAGCAGTTTCTATTACCCTACCGTCTTGATTCACTTTAATATTTACCACGATCCTTCCCGGAACATCGCAAGTGTAAATAGGGTTTGGAATATCTACAGCAGTTCTTCCTTTTAAAGAAAAGGAAATAGAGCTGTTGTCCATACTTCCACTTTTTGCCGAAGTTATATCTGTTGCTTTATTACCATCAGATCTTTTTTGTACTTCTTTCTTTTTTGGTTGATTTTGAGTGCTATAATTTCCGGATCCGGTGGCACTTTCATTATCTGAAGTTTCTTGCTGTGCAGCGCTATTTTTTTGAAAGATCTCATCAAGCTGCTTATTAAAATTAGCATCTCGAGATTCGTTATTCTCATTAAAAGCTTGATGGGTTTTAACCGTATTTTTTTGGATGGTCTTGGCAGGTTCAGGCTCTTCCGGTTTTTGTTCTTCAGCTTGTTCTGTCTTAAAGCTTTCAAGATCAATAAGCATCTCTCTGGTTTTCTTGTTGCTATTAGAGAGATTGAAATTGTACAACCCAAGAATTAACAGCATAAATAGCAGGGAGGTGATGATTAAGGCTTTATGTCTGTCAAAAAAATCCATAGAATTAAAACTCCTTAAAACCTGGTTTATTCTTACTTAAGGTAATAAATTTTGAAAAGCTTCCAGATCAAGGGAATCTTCTACCTTAAAGTCGCCAATTCTAGTTCTTCTTAATACTGAAAGATGTCCACCAGAATGTAATGCTTTTCCAAAATCGTTTGCAAGACTTCTAATATAAGTTCCTTTGCTGCAAACTACTCTGAAATCTACTTCGGGCAATCTAATTTTGGTTATTTCGAATTCGGCAATAGTTACTTTTCTGGATTTAACTTCTACTTCTTCGCCATTTCGAGCATATTCATAAAGACGTTTTCCATCTTTTTTTAATGCTGAAAATACAGGTGGAACTTGTTCTATTTCACCCATAAACTGAGAAGTAGCCTTATTAATATCATCTTCTGAAATATGATCTATAGAAAAAGTTTGATCCACTTCAGTTTCGAGATCGTATGATGGTGTAGTGGCGCCTAATGTAAAAGTACCTGTATATTCTTTTTCCTGCCCTTGTAATTCTTCAATTCTCTTGGTGAATTTTCCTGTACAAATAACGAGCAATCCGGTAGCTAAAGGATCTAATGTTCCGGCATGTCCAACCTTTATTTTTTTAATATTGCAGCTTTTCCTAATTAACCATCTTACTTTATTCACCAACTGAAAAGAAGTCCAGTTTAATGGCTTGTCAAATAATAAGATTTGTCCTTCTTTAAAGTCTTCGCTTTGCATTAAGAGGTGGTAAGTGGATTTATAAAAAAGTGATAAAAAAGTATGAATAGACCAAAGGCAATTCTATAGTAACCAAAAACTTTAAAGCCGTGTTTGCTCAAATATTCTATAAAAGATTTAATAGCAAGTATAGCTACCAATAGTCCAATTACATTTCCTATAATTAAAAGATTTGTTTGTTCAGATGTAAGAACAAACCCATCCTGATAATAATCGTATGTTTTCTTAACCGTAGCTCCAAACATGGTAGGGACGGCAAGAAAAAATGAAAATTCTGCCGCAGTAGTTCTTGATAGCTTTTGACTCATCCCTCCAACTATAGAAGCACCACTTCTGGAAACACCAGGGACCATAGCCAAACATTGGAAGAATCCGATCTTTAAAGCTGTCATATAGCTAATCTTATCGTCTTCAGAAGATTTAAACCATTCGTCTACCTTTAAAAGTATAAAACCACCAATTACAAGGGAACAAGCAACTACAAGAGGACTCTCTAAAAGTTCATCTATAATATCATTCAGCAAAAGTCCTAAAACAACAGCTGGTAAGAAGGCTACAAATAGTTTTTTATAAAAATCGATACTTTGGAAAAAGCGTTTCCAGTATAATACTAAAACAGATAAAATAGTACCAAGTTGGATGACAATGGTAAAAAGTTTAGTGAAATCCTGATCTGCAATTCCAAAAAAGGAGGAGGCAATTATTAAATGTCCAGTTGAAGAAACAGGCAAAAATTCGGTTAATCCTTCAATAATAGCAAGAATTATTGCTTCAATATATCCCATTTAGTACTTCTTCGGATTTAATAAAATTGCGTAAACTTCAATTCCAAATCCTATTAAAACTAAAGCAGGAGCTAATCTAATTCTTCTAAAATTATAGATCTCTGGGTTAAATACATTGGGATCGTCACTTCCACCGCCAGACATTAAAATAAAGCCTAATGCAATTACAGCTAACCCGATAAACATAAAAGTGTAGTTCTTTTTGCCAAAGACAAAATTGAGATCTTGTTTATGTAAAGGTTTTTTATTTTTATTCATGATGCTATTTTTAAGATTATTGAAGATGAAAATTTCTATAATCTAATAATACAATTCGTCTGTTTTTAAATTCAAGAATCTTGAGGTGGCAAAGAAAGTACTAAGCCATGTTATAAAAATTCCCATTAAGAATACCCCTAAAAATAAAGCTATTAATAAAGTAGAATCTCTAAGTAATTCTAGCTCTGGGAAGCTTTTGTTTAAATAATACAAGACAATTCCCATTCCTATCAGCGCAAGTACAGCACCAATAATTCCTAATTTTACGCTTTGCCAGATAAATGGTCTGCGAATGAAACTCTTGGTTGCACCTACCATTTGCATGGTTTTAATGATAAATCTTTTAGAATATACAGCCAATCTTATAGAGCTGTTGATAAGCAATACCGCTATAAAAGTGAAAAGCCCACTTATTACTAAGATCCAGAAACTTATTTTTTTCACATTGTCATTCAACAATGCTATCAAAGGTTTATCATAGATCACTTCATCTACAAAATTCTTGGCGGTAATATCTGATGCTATTTTGTCTATTTGTTCAGAATCTACATAATCTGCCTTCATGTGAACATCTATAGAGTTCTGCAGAGGATTATAACCTAAGAAGTCCATAAAATCTTCACCAATTTCCTTGCTCTGCTCTTCCGCAGCTTGTTCTTTGGAAACAAAAACACTCGTTTTAGTGTATTCTGCCATGGCAAGACTTTTCTTTAACTGCTCAATTTCAACATCTTTTGCGTTATCTTTAAGATAGACGGTAAGAGCGATCTGCTCTTTAAAATGATCTGCTACTTTTTTAGTGTTAAGCACTAACAGGCCTAAAAGACCAAGAAGAAAAAGTACTAGTGAAATACTGATTACAACAGAAAAATAAGAAGAAATCAATCGTCTTTTTTGATACCTTTCAAAAGATGTACTCATAGAGTGGTTACAGATTTTTTGTAAAAATAATAAACTTAATGATTCCCTATCT
>Ga0209309_10003884_pt1 | contig 12637 bp, 8 predicted proteins | sample COGITO_mtgs_1204_2_FD_184807 | JGI IMG/M metagenome (GOLD analysis project Ga0209309, IMG submission 184807) | Pelagic marine microbial communities from North Sea - COGITO_mtgs_120412 (SPAdes) (version 2) | ecosystem: Environmental > Aquatic > Marine > Epipelagic ...
GCCGATATGATCGTACTTATTTCAACATTTCCATGATTTAGTGCCCCATCTGCATATAAGGAATAAACAAGTTCTATTAGGGCAGTTTTAGATCCTGACCATAAAAGCAGTTTAGGTTGCTTTTCAGCATAAGTTATTTTATTATCCGGCTGTAACCGGTGAAGATTCTCACGTATATAATGAATATATTTATACATGGCCTGAACCATTGCCCACAGCATATCATGAGAGGTGGAAAATTCCGGATATTGGTAATAATTAATGGTTGGTGCAAAGGGAAAGTTATTTAGATTATTTCTGGTGAAGAATTGTGAATCCATATAATTATGGGATTGCTCCATATAATTTACAAAGTCTTTATTTTGAGAAAAGAATTTATTAATTTTTTTTATCTCTTTTTCCAAAAATCGCACCTTTGGCTGACTTCCAGCCTTGGGGATACTATTTTCCGAATTTCGTACCTCACTAAAGTAAATGAGATAACTCATAGGCAGGGATTTTATATTTCGAAAGAAATTAATTTCAGAGGCGGAGTCTTCAAAATCTTCCTTTTCCACCATATGCTGCAATTCCGAGAGGGTACGATTGCAAAGCCCGATCCCTAATTCGGCTTTTTTTAGTGATGAGCTTTCCGAATTTATGATCAGGTTTACTTTATCGGTAAAAATAAACATGACTTTCTCAAACATGAGGGTAGTTTTTAAAGAAAACAAATAATATCGTTGTAGGGCTATTTTCAATATGATAGCTATTGGAATATATTTTTAAAATTGCGATTCAAATGGTTTAATCTTTTCTTAACCAGTCCAGCGCTTCTAAAGCAAAATTATCACGAGCTTGTATGTAGGCACATTTCCCTATGATTTTAGCTCCAACTTTCCTTTTTTCAAAACCCGCGGTGAGTCCAAAATCGATTCTCTTAGAACCTAACGCTTTGGCTCGCAATATGGTTTGATATAAAAGCTGCCTATAGACATTATATTTCTTGGAAAATTCATAATCCATTCCTATAACCGCAGGAGTATAAATTAGGTTGGAATTTTTATAACAAAACATGACACCCACCAGTAGCATTTTTTCTGTTTTCAGATATACCATTATAAATTCCCATCGGGGGGATATACTCATATGTTCAAACAAGGCATATGGATATTCAAATGTATTAAGTCCTATATTATTCTTCTTTACCTCTTGATAAAGGTTAAAACTCTTTTTAAGCTCCTTGTGTGTTAGCTTTTCTTTGATTTGGATTTCGAAATTTTCTTTAAATCCCTGAATATCTTTTCTAAAATGCTTTCTGGAACTTTTACTAAGAGACTCTAAATAGGAAGCCTCATCTTTCCAATGAAATTCATCATAAAACGCTGCCTCGGGCATATTAATTTGAAAAAAACCTTTTTCATGTAGAAATGTTTTTATTTCCATGTCATCGGAGCTAAAATCTCTAAGAATTAGATATTGAGGCTTCAATTTTTTCTCTAATATTTCCAAGTGTTCCAATAACAGTGTAAATGCATCTTTCCAATGGGGATTGCTTTTATGTAAATATAAATGTTCGCCTTCGGTGATCATAGAGCCCATACAGAGACAGTAACCGGTATGATAATAAGGTTCACTTTCCCTAATCTTTTCTAATTTTTTAGAAACAGATTCCGGCGCGAGCATATCTTCTTTCCATAATCCATATGAGAAAAAAGTAACCAGAATACATTCATTACTTGAATTCCTTACGACATAATAGAAAAATTGATAATTGTTTTCAGGTTTTTCAGGATTCTTGAAAATTTCTTCCAAAGCTTTAAGTCCATCCCAATCATAAAAACTATTTCTTCCTACTGTTTCATTCCACAAGTAAGGATCCAGATTTACTATAGAGTCATAGGTTTCTATTATTAAGTTAGAGATGGTTGGTTTAGTCAAAGGCATTACATTACTACGACCGAATGCATAATTTATACGATCAAGATTAGTATGGGTATCATGGAGAGCCAGTGGGAAATTATATTCGATAGCTTTTACTAATTCTTTAATTTCATTTTTTTGATTGTTTCTGGAAATTGTAATTCTTAACCCAGTATTTTTTACCGGTACCGCTGGAAAGATACCAGTGTTCACATAAAATCCGGAATCCATGAGCCTGTTCACTAGATTAAAACCGGTTTCTGGCATTCCGGTTCCTATATAGAAGACAGGAGAATCATTATCAATTATTAAAGGGAGGGATGTTTGTTGTAAACATTCGTTGAAATAGTTGATTTTCCCATATAGTTCATCTTGCAATTTGTAAATTTCATCACTTAAATGAATTTTCGCAGAGGCAATGGCGGCTCCAATAGAGGCTGGTTCCAGCTGTACTGAAAAGGTAAGAGGACCACCAAAATTTTTAATTCTTTGATGGATTTTTTTATCATTACATACCATTACAGCGCCACTGGCACCAAAAGTTTTGCCTAGCGTCCCAAAAAGTATTACCCTATCTGGTAAGTTCTTCAATACACTCATTACATATCCACTCCCATTGGGACCCTTCCAACTCATTCCATGTACGTCATCAAAATAAATATGAAGTTGTGAGTACTTATCCCTAAGTCCCATTAATTCTTTAATGGGAGCATAATCACCATACATGGAATACATGCCATCAGCCATATACCAGATCTTATTACATTTGGATTGAAGCTTTCTAATTTTATCCTCGAGCATTTCCAGGTTATTGTGTCTTATCATTTCTACCGGCACTGATCGTAACTTTAACGGATTCACGGCGCTTTGAACACTCCAATGTACCTGATGATCCAGAATTACTCCATCGCTATCATCAACGATAGATGGGATCACTCCTAAATGACCAAGTGTGCTATTTTTTGTAATTACAATTGGGTTTTTATAAATATCCGTTAATAGAGATTCTAGTTCGGAATATAAAGGCTGCGAAACGTATGTTTTAGAAATTGGAAATTGAGATCCATAGGCTGTAATAGCATTTATAGCACCCTGTTTTAGTCGATCATCTTGTTCTAATCCTAGATACCCTGTAGTTCCAAAATGAAAAAGTTTTTTCCCCTTGATTTGAATTTGTCTTCCATTGAAATTATCACCCTCAGCATATAAATGCAAAGCTCCTGAATCCTTTGCATTTGTCATAACCGAAATAACTGTATCCAGAAGATTGTTATGTTTAATTTTTGCCATCTCTATTTATTTGTATCTCTATGAAGCTAATAAAAGATAATAGCATTTAGAGTTTTTAAAAATAATATGACTTCTAAGGCAAATGTTGTCATTTAAAGGCAAATCGTATCATTTACTATGATTTCATAGGTGATAGAGTTATATATCTAAAATATAACGCCAACCTAATAATTTTTTTTTATTTAAATTAGAATCTAAATAGGGTGCAAAATGATTAAAGCTGAAGATTATGCGCACTTTTGGATCGATGAGGGTATACTTCATTTTGTTTACAAACCAAATACCGTAATTGATTTAACAGTTGCCAAAGCCATTGTAAAAGATAGGCTGCATTTCCAAAATGGTGTTCCCTACCCCATTCTATGTGACCTAAGACATTTAAAGACAGCCAATAAAGCAGCCAGGGAATTTCTTGCTGAAAAGGGATGTTTTAATGCTTTGGCAGTTGCTCTGGTAATAGATAAAGAATATTTAGGAACATTAATTAAAGCTTTCATAGTAATCAGTAATCCATTAGTCCCTACAAGAGAGTTTACAACTATTCCGGAGGCTTTATCCTTCCTTCATAATTATAACTAATTAAAGAAAATGTAAATCAATGTATACTGCGAATTCTCCGCAAAGAGTCAAGGAAATTCTTGATTTTATCACGGAAATTACATTAGGTAATTATACCTATACACTCCCATTAAGAAATTCAAAAGATGAATTGGAACAAATAGCATTATCTCTAAATATTATGGTGGAGGAGATAGACACTACTGTACATCAAATTAATCATGAGAAAAGTAAAGAGGCTATTCAAAACCTGGTTTTCCATCTGGATCAAAATTTCCAAATAACCTCCTATTCTCAGAACGTAATTGAGGTTCTTAAATACACCACCTATGAATTGATCAATCAACCAATAACATTCATTTTAAATGAGGGTGCAATAAAACTGGAAGAATTTCCAGAGTTTCTAAAAAATCATTCTGAAACAAACCTACCCTTCCCTATAGAGCTTAAACATATTAGCGGCATTTTATGGTCAGGCTATGGTTATATTCATCAGCTAATTTATGATGGTGAAATAAATTACACGCTTTCAGCTTTCAGAGCAATTTATTATAATGAGAAGCTTAAGAATTCGATTAAATCGCAAGAATTAAGTTCTGTTAATTATCCAAGTGAATACAGAAGTTTACTCCTTCAGGACCAAAGAATACTTGTAAGAAAATTACATAATTATGTAATGCAAAGACTTGATAGGAAATTAAAAAAAATACCTGTTATATCAACTGAAGTTGGTGGTAGTGTAAGTAAAATAAAAGCAGTTTTTAAACATACCTATGGGGAGACTATATATGCATATCACCTAAGAAAAAGGTTGGAGAAAGCTCAAGTTTTGCTGAGAGAGACAAGTATCCCGGTAAATGAAATTGCCGAAGATTGCGGTTTTAAAAGCTTTTCTCATTTCTCCAGAACATTTAAAAGAGAATATGGCATTTCTCCTTCCCAAATCAGAAAATTCTCTATTGAATAACTTCTGAGGCCATTATCAAATCTTTTAAGACAAATGGTCAGACTAAAAAAATCTGAACTTTATACTATTAATTAAAACATTATTGCGCGATGATGTAGGTGGTGCCTAGCCTAATAGAATATAGGCGTTTGTTTAATATTTAAAACTTTATTATCATGAAAATTAAAAAATTAATATTACCGATGATGGCAATTATTTTTGCCATAGGAATGACCTTTGCTAGTGTGGATTTCAAAAATGAGCCTGTAAATCAGGCACAGGATTACGTTTTAATTAGCGGATCTTGGCAGGGAATTCCTGAACAAAATTGCCCACCAGGACAAAATACTTGCCGTGTACAATTTGGCCAGGGAGGACCTATTTACGATGTCTACGATGAGATGGACGTAAATACGCTTAAAAGGAGTAATTCAAATAGGCCCATCATTCTAAATCTATAAGTTTAATTATTATGCCCATTGCAAATTGCAATGGGCATTTTAAATTCTTATTGGACAATATCGTTTTCTATTTAAACTTTAAAGAGTATTCTGAGGTTCAGGAAGTATTATAAATTTTTGTAAAAAATCATCATTTAGATATTTTTGAATCGCAGTATTCACTTCATCAAGGTCTACAAAATGCTCTAATAGCGTTTTGTATTGCAGTATTTCAGTAGCAGTATTTTTTCCATTTATTAGTTTTGACTGCAAATAGTCCGGCCACATATTAAAAAATCCAAAATGTTCTAATTTGCTGTCATAGGATGCTGCTTCAATTTTGATATTATTTTCCAGCCAATCTGATGTTACGCCCTCTTTTTTTAGTTCATTGAAGGTCTCTAATGCCATTTCAATCATATTCTGCTGATTCCCTATTTCACTATCAAAACTTACGTTAAATGAATAAATGCTATTTCTTATATCTTCCCATTTGCCATATGCCCTGGGAGTGTAGCACCCATCTCTAAGACGCATCCAAATCTTCTCATTCAGGACTTTTTCGACATGTCTGAGCAATATGATATTTTTAGTAGTGTTCTCTACCTTAAAAGGGAACGAAAGGGTTACCATAGCCTGATCAATATTCTTAAGAAAAATGGTTTCTTCCATTCTTTCAAGAGGAAATTTCGTAATATCCTGGATATCTGTTTTTGAACTGTTTTCTATGGGAACACATGATAAAGAATTTTCCAATCGGCCAGCAATTTCTTTAATCTCAAAATCTCCGGTTACTATAAAGGTATAACCCTCAAAACTTGTGAACCATTTATCGTAAGCCTGAAATATCTTTTTAAGAGTGAGATCTTCAACTTCTTCGCTTCTAAGATGAGGAATCTCCGGGTAGCGTAAGGCATAAATATCATCTAAATAAAAGTCTGATGACCCTCGGATTAATTTACCTTGCAATTCCTGCTTTTTATAATTTTTCCAGGCTACAAATCCATCTTTGTCCATTCTCGGTTGGGTAGCATATAAATTAATAAGATTTAATAACTCATCTGCTTCACTTACTCTGGATTCTCCATGGATGGATTGAATATCTTTATTGAATTCAAAATTCAATTTAATATCATGAACTCTTTTAAATTCTTCAATCTCAAATTTTGTATAGTCGCCTGCCCCCATAAAGTTAATTATCTCAGGAACCAGGCTTGCATTTAAATATTCATTTTTCAATCTGAGAGCATGATTATTTTCCCTATACCCCAACAATTGTAATTTCCCGTTATAATTAATAGAACCAGGCTTAAGTGGCTTTAATATTATTTTGATCCCATTTTTAAGAGTGATGGTAGAGACCCCAATAAGATTTGTGGAAAGCTTCTCGAAGTTATTTATATTAGAAACAGAACTACAAGTTACTTTAGGCAAGGATTTTATAGGTTCTTTTTGGGATTTTATCGGGGATACACCTTTTCTTTGAATTTCTTCAATATAATTTTTAATTTCAGCATACCCCGGCACTTCTTGAACTTCATTTTTCAGAAAAATAAAATCTGTATTCTCAGTAAGATCGCCTGCTTTCCTAACATAAGACTGGATTTCTTGCAGATCTATGTTCTTTAGAATTTCTGTAAGCATCAATAATTCTTCATCTGGATCCAAAGCATAACTTCCCTTAACAAAATGATTAAGATACCTACTAGCTAAAGAAACAGAATTTGAGGCATTATCATTGGTTAAATTATTCAACAATTCTTCTTTTGCCTTCTGAAATTCCATATCCGTAATTCCGGAATGGATTTGTTTCCATGCTCCTATAGCTTTACGAATTTTTTGCAATAGCTGCTTTTCATTTTCTGAATCGATATCAATTCCCATAAAGGTAATCTGTAACTGACTTCCTGCTAATTCATCATTAGCATAATGACTTGAGAAGTTTGAAAAGAATGGATGGAAACTATCTTCAAACAAGCCGGCCTTCAAACTGACTAAATATTGATATAATTTCTGTAATAACATTTCCCGAAAGTCATCCCGGTTTTTTGGATTTAAGGAAGCGTTCATCATTTTAGAAAAGATCATAAATTGCAATGTGGGTGTTATACTGTCTACGATAGTTAATACCCGGTTTTGGCCTGTCAAATTAACTTTTGATGAATAATTCTCTTTCTTAAAATTCTTAGTTTTGCTTTGAGATTCCAGACTAGAAAAATTTTCATGAATTTGCTTCTCTAAACTATCTAATTCGATATCACCTACCACTATGATAGCCTCGAGATCCGGTGTATACCAATTTTTATAGAAGTTTAAAAAACCTTTGTAATCAAAATCTTCCATACTATTTTTAGCCAGTTCCTTATCTATAAATTTATATCCTGTATTACTTAATAAATTTTTCCTGATAGTGGCATTTAACCAATCTCTATATGGATTATTTGTTCTAATCTCCCCAAGTATAGCTGCTCTTTGAACATCAATAGATTTTTTATCTAAAATTATATTATTTGTCATATCCCGAAATGATTTCAGAACGTCACTTAAAAACTCTTCGTTTTCTGAGGATATCCTAGCCGTGTAACCCGTATTGTCCAAAGTAGTAAATGCATGACTATACATTCCAGGCTTATTAAAAAAACTATCTTTATTTGGAAAATGTTTGGTTCCCGTATATCCTAAATGTTCAAGTAGATGTGCAAATTCCAATTGATCTTTATTTTCATCATTAATTCCCGCCTTTACTACAAACCGTAATTCAATATTTTTTTCTGATGAATCAATTTTTCGAAGGTAATATGTGAATCCATTATTTAAGTGTCCATACCGAACGGAACTGTCTAATAATTCAGATTTATCTATATGTTGCTTCTCCTGACCTTCAACCACACTCACCGCAAATAAAAGCGAGAGAATTAAAAGCATTTTTTTATTATTCCAAGACATCTTAAAAAATTTAATAACCATTATTTTGACTTAAATTTGGATTCTTCATTCGTTCCTCACTAGGAATTGGATAGAGCACATCGGTATTTTCCCAAAATGCATTATTCTCCCCTAAAATTTCAGTTGCTTTCCCTGTTCGTTTCAAATCCAACCAACGATGTCCCCACTCTGCAAATAATTCTTTTCTTCGCTCTTCTAAAATTTCATTCAATAATTCCTCCTGGGTTATGGTTGGATGGATGTCCGCAAGAAGTTCTAATCCAGCTCTACCTCTAATAATATCTATATCATCTATAGCTTCTGATATCTGTCCTTGTTTTGCTCGTGCCTCTGCTCTAATTAAATATTGCTCTGCCAGACGCAACACCATGGAATATTCTTTAATTGGAAACTCACTGCTATTTCCTATTTTATATTTATAAGCAAAAAAAGCATCCTTTCCTGGGTGATAACCAACCCAATCTGTGAATCGTTTATCCTGATCCGTAAAACTATTTACGAACTCGTCTTGCAGCTGAATACTTGCCAAAAAGGAAAATATCGGGTCTATTATAAATAGACTCCCTTCATTGGTATGACTTACCTGACCACCGGAACCAATTGGTGATATTTGCCATATTGCCTCCTTACTATTGGCTAAAAAGACTTCATCAAGATTATCTAAGATTTCATAGGTTGAGTTTGCAAGAATAACTTGGTTACTAAGTTCTTCTGCTTTCTCATAATCTTCCAAGTACAAATAAACCCTAGCAAGTAAGGCTGTTGATGCATACTTATTTACGATAGTACGCTCGCCATTGGGATAATCTGCACTTAATAAATTAGTAGATTCATTAAGGTCATAAATAATCTGCTCATAGATCTCGGTCTCAGTATTACGGGATATTAATTCATTCACACTATAATCTGCAGTTAAGACTAAGGGAACATCTCCGTACAAATTCACTAAATAGAAATAGGTAAAGGCTCTTACAAATCTTGCTTCCCCTTCCATATGGGTCTTTAATTCAGCAGTAATTTTCTCAGAATTCTCAAGGCCTTCCAATAAGCTATTAGTCATATAAATCATATTATAAGCGCTAGACCATATATCAAGATTATTAGGATTATTTGGTAGCAATTCATTCTGCTCAAATTCCATTCTTGTAAAATTGGTAGTGTTTATATTTCTAATATTATCTGCAGATAAGCCAGATAATAGGGTTACACTACTTCTCGATCCATTAGAAAAAGCTGCTAAACGTAATTGATTGTAAATCCCAACCATCGCACTTTTAGCAGTGGCATCATCCTCAAAGACTTGAGTTCTTATTAGTTTATCATTAGGAGTTTCCACCTCTACAAAATCTTCACAAGAAATTAAGCTGGCAGCTAGGAATATGATCATTCCTATTCTCTGTATTATATTAAGTTTCATATGTTTTAGTTATAGATTAATCTGAAGTCCGGCACTAATGGTTCTTAAGTTTCTAAATCCTGAAGTCGAATTTGGTAAGTCTGGATCTAATCCTTGGTAAGACGTCAAGGTTAGAAGGTTTTGACCTTGCAAGAAGATCTTACCCTCCTTAAGTTTTACCACTTTTGTAAGCTTTTGTGGAAGACTATAGCTTACAGACAAAGTTTTTAATCTCACAAAAGAGGCATCTCTTTTTAAGAAATTAGTATCTAACACATAGCTAAAGCCTTCATAGGCATCATAAGATTGTGATATAGTTTGAAAACCATCTTCCTCTTCTGGAGTGGTTAAATCTCTCTCAAAGAGATTGTATGGGGAGCCAGCATCAAATAGGTCTATTCTTCCCTCTTGCTTTACAAACTCAAACAAAAACTGTAAGGAAATGTTATTATAGGAAAAGGTATTATTGATTCCTCCATAAAATTCCTTGTTTTGATCTTGGATGATAATTCTATCTTGATAATCAAAACTTCCATCTTCATTAACATCACGAACAGTATAAAACCCTGTTTCCGGGTCCAGACCAGTATATTCGTATAGTAAAGAGATATTGAGGGGATGGCCAACTCTATAGGTATTCGCATACGAAGATTGTTCAATATTGGGATAGCTTAATAATTCGTTCTTAGGAAAACTTATATTGAATGAAGTTTGCCATTTAAAATCATCCGTATTAATATTAAAGCTAGTAGCTTCTAGCTCCCAACCAGAATTTTGAACGGTAGCATTCAAATTTGCCTGTACCGAATTAAACCCAGTAGTATACGGAAGAGAATATCCCACAAGTTGATTGGAGGAGCGATTTCTGTATCTGCTTAGGCTAAGCCTAATTTTATCATCAATAAAGCCCAATTCAATTCCGACTTCCAACTTTTTATTAATTTCCCAAGAATAATCTGGGTTTGCTAAAGCTGTGGGATATAATCCACCGGGTCCTACCGTTGCTTCATAGGCATCTAAGTAACCATAATCGCCTATTTGGTCATTCCCTGTTGTACCATAACTTCCTCTAAATTTACCAAAAGACAAAAATGGTTCTAATTTTTCTATCCAAGGTTCTTCAGAAAAGATCCATGCAGCGCCAACAGCGCCAAAGTTTGCGAATCTGTTATTGGGACCAAACCTAGAGGACCCATCCCTCCTACCGGTGAGATTGATATAATATTTCCGGTTCCAATTAATACCCAAGCGGGAGAACAGCGCACTATAACGATATTCTGCTTCACTTCTCTTGGCGTTAATAATATTTTTAGCAGCGGCTATGTTGCCTATTAAAGATTCTGAAGCGTATCCTACTGCTTGAAACTGTTGTTGGAATTGAGTGTTTTCCTGTAAGGTTGCTCCAATTAGAGCATCTATATGTAGTTTATTTAATTTAGTCTTATAGATAAATTGTGGCTCCATAATCCAGGAGTTTCTATTTGAACTTAAATGAGTAGATTGATTCGTAACATTATCGCCCGGATTATAAGATCGGCTTGGGAGCATGAATAACTCTTCACTGTTATAATTGGTATAGCCTAGTGTGGTCTTAAATTTTAAACCAGAAAATATTTGATAAGACACTCCTAAATTGGAAATGAGGTTGTTTGATTCTGTATTAGTTGTATTAAAAAAACCTTTATAAGGATTATCAAGATTTGCCGCTCCCCATTCTTCCCAATTCAAGCTGCCATCTGTATTAAAAATAGCTGGCGCATTTGGAGGCAATATTAAAACAGCATCATTTAAACTAACGTTTCCAACTAGTCTATTAAAATCTATCCCATAATTCAAAGAAAGATTTATACTGAATTTGTTATCCTTGGAACGATGATTAATATTCATGTCTCCGGTGATCTTGTGATAATTATAATCTCCTGGATACACTGTTCCCTGTGTAAAATAAGATCCGCCCACTCTAAAAGAAGTATTTTCACTACCTCCGGAAAATACTAGATTAGCATTGGTAGTTTTAGCAGTACCTCCAAAGAGTAAATCCTGCCAATCTGTGTACCTATCTTGATCCCATAATACTAGGTCATATGCATTGTACTCATCTGGTTCTTCACCATCATTTTCAAAAGCTTTTCTTCTAACATTGAGGTAATCTTTGGTATTCATTAATTTTAAGCGGTTTGGCATGGTACTTACCCCGGTATAAATTCGTGCTTCTAACCCAGTTCCAAGAGTTTTTCCTGTTTTAGTAGTAATAAGTATTACCCCATTGGCTCCTCTAGAACCATATATAGCAGTAGCATCTGCATCTTTTAAAACCTCTATACTCTCAATATTGGAGACATTTAGATTATTAAGAGGATCCATTCCTGCAAAGCCTATAATAGAATTTGTTTCTATAGGTGTTGAATTTATAGGAACACCATCTATAATATAAAGCGGGTAATTACCTTCTTCCCGCAAGCTGTTAACACCTCTTATTCTAATGGTGGATGCAGTACCGGGATTTACACCTCCGGTATTAATTTCTACACCAGCCATTCTCCCTTGTAGTGCTTGTAAAGGACTCACTACAGGCTGTAATTCTATCTCTGCACCTGTTACTCTAGAAATATTTCCTGTACGCTCACGCCTGGTGGTATTATAGTAGCCTGCATTTATTTGTACCTCGTCAAGAATGGAAACCACTTCTTCCAAATGAACGTTAATCTCCGTTTTATAATTTATAGGTATTTCTACGGTTTTAAATCCCAAAAAGGAGAAAACCAGAATACCATCTTCAGGAGCTATAAGGTGATAGGTTCCATTTAAAGAAGTAAGTGTGCCACTGGTGGTGTTTTTTAAGGACACTAAAACACCAGAGATAGGAAGGCCATCTGTATCTGTAACCTTTCCGGAAACCTCTTGCTGAAAGCTAAAAGAGCTTCTTTCCATATTGTTTGCAGCCAGCATATTTTGAGTAAAAACAAAAAATAGGCATGCAACAAGTAATAGCAGTACCCAAATGGTACGCCTGTAATTATTTTTCATAATATTGTAATGTGTTAAATGAAACATTTGTTTTGTTTAAGCTTAGGCCTTCCCTGTTCGACGCCAATCTTAAGGGAAGGCTTTTAGCTTTTACCCGCTAAAACGGAATTTTCATTTCTCTTTTTTTCATGT
>Ga0209309_10003888_pt1 | contig 12625 bp, 10 predicted proteins | sample COGITO_mtgs_1204_2_FD_184807 | JGI IMG/M metagenome (GOLD analysis project Ga0209309, IMG submission 184807) | Pelagic marine microbial communities from North Sea - COGITO_mtgs_120412 (SPAdes) (version 2) | ecosystem: Environmental > Aquatic > Marine > Epipelagic ...
TGTTGGTGGAAAAATGGAAGCAACGTTAAAAGTAGATCACGTTGCACTTCGTGCGACTGATCCTGATAAAAAAGCGGCTTACTCGGTTGTTGTAGGGCAAATTCACGCAGGTAAAGATCAGGCACTTATTGATACCAAGCTTGGTTATGGCTGGGGCAATGAACCACTTAAAATATATTACAAAAAATGGCCAGGACATAAAACAGGCTCAGTTTTTTGGAACTACGAACGTAACTTAGCTAAAACAAATCCTGACCGTACAGACATTACTTACCCTGTTTGGGGTAATACATGGGAAAACCCTAACGAGCCAGGCAGCGCCGGTATTGCACTAGGTGAAGAATTTAGCTACATGGTAAATGTGTATAAAAATGTTATGCACCTTACATTTAGCGCACAAGGCAAAGAAGACGTTAACTACTCTATTAATTTAGGTAATAACGTAGATGCTTATGGCAAAGTAGATGAAAAAGACCATCCACATGGTTACGCTGCAGATTGGCATTACTTTAAAGCCGGCGCTTATAACCAATGTAGTACTAAAAGCGCGAAAGGTATTTGGTACCCTGGTTGTTTAGGTACTGGCGATTGGACTAAAGATAAACAAAATGGCGATTACGCTCAAGTAAGCTTTAGTAAACTAGAGTTGAGCCCTGCGACACCGCCAACAAAATAACTAGGCTAGTACAACCTCAGATAAGTAATTTTTTAGTGATGTAAAAAGTGGCGTTGGTAGATTATTAATATCGCACCAGCGCCACTTTAAACATTTATTAGGCTCTTTAAGCTCAGGCTCTCCGCCCTCAAAATCAGCTTTTACATACAACGTAATATAGTGTTTGTTCTCTGCCGTAAAAATATCATTGGTAAAATCAAGCTTAGTAATTTTACTTACCTTTAAACCTGTTTCTTCAAACACTTCACGTATTGCACATTGCTCAACACTTTCACCAAACTCTAAATGTCCACCAGGTGTTGCCCATGTATTAGCACCGTGCGCGCCAATGCGCTCACCTAGTAAAATTGTGTTTTGATGCTTTATAATAACCGCAACCCCTACTCTTACTGCATTACTCATATCGTCTTTTCTCTTATTTTTACTGCCCGCCATGCTGAACCACACGCTTTGTATTGTCAATTTGGTATTTTTAAAACCAGTATATTGATTAACTTTTAGCCGACCAAGGTCGAATAGCTTGCTTACTAAAAAAAGCCTACATTTTGTAAGGTCTCTCACACACACTAGCCTAGGAGCCTTATATGTCAGGCGAATATCAACAGCAATATAATGCATTTAAACAAAACCCAGCCCAATTTTGGCTCGAACAAAGTAAAAATACTCCATGGTATAAAACTCCCACAAAAGCATACACACAAGACGACGATGGGCTTTATCATTGGTTTAGCGACGGGCAATTAAACACCAGTTTTTTAGCGCTAGATCAGCACGTTATTGCCGGATTTGGCGAGCAAACTGCACTGATTTACGATTCCCCAGTCACTAATACAAAGCAAACTTATAGCTACTCACAACTACAACAAGAAGTTGCTAAATTTGCAGGCGTAATACAATCGTTAGGCGTTACAAAAGGCGACTGCGTTGTTATTTATATGCCAATGATCCCACAAGCTGTTATTGGTATGTTGGCATGCGCTCGCCTTGGTGCTATTCATTCTGTGGTATTTGGTGGGTTTGCTGCACACGAATTGGCTGTACGCATTGATGATGCCAAGCCCAAACTTATACTGAGTGCCTCATGCGGTGTTGAAGTAAGCAGCGTTATTGAATACAAGCCACTTATTGATAACGCAATAGAGCTTGCTGCGCACAAAGTAGAGCACAGCGTTATTTATCAGCGTCCACAAGTCAGGGCCACTCTTGAGCCTAAACGAGACATAGATTGGACTCAGGCAATGCAAACGGCTGCAAGCGCAGATCCGGTGCCTGTAAATGGTGACGATCCGCTTTATATTTTATATACCTCAGGCACTACAGGCACACCCAAAGGCGTAGTGCGCGAAAATGGCGGTCACGCAGTGGCAATGCAATACAGCATGGAAACCGTTTATGGTATGAAGCCCGGCGACGTATTTTGGGCAGCGTCTGACATTGGCTGGGTAGTTGGGCACTCTTATATAGTTTATGCGCCGCTAATGTATCGCTGCGCAACTGTATTATATGAAGGTAAACCCGTTAAAACGCCCGATGCCAGTGCATTTTGGCGCGTGGTTGAAGAATATAAAGTAAATGCATTATTTAGTGCCCCCACCGCCTTTAGAGCAATAAAAAAAGAAGATCCAAATGCTGATGGTTTTACCCAATACGATACCTCCAGTTTAAAACGTTTATTTTTAGCAGGCGAGCGGCTAGACCCTCCCACTTATGAGTGGCTTAAAGAAAAAACTAACCTGCCAATACTCGATCACTGGTGGCAAACCGAAACCGGCTGGGCCATCGCCTGCAACCCCGTAGGCATTGAAGAATTAGTAACAAAACCAGGCAGCTCAACAGTCCCAACACCTGGCTTTGATGTGCAAATACTAAATATGCATGGCGAGCAATGTGCACCAAACGAGCAAGGTGCTGTAGTAATAAAACTCCCACTGCCGCCAGGGTGCATGCCAACCGTTTGGCAAAATACCCCGCGATTTAAAGCAGGCTATTTAACGCAGTACCCTGGCTATTATCTTTCAGGCGACGGCGGCTACATAGATGAAGATGGGTACTTATTTATTATGGGACGCACCGATGATGTAATTAACGTAGCAGGCCATAGACTTTCTACCGGTGAAATGGAAGAAATAGTAGCCGCGCACCCTGCTGTTGCTGAGTGCGCCGTGTTTGGGATAACCGACACACTAAAAGGCCAACTACCAATGGCAATGATCGTGCTTAAAAATGACTTTATGGGCTCAAGTACCGATGTAGAGCAAGAACTTATACAAACCGTAAGAAACCAAATAGGCGCTATAGCGTGCCTTAAAACCATTATTAGCGTAGAGCGATTACCCAAAACACGCTCAGGTAAAATACTGCGTAAAAATTTACGCCAACTAATTGATGGCGACAAACTGCAAATTCCTTCAACCATAGACGATGCAGGTATTTTTGAAGAAATAAACCAACAAATTTCACTACGTTGATCCAACAAGCTCTCATAAAGCCATTTTTAAAAATGGCTTTTTTTTGTATAAAAATAAGATAATTACAAATATTTAAAGTAAAGTATTAATAGCAACTATAATAAAAATATACCCATAACATTTTAGGAACTATGAATGTTTGTTTTAAGTAAAAAGTATCTATCGGCTAAAAATGATAACGAAGAACTTGCAAAAAAAATTGCAGAATTAACTGCGCATAACGAATTCCTAGCACAAGAAAACAAACACTTAGAACAACAATTAAGCTTTACTCAAACCGAAAATGATGAACAATTTACCGAAAACTTACTTTCAAGTTCTATAGATTGCATAAGCCAAATTGAAGGTGTTCGCCAAACTGTGCTTGAGTCTTACTCAACCATTGAGCAAGAAAGCCAAGTTAGCTATAAAATAAATGACCTTTTAAATAACTCAAACGAATCATTAATGCATATAGCCAGCGAGATGGAACTTATGACCCATAAAATGGGTAGCATGAGTGAAAATATATCTGGCCTTTCAAGCCTTGCAGGTAGTATAAACACCTTTGTATCGACCATTTCAAAAATATCTGATCAAACAAATTTATTAGCATTAAATGCAGCCATTGAGGCCGCTCGAGCAGGCGAAGCTGGTAGAGGCTTTAGCGTGGTAGCTGATGAAGTAAGAGTACTGGCAACTAACACCAATAAATCAGCTCAAGAGGTTGCAGATCTTGTTAAAGAAATAATAGAAAAAACAGATGTAACCGTTAATTCAGCCGACGATATACAAAAAAACAATGCACAGCTTTCAAGTAATTTTGAATCACTAAATAGCGATTACGCATCCATTATTAGTTTTTGCACAAACATGAAGAACACTATATCGCAGGCTTCTATTCGCTCATTTATTCAAACTGTTAAGTTAGATCATATTGTATGGAAAGGTGAAGTTTATGCGGTTGCTAATGGCAAAAGCAATAAATCGGTAGACGATTTCACCAATCACACTATGTGCCGCTTAGGTAAGTGGTATAAGTCTGATGACTCTAATGAATACAAATCGTTAAATGCATTCAAACAAATAGATAAACCGCATAGCGAAGTACATAAAAACGGTGTACAAGCGCTACAACTAATTAAGCAAGGTAAAAAAGTAGAAGCAGTTAAACATATACACTTAATGGAATCAGCCAGTGAGCAAGTAATACATTTACTCGATCAGCTAGTTCGTTAAAACCATTAACGGGTTAAGTTATTCTTAACCCGTAATCTTTCCTATAAAAATTGAAATTTTTTACTTATTGGCACTTTCTTACTTAACTAACCTATAAAAAACGTTAAACAGGAATGTGCATGTCTCGCTTATTACAAACACTAATCGCTACCAGCCTATTACTTATTGGTTTTATGGCTCAAAGTTACGAAATTGAAGACTTAGGCGACGGCCTCCACCGCTTTATAGATGACAGACATCGCTCAGTATTTTTAATCACTCCTGAGGGCGCAGTTGTTACCGACCCGCTTAATAAAAAAGCAGCCACCTGGTTAAACGAGCAAATTAAAACTCGCTTTAACGTACCGGTAAAATACGTAATTTATAGCCATAATCACAGCGATCATATTTACGGCGCCGAGGTATTTAAAAGCCAGCACACCACTTTTGTAGCACATAAACTTACCGCGCAAGATATTAAAAACACACAAATGAAAACGGTCATGCCCACCCTTACCTTTGATGATGAGCTGACTCTTAATTTAGGTGGTTCAACGGTAAAGCTAAATTACCATGGTCCAAACGATGGGCGAGGTTCGGTTAGTATATTATTCGAAAAGCAAAAAACGTTGTTTGTAGTTGATTGGATTGTTATTGGCAGAATGCCGTGGCAAAAACTCTGGAGTTACGATATTCAGGGCATGATTAACTCAACCCAAGCGGTACTCAAATATGATTTTGATACTTTTGTTGGCGGACATGCCGACATTGGCAACAAAGCTGACGTAACACGTTACTTAAGTTATATGGAGCAACTTTACAGCCAAGTAACCGCAGGCGCACTTGCAGGGCAAAGCCTTGATGAAATAAAGAAAAATATAAAGTTAGATCAATTTAGTGACCTTAAACAGTTTGATGCATGGTTACCACTTAACATAGAAGGCGTGTACGAGCGTTTAATGGAAGAATCTGGTATGGGCTGGCGCAGCGATTTATAGGTTTTTTAGACCTTACTTTTTTGTGCAAATCTAATATTCAAATACAAAGGCATTAGCTTTAAATGCGCTATTGCCTTAGTAAACATTAGCAACATTTACACTCAACTTACGTTTATTGACAGCACTATACAAAAAAAGGTTTATCTTAAAGCTTATACAAAGCCAAAGAGGATAAATACCTATGAACTTATCTTTAAAAATTATTAGCGTAGCAGCAATAGTATTTACCATGAGTGGCTGCACCGTATATCAACATGATCCCAGTGCACATAAACCACATAAAAAAGCAGTTAAAGTAGTTACGCCTGTTTTAGTAACTGAGCACAACTCTCCAAGCATTGTGATCGTAAAAGCCAAGCCCACAAAACAAGCCTGCACTAAACATGATGATCATTGGCATTGCAGGGCTCGCTAGCAGATACTTTGCTAAGTAAATCACTAAGTTTTTATATTCTCAGCGTTAAATTAAATATTTTTGAATGTAAAAAAACCGCGCTAAAGCTTTTTTAAAAGTGCCTTAGCGCGGTTTTTATATTTCAAATCTAAGTATTAAAAAAGCTCGTTAACTAAAATCGACCAGCACTTCATGATGCCCTAGCATGTCGCTTACTTGATATACTCATCGTGCCATTTTATTATTTTTTTGCTTAACTCCAGCCCTAAACCGCAGCCAATATTGGCAGGCCTGTTTGTGTTATGAGTCGCGTGTTGCATATCAGCTTGTGCGCTGTATTTACTTATAGGATCTCGCTGTGCAATATGCCATTATCTTGATAGCTTGGCTGGCTGCTACATGCAGCAAGTGTACAAGTAAAAAACCGGTTGAGTGCTTTTTAAAATAAACCATTTAATTATGCCTAATTCGTACCATTACATTAAGTGAATTAGCTTGCTATATTTTTCAATAATAAATAAAAATTACTAGCCGTTTAACAGCTCAGTAATTATTAAACCATTACTTTATTACGACCTGCATTTTTAGCTGCGTATAATTTTTCATCAGCTCGGCGAGATGCATCTTTTGGGGCTTCGCCCGCTTTAACTTCTACTACACCAATACTTACTGTTGATTTTATATGGAGTGAGGTATGAGTAACATTCTCAATATTTTCGCGTATACGCTGGGCAACTTCATGCGCAAAACTAAGTGCTGTATTAGGTAAAACAACTAAAAACTCTTCTCCGCCAACCCTACCTGCGCAATCTGTTTGACGAATGTTTTTTTCTATAAATTTAACTGTAGAGATAATAACTTCATCGCCAATATCATGTCCGTATGTATCGTTTACTTGTTTAAAGTGGTCTATATCAATAACAATTAATGAACACGCGCTCCCTAAAAACTCACTTTTTTTAATCGCGTTGTATTTAAATGCAAATATTGCTCTACGATTAGCGATATCTGTTAATTCGTCTTTTAATGCAAGTGTTTTGAATCGCTGTTTATGCTGAGTTTGTTTATAAGTTATGTAAGCTAAAATCAATATTAACCCAATAGAAAATAGCAACGATGCGATTTGCCAAAATGCTTTTTCATTAGCTAAATTTAATAACTGCTCTTTTACCTCTGACGATTCTTTCAGTCTTGTTATTTCTCGTTTTTGCTGTTCCCAATCAAATGCTAAACGTTGAGAAAGTAATGTATTATCTGCAATTTCTTGCACTTTTTTATCTGCGATTTTTAATAACTCTCTTTGAGCTAAGGCTTCTTGCTGATAATTACTTTTTTGCACTGCTAATTCACGCTTAAATTCTAAAAAACGAGTTAAAGAGTCAACTGACCATACTTGAGAACTATTTTGTTCAAAATCTAAATAAAGAAGTTCTGCTTCATCTAGGCGGCCCTTTTTAATTAACCACTCAGCTGTTGTTATTGATTGAATAAATTTAATCCACTCACTATTTAGCGTTAAATCCCTAGCTTGATTTAAGTATTGTTTAGCCTCTTGCAGCTCATTTAATTGAATATTTATTTGTGCGATTTTAAAGAGTAGGTAAGCACTCCCTTCATCGTCTTCATACTTAATAACGGCTGGGAGTATACTGTTGTACAGCATTACCGCTTTTTGGTAATTACCTTGGGCTTCATAAGCTTGGGCTAGGATATCTGTGGCTATGTACCACTCTTGCTCATTGTAATTTGTCAGCTCATTAATCGCTCTTTGTAATTGTTCTTCAGCCAGCAAAAAATTGTGAAGATCGGCATGAATAAGCCCTATCTCTTTAAGTATGAGCGCTTTGTCGTAAGAAAAGCCGCCTTGTTCAAAGGAATTATAAGCTTGCTGAAATGCTAAAAAAGCTTGCTGATACGAGCCTTGCGAACGAAAAATCCTTCCTAAAATTAAGTTAGCTGTCGCATGTTGGTAATAAAGTTCTGGATTTTTAGAGGTGTCACTAATAACATTTTTGGTCATTGAAGTGGCCGCACTTACTTTTCCTTGTTGGTATAAATTAAATGCCTGGCATGTTTGTAAATCGAGTTTTAATTTAGGGGAGTCAGCTTTTTTGATTGCTTGATTAGCATCTGACAGTAAATCATTTAATGCTATATGATTCTTGTCATTTTGGGGGTCATAAAACCAACACTTTACAGTTTTAACTCGAGCAGTATCGAGCACAGAAGGATAAGGTAGGTTGCGCTCTAACTTATCCATAAGCCCACGACTTTGATTACTCGTTAAATGACCACTTAGTATTTTTTCAACATCTTCTTTTACTGCGTTAGCCAAAGTGCCGAAACAAAGTAGACAGCAAAAAACACCAAAAAATAACTTAAACATTTAGCTTTATAATTCCTTTACCGCACTTAAAACACAATTGAAGGACACTGCAATTAGCTGACGACAATCTTTAATAACCATCGTTAATTATGGTAACAGTATTTGCTTTAATACTTACATTAATACTTGCATTAAAGTTTACTGTTATAGGTTTTGCAGCTGCTCTATCAACCATTTATGGATTGGGCTGTTATTGGTACGCGGATGCCATGCGGCTATTACTTTAAATGTAGGAGGCAGAGCTTCTATTTTTAGCTGTTTAACTTTGCTGTTTGGTAATAATCTTGATGGGTAAAACGCTAGCATATCAGTAGTATGTAAAATATCGGGCACTGCTGAAAAACTCGGTACCGACATTACAATATTACGTTTTAGCCCTTGGCTTTCAAACCACCGATCGTGCGATCCGCGCAAATTAGCGCGCGATGGCGACACCACTAGCTGTGAATGCTTTGCAAATTGCGCCAAACTCAAAGGTTCAGTGTAAGTAGTATTACCTATACCGGTAATACACAAATGCTGCTCTTCAAACAAAGTGATATAAGAAAGATTGTCGGGTATAAATTCTGGAAAGCTAATCAATAAATCAAGCTCGCCTGCCGTTATAAGTTGATTAACGTTGTCGGATGCAAAGTCGCGCACAATCAGCTTTAAACCTGGCGCTTCGCGGCGGGTAATATTAAATAATTGCGGCAATAAAGCCTGCGTGGCGTAGTCGGTTGCGCTTATGGTAAACACACCTTTATAAGTTTGCGGACTAAACAGCTCGGGCTCTAGTAACGATTCTAATTGCTTTAAAATATGATTAACAGGCGCCTTGAGTCCTTGCGCTTTAGGAGTAGCAACCATGTTATTACCTTGGCGAATAAACAAGCGATCGTCAAATAAGTCTCGTAGTTTTCGTAGTTGCTCACTAATAGCTTGTTGCGTTAACCCCATTTTTTTGGCTACTTGCGAAAGATTTTGCAGTTCTAATAAGCTACTGAGTACTCTTAACTGTTTTATATCGAGCCGACTAATACCATTCATAATTGTATGCTGCACAAAAAAGTGTTGTTTCAAATTGTATCCTTAAATCTCTATGCTGCCAATGTTGCTTAACCACTATTTAAGCCTTTGTTTGCTTTATAAGAGAATTTAAAATGAAATCAGAATTAGTTAATACCGCCCCTTTATTCTCATCAATTGAGCTTGGCCCTTTTACACTTAAAAACCGTATTGTGATGCCTCCTCTTACTCGCTCTCGCAGCACTCAGCCTGGCAATATTCCTAATGAATTAATGGCTGAGTATTATGCGCAGCGGGCATCGGCTGGTTTTATGGTTACCGAAGGCACACAAATAGAACCTCGTGGACAAGGCTACGCTTGGACCCCAGGTATTCACTCACAAGCACAAATTGAAGGTTGGAAAAAAGTAACAAAAGCCGTACACGCTAAAGGCGGTGTTATTTTTGCTCAGCTTTGGCATGTAGGACGTGTATCGCACTCCACTCTACAACCAAATGCAGATAAACCGGTTGGCCCTTCAGATATTGTTGCTGACAATGTAAAAGTATTTATTGAAACAGCGCCTGGTGAAGGTGCATTAGCAGAGCCAAGTGAACCCCGAGCCCTAAGCACTATTGAGGTTGGTGAGCTGGTAAATATGTATGCTCAAGCTGCACGTAATGCCCTTGAAGCCGGTTTTGATGGCGTAGAGCTACATTGCGCTAACGGGTATTTAGTTAATCAGTTTATTTCTGAGCATACAAATAATCGTGACGATCAATACGGTGGAATACTTACTAATCGCCTGCGCTTTTTGAAAGAGATAGTTGAAGCAGTAAGTGGCGTAGTGGGTGCCGATCGTTTAGGTGTACGTTTTGCTCCTTTGTTTGCAAGTACAGATGAAACAAGAGTGTATTTAGGACTTGTAGAATCAGACCCTCACCACACTTATGTAGAAGCGGTAAAAATACTTGAACAAGCAGGTATTGCTTACCTATCAATTGCGGAAGCTGATTGGGATAACGCCCCTGATTTACCAGAACAGTTTTACAAAGCGGTAAGAGCTGAATTCTCTGGTCGCATTATTTATGCTGGTAAATATACAGTAGAAAAGGCAATTCGTATTTTAGGCGAAGGTTACGGTGACTTATTTGCATTTGGTCGCCCATTTATAGCTAACCCTGATTTACCAGAGCGTATAGCAAATAATTGGACGTTTAACGAAGCCGATGCAGCGACTATGTATGGCGGCACCGAAGTGGGTTATAGCGATTACCCGTTTTATGAAAAGTAGCTAATGTAAACTCTAAACGATATATAAAATTGGTATAAAACCAATACGGTTTTATACCAATTAGCTTAATTAAGCTACCTGTTTTGAGGTAAGAAAACGGTGTTGATAACACTGCTAAATTTGTTATTAGTTATTCTCGGCAATTGCTCTTGCATTGCTCTACCTTCTGCATTTATGCAACCGTATAGCAGTTATTTTTTAATAGAGTTAACGTTAGATTTAATCTCTCAAATTGATTAAGTATTACTGCGCAATGGTATTAGCGTCAAGAATAGTAAAGATAAGTAAAAGGGTGTAAAGCCTCTCTACAGTTGCCCTTACATGCAGTTGGCATTCAGTTTCAACCATCAATACTGGCCATGTTAACCACAAACGAGGCAATATTATGAAACTTACATTTATACTACCTGCACTATTAGTTATTGGCACTTTATCTAGTTCTGCATTTGCAGCACCACATGATAGATATACAAAGCAAGAATATAAAAAGGTTCAGCTAAAACGAGAACTGAAAAAAACTAACCAGACTAAGGTAATCAAGTATGTTCCAGTTAAAGTTGTTAAAAGAAACGTTAATAACACAGCATTTGTTAAAGTTAATGTCATAACGTATCACCCAAACCTTAAATTTATTAAAAGATAGATGCGTACTTTAAAATATAAAGTCATGTTTGCGGCAATAAACAACGTGCCGCAAACTTAGCTTTTTACACCACTTAAATTCTATTATTGGTATTACCTCATCTTAAAATGCACAGAAATAACGTTTTCTAAGCACAACAAAAAAGTCCAAATACATAATTTAATAGCAATATTATTAAAATATCTCTCGTAATAAATATACTTACAAAAAACATAATTACCCTTAAAAATCGTCAAAAACTAGATATTATGTCAAGAACCGTCAGTAAAATGTAAAAAGCTGTAAGCATAGCTCCGTTTGCTGCTGTATGTCAGTTAACATTCAGTTTGAACCGCTAGTATTGAACCCAGTTATGTAAAAACATAAACGAGGCAATACTATGAAACTTACTTTTTTACTACCTGCACTGCTCGCCATTGGCGCAGTATCAGGCTCTGCGCTTGGAGCACAAAACGAGCGAGAGAATGATAAAAGCTTTAAACGTGACCACGACAAACGTGTTGAATATAAACGCGATGAACGCCGCCATGAAAAAAAGCAGCGTATTGAGCATAAAAAAGAAAAACGAGAAGACCGTAAGCAAGAAAAACGTAAACTTGCTAAGTACAAGCAGGAAAAGCGTGAACAATACCGCTACAACCAGCGCAAATATAATTACTTAACAAACCATAATAATTCAGTCGCTTACAGACAAAATCGATTTATAAACCATTTACCACGCAATAGCGCATCAATCAGATTTAATGGTATTTCGTTTACATTTAACGACGGCCTTTACTACCGTAAAGCTAAAAGAGGCTACCACGTAGTTACGCCACCTAGAGGCCTGCGTATAAATACGCTACCAAGAAATTACAGGCATTTTAAGCATCACAATACCACCTACTACACATATCAAAACGTGTATTACGTCGCAAAGAATGACGGTTATACAGTGGTTGATGAGCCACCAACCCGTCTTAATCAGGCAATAAAAGTGGGGAATGTGAATGATTATAGCTTGGGCCAAACTTACGATTCATTGCCTCAGGCAGCACAGGCCGTAATAATTAACTCGCAGCAGTATTTTAAATACGGCGATATTTATTTTTTACCGCAAATAAGTGGTGACGACATAAAATACCTTGCTATCAAGCTAGGTTAAATCCGCTATAAATTAAAAGACCTTGCTACCAATAGCAGGGTCTTTTTCATTTCCCCTGTAGGTAATAACTTAAAGCAATAAAATCAATTCCCTCTCTAAACATTAACATGTCTTAGTATTTGTAAGCTTTTTTGCTAAACTAGCTCGCATATTAATAGTGAGAGTGTATTTATGTCGGGTGAGTTTCCACGTGCTGGTTTTTGGCGCCGTTTTGCGTCGTTAGTTTACGATACGTTAGCCATTATTGCGTTTGCGATGTTAACTGTAGTGCTGTATTTATTTGCCGTTCAAGGGCTTATTTCTCTCGATGTAATTAGTTTAAATGGCGCAGAGGATGTATCTGCCTTTATTCAAAATTCAAATCTTCTTTCGGGTATTCGTACCGCTCTTTTAATTATTGTTACCTTAGTATTTTTTGGTTACTTTTGGACTAAAAG
>Ga0209309_10003889_pt1 | contig 12625 bp, 14 predicted proteins | sample COGITO_mtgs_1204_2_FD_184807 | JGI IMG/M metagenome (GOLD analysis project Ga0209309, IMG submission 184807) | Pelagic marine microbial communities from North Sea - COGITO_mtgs_120412 (SPAdes) (version 2) | ecosystem: Environmental > Aquatic > Marine > Epipelagic ...
TTGGTGGGCGCGAACCAGACGACCAGCGGGCGCGGTGTGCCCATGAAGGCGGTCGACAGCGGGATAGTCTCGGCGGCCAACAGCGTCTTGCCGCCGCCCGTAGGCAGGCGGATGCAGACGTAGGGTGTGGCCTCCATACCCTCCAGAGGACGGTAGGCGTCGAAGGTGCGGGCACGCCCGTTTTCCAGCGCGCGCTTGCGCGCGGCCTCCGCCGCGATCTCCCAAGCCTGGGCCGGATCACCCGAGCGGGCGAGGTCCAGATAGTCGCGCAGATCGTCGAGCGCCTCGCGTTGGTAAGACTTCAGCTCCATCATAGCCGGTGCGCCACGGCGTACGGTGTCTGCTTGAAAGTAATGCGCTCGGCCTTGAGCGTCGCGGGCGAGAGCCGGGTCGCAGCGCCGTAAATTGTGAGCGGTCCATCGTGGCCCGGATAGCGGCGAGCGATGTCTTCGCGGATCAGTCGCAAGGTGGGGTGGACCAGAACGTTGCCGCCGGACGCAGAGCGGTCCTTCAGTACACCGTTCCACAGCAGCGCCACCGCCCCGCCCTCGTGGACGCCAATCAGCGGGCCTGCGTTCTGCGTTCCGTGTTCGGTGCGCGCGCTACGGGTTTCGGCGAACCAGACATGCGCGGCGAGGTCGGGCCACGTGACGTCCGGGTTGATCCGGCCCGATCCGTCGAACGCCTCGGCCCCTAGAGTAGCGAAGCGGAACGTGCCGCCGCCCTGCCAGCCGACGTCCTTGCTGATACCGCCCTGCTCGCCGTCGATCACCTTGACCATGCGCGCGGCGGCATGGGTGCGGGCCTGGTCGCCCATTTCGATGCCGATCCAGCGGCGGCCCATCTTGTGGGCGACGGCCGCAGTCGTGCCGGAACCGAGGAACGAGTCAAGGACAAGGTCGCCGGGGTCGGTGGCGATGTGCAAAATGCGCTGGAGAAGACGTTCGGGTTTTGGGGTGGTGAATGGTTCATCACCGCCGGATAGAATAGCAACTTCCTTCTTCGCCTCGTCTGTATGACCGACATCCTCATGCGGCCACCACGTCCATGGCGTATTGCCTTCGACTTCATCGAGATACCGAATTACTGACGGAGCCCCTTTGCCGCTCTTTCCGAAGAAGATGCGGCCCGCCTTCTTCATCGCCAGGAACTTGTCCTCGGTAGTGCTCCAACATCTTCCAGCAGGCGGCGTATGAATCGTGCCATCAGGCCCTTCGATAGAATACATCTGGTTCGGCCGATAACCCTGCGCCGTCATTGCGATGAGACGCCAACGGCCGCGTGGGTCATCATTCGGATTTTTGTACACTTCCGCCTGCTGCCGAGTGAACGGGACTTTGTTGCGGCCGTCTTTGAACGCTTGGGTATCCCGGCAGTAAGTCAGGACGAATTCGTGAGCGTCGCCAATCGCTGACCTGTTCTCGCGCGAATAGCGCTTTTGCCACACATTGCTAACAACAAAATTTCGCCGCCCAAACACCTCGTCCATCACGACCTTCAGATAATGCCCCTCGTTGTCGTCGATGCTCACCCAGATCGACCCGTCCTCGGACAGAAATTCGCGCAACAGCTGGAGCCGGGGCACGATCATGCCCAGCCACTTCGCATGCTCCAGATTGTCGTCGTAATGCTCGAAGGCCGACCGGGTGTTGTAGGGCGGGTCGATGTAGATGCAGCGCACCCGCCCGCCGTAGAACGGCAACAGCGCCTTGAGCGCCTCGAGATTGTCTCCCTGCACCAACAGACCCGACGGATCGCCCTCCCCTGCCGAAAGAGTCGGCACGTCGTCGAGCAGGCGATACGGCACGCGGTCTGCCGCCGCCATGTCCGCATCCCGCGTGGCCCAGTCTAGCGTCGGCACCGTCGCGGCCCTCCCGTCATTGCGTCTGTCCGAGCGGCCAGCCAGACCAAGAGCGGCATTGCGACGTTACGCATCCCAAGTCCCGATCGCTCCCAGCTCCACGACCTTGCCCTCGAGTTCGGACCCACCCGCACGCGCAACCTGCCGCACGAACTTTCCGTCGGCCGTCACGAAGGTGTCACCCCGTTCCATCGCCAGGGCGAGGTACATGCAGTCGTAGGCCGCATGGCCAAGATCAACCGCCAGCCTGAAGGCCGCCGACATCAGCGCACGGGTTGGGACCAATTCAATATCGGCCCGCATGAGGAGCTCCGCGGCAAGCACGGCCTCCTCACGGGTCAGCTCCTCACGACGGACCTTCTTCCACAGGATGTTGGCGCATTCAGGGATCAGCAGGTCTGGGGCACTTAACGTCGGTCCCTCGATCAGGCGGACGGCCGTATCGGAGCCCTCTTCCTGCACCACCCACTTGATGACGACGCTCGCATCGACGACGAAAGCCGTCACCGCTCTGCCCGGCCCTCTTGCTGGAGTTGCTCGGCAGGTGTGTGCTTACGGCCCGCGGACATCAATCTAAGCTGGGCTGCAAGATCGGCGAAGGAAGGATCGACTTCCGCAGAGAGCGCATGGCTAAGAATTTCCCTGTGCTCGGCTTCCGCCGACCGCCCATGTCTGGCCGCCCGCGCCTTCAGGCGGTGGACGATCTCATCATCGAGATTGCGGACGTGAAGCGAACGGGACATCTGAGCCTCCCAGCTAAATGGCATGTATGCTATCATATATAGCACTTTCCGTGCTGTTGCGAGTCCTTTGACCGGCACGGTCATCGTGACGACCCGAACGCACGTCTCATCCCCTCCGCGCCCGGCTTTGTCCGGTTATCATTTTTACGCCGACTGACAAACTGATTGCCAAAGCGGAGCGATTCCCATTATTACGATCTTATAACATAAGGACACTCTTCTAGGATCGTTAGCTGAGGAAACCGTGATGCCGAACCTTCTCCGAACCGCCGCCGCCGTGGCAGCCGTCGCTGTAACGGGTTTCAGTGTGGCCCCCGAACGCGCGGAAGCCCAGACCTACCAGATCGACTGCGCGATCCTGCTGTGCCTGTCAGGCGGCTGGCCCGCATCGGTTCCCTGCACCCGCGCGCGCGCCGAGTTCATCCGCCGCATCACACCCTGGCCGATCGAGCCGCCGCTGCAAATCTGGCGCTGTCCGATGGGTGTCGCGTTCGGGGTCGATCCGTACCAGATCGACACCCAGCGTTTTTTCGCCATTGCGATGGAGCGCACCGCGCCCGCCCAATCGTATCCCACCGAGCCAATGTCCGACTTCGACCTTGCTCCCCAGCCCGCCGTCATGCGGTTCAGCGGCGGCACAGCCGCCCGCTTGCCGAAAGAGACGATGCTGCACCTCATTCAGGATTACAGCGACGACAACGGGCAGGCTGATATCGACATCAGCGGCGCGGAGTTCAACTTTGTCCGCTCGATCCGCGTGTTCAATATTCGGGCCCGCCAGTACGAAAGTGGATCGGAGGGCGACTGCAACCGATATGCCAGCGTTCGTTTGGGCACCTACGGCACCCAAGGCGACTACCGCTGGAACCGTTCAGACATCTCCGCGATCCCCGCCGCGCATGTCGGCCTTGATCGCTATGGCGATAACTGTCCCAGCGTTTCAAACCGCTCCGTTTTCATCGACTGGCGCGATTACGAAGGCAACTACGGCTACGAGCAGGTGAATTACTAGGCGTTGTGCCGCCTTTTGGCTACGCTACTATAATTGCGACGGACATCCAAACCCTGTATGCCTGTCGTTAACGATCGTCAGAATCAACCGAGGGAGTGAGCAGCACCCCAGACAAACGAAAACCCCCCGCAAGGTGGCAACCTAGCGAGGGGGGGCTTTAGAACCTAGGAATTGGCGTTCCAATGGTCCAGACATTTATCCGTTGGACTGGTTCTACCACCCCCCCAACACCCGAGGCAAGTAAAAAACGCACCTGTGCGAACAGGGAAAATATGTCTCAGCCGCCTTGTCCCCTTCACCACATCGAGGACAAGAACCATGACAGCAGAACCACATCCAATTCTTCCACAAGGCTACGGACGGGGCGACATGATCGCGCTCGCCAGCGAGATCGGCTCCAGAATCGGCCTTTCCACCGCCGGAGCCGCCGTGCTGACCAAGCTGATCGGCAGCACTGACAAGCGCGACTGGACAGATCCCGCACGCGAACCGATCTTCTACGGCCAGCAGGAGACCCTGGCCGTGCGGCTGGGCATCAGCACACGTCAGCTCCGCAACCATGAGCGCAAGTTCGTCCGGCTGGGCCTGATCGAACGGCGCACCCTCGCGAATGGGGGGCGCGACTTCCGCACCGGACTGGGCCTGATCCTGACGCCGCTCATCCATCGGTTTTTCGAGTTCCTGACGATCCGCGACGACAGCCGTGCATCCGCCGAGAGCATGAAGCAGCTCAAGGCGCTTCGCAGCGTCCGCAAGGCCGAGATCAAGGAACAGCTCGCGCGGCTGTCCGACAGCGACAGGGCCTCCCCGACCGTCGTGTCGATTGCCCGCAGGGCCGAAGCCTGGCCCCGCGCCGACTGCCTCCTGCCGATGGGCGAAGCCGCCCTATCGCAGCACGTCGAGGACGCAACGGCCCTGTGCATGGAGTTGCGCGATTGGATCGACAACCACTCTGATTCTTCCTGTGAACCGGCACGAAACTTCCGGTCTTTTATACAAGAAGACAACAATCAGACTTCTTATGTCTCTTGTAACGATCCCGTGGATGAACGGAGCGCGGGCAAGCCCGCGCACTCGAATTCTATAGGATCGGAGCCTACCGGCCCCGATCAAGGCATAGAACAAAAGCGTGAAGCGGAAAGGGCAGCCCTTCAAGGGCTATTCGAGAGCAAATACGGACTGTCGCACATGGTCACTTTGGCAAGCGACGACTTCAAGTTCGAGCTGGACACCCGATCGGACCGGGGCCTCGAATACGCCTTCATCGACGCCGCCGCCGCGCGGCTCAAACCACTTGGCATCAACGAGACCGCATGGGACGCTGCCTGTCACAGCATGGGCCGCGCAGGCGCGGCGACGTGCGTCCTGATTCTGGACGCGAACCTCGACCATCCTACGAACCCCGTCAGAAATCCCGGCGGGGCGCTGCGCGGCATGACGAAAGCCTATAATCGCAAGACGCTCAATCTGGTCGGGAGTCTGATCGGTCTGCATCGTCGCCGGGGTGGGTAATCGCATGGAATTTCCGGCATGACGCAGCTCGATACCGCGTGAAACGGGCCGATCATGGATCTTCCCCATCCGATTGTCGCGTTTCTTCAAGTTGCCGTGCCGTTCCGCATCTGGCCTCTGTTCTGCGCCACCGAGGATAGGCCGTCATGTCGGTTTGCAGTTCCGGTTTTCCGGGTGATTTGGGAGTTTCTGAAGATGGGTTTGGTGGCGTAGTCCGTCTAAGACGAAAGACAGCTTTTGACCGACGCGGAGCTTGACCGGATTGATGGCAGGGTTGCTGTGCGCCGTGTTTTCCGTTGAGCTGGGTGCTTCTGATCCGGTTTGTGGTTCAATTTTTCCGGTAGGACTCGGGGGCGCCCCCGCAGGCGGGGACAGCTCTAGTCGGCGGGCCGACCGGAGCCTGTAGTCTCCGCCCATTCGGGTTACGATCTTCGCCCTCGCGGTCCTTTGGACCGCTATTGAGAACCGAGCCGACCTATCCAAGCCGCGGCCGCGTCACAAAATACTGGCGCAGATCGGACCTTGGGCGAGGTCTGGGTCGCGTCGGCAGTGCGGACAAAGCGCCATTTCGCTGCGACTACACCAATGTCCGTTGTTGAGTAAAATGGCCGATATCGACCACCTTGATTGCGGAACATGGGGCTGCCGATTCCGCATGGAGCGGCAGCGGCAGCCCTAAACTTCAGCTAGCGTCTTTGAACTCGGCGTATTCGCCGCGCACCTGCACGGTCACGGTAGCATCCGAACTGTCGCGGTTGCGCCAGAACCAGCCGTGCTCGCCATCGAACTCGGCGACGATCTCGCCTTCGTCTCCGGTGGAGCCGCGGCCCTTCTCATAGGTCACCGATTGACCGCCGCCATGGCCATGCATGTCGAAGTTCACGCGACCGCCTTCGACGAGCATCCGGTATTCCACCGTCTGCCCTTCTTCCATGACCAGCTTCCATTCCGCCGAGTCGCCGGGAGCGAGCGTAAAGCTGGTTTCGTCGCGCCAGACTTCGGCCTCCTGCGCGTGTGCCGCGCCGACGAAGAGCCCGAAGATGTCGTTCATCAGGCTCGACTGCTCTTCTGCCTCAAGCTCCATCAACCTGTCGGCCTCGGCCTCCTCCGCAAGCTGGGTCTTGATCTCGCCCATCTCGCTTAGCCCGAGGACACCGCCGATCCCGGTCGGGTCGATGTCGTATTCGGCGGGAAGCACGACCGTGACGAGGATCGCGATGGCGGCGCCCGCCGCAAGTGCGGTCGAGCGAAGCAGCTGTTTCGTGGTCGGCAAATCCGCGAGGTTCGGTTTTTCTGCGTTGAACATTTGGGTCTCCAATTTTCTCAGGTGGCTACGAAATAGCCGGTGACTTGCAATCCCATGAGGATGAACCCCATGGACATCATGACGACGTTGGCGGTGTAGGCCTGGCGGAAGAAGTTCGGCGACTTCCGCCAGAAGCCCATGACGATGAGAATCACGGCGAGCGCCATGATCTGGCCAAGTTCGACGCCCACGTTGAACGCCAGAAGATTGGCCAGCAGCCCGTCCGACGCGATCTCGTAGTCGAGGATCTTGGTGGCCAGGCCTGTGCCGTGGAAGAAGCCGAAGATCAGCGTCGCGGCCTTGGTGTTGGGCTGATACCCGAACCAGCGCTGGTAGGCCCCGAGGTTGTCGAGCGCCTTGTAGACGACCGAGAGGCCGATGATGGCGTCAACGATATAGGCGTTGACGCCCCATCCGAACCAGACGCCCGCCAGCATCGTGGTCGAGTGCCCGAGGGCGAAGAGGCTGACATAGATGCCGACGTCCTTCATCCGGTAGAGGAAGAAGACGACGCCGAGCAGGAACAGGATGTGGTCGTATCCCGTCACCATGTGTTTGGCACCGAGATACATGAAGGGGATGATGTTCACCCCCCAGATTTCCTGGATGTAGCCCGCATCACCTTCGGTGACATTGTGGGCAAGCGCATGGCCTGCACTCAGAACGAGTGCCGACAGCGCAATGAAGGACAGGATCACGATCCGGCGCATGCCGGAATCGGTCCAGCCCCGATGGACTGTATTCATGGATTGAACTCCGCGTAGTTGTTTGATGATCGCTTGCAACGCGCCAATTGCGCGCGGTCGATCAGACGCGCGGAGGTCGTTCGATCAGGTCTATCCGTAGCGTGTTCGCCGTGGCCGCACCCAGCCGCCACGCAGCCCTGTAGATTTCCATGGGATGCGCCGACAGATCGGGGCCAGGGACGACCGCCTGGCTATGATCGTGATCGACGCTGTCGTGGCTGTGTCCATGCGAGGCCCAAGCCAGGTCTTCTTCCAGACCGTGCGAATGCCCGTGCTCGGCAATTATTTCCGCGTGCTCCTGAAGCACGTCGAGGATCGCAGGCGCATGCGAGGTTGTGGGCATCACCGACCAGACAAGCACGGCCGCGCAGAGAAGCGTCGCGAACGCGGCCTTTCCGATTGTCCGTAAGGGTGTCATCAGCTTTGCCTGCCCGCTCGTCGCTCGCGTGGTGCGTCGTGGCACCATCTTGTTGTATCCCCCAGGGGAGGATAAGCCTTATCTATGACAAATCCCCCGGTCCATGCAACCCATCCCGCCCTGATCGCCCGGCTGAAACGCGCTGACGGCCATCTGCGCGCCGTGATCGAGATGATCGAGGCGGGCAAGCCCTGTCTGGAGATTGCCCAGCAGATGCAGGCGGTCGAAAAGGCCGTCACGAACGCCAAGCGGGCGCTGATCCATGATCACATGGACCATTGTATCGACGTTGAAAGTTCCGAAACTGATCGCGCCGAGTTGCGGGCGATCGCCCGATATCTCTGAGGCTGACCATGCTCGATATTCTCTCCGACCGCACTTATCGGCACCTGTTTCTGGCACAGGTCGTAGCCCTTCTGGGTACCGGACTCGCCACAGTCGCACTCGGCCTGCTCGCCTTTGATCTTTCGGGCGACGGGGCGGCGCTGGTCCTCGGCACAGTCTTCACCATCAAGATGGTTGCTTATGTGGGCATCGCGCCCATTGCAGGGGCTTTCGCAGACCGCGTGCCGCGCCGCGCGCTTCTGGTGACGCTCGATCTGGTGCGTGCGGGTGTCGCGCTCGCACTGCCCTTCGTGACCGAGGTCTGGCAGGTCTACGTCCTGATCTTCCTTCTTCAATCGGCTTCCGCCGCCTTCACGCCGACCTTTCAGGCGACGATCCCGGACGTTCTGCCCGAAGAGGCGCGCTATACCCGCGCGCTGTCGCTGTCGCGGCTGGCCTACGATCTGGAAAACATCGTCAGCCCGACGCTGGCGGCCCTTCTGCTCGCGGTGATGTCCTACAATTCGCTTTTCCTCGGCACGGTCCTCGGTTTCGCCGCATCGGCCCTTCTGGTTGTTTCGGTCGTGCTGCCGAGTCCCCGCCCATCCGAGCCGCGCGGTGTCTATGACCGCACTACGCGCGGCATCCGCATCTATCTGGCCACGCCCCGTCTGCGCGGGCTTCTTGCGCTGAACCTCGCGGCAGCGGCGGCGGGCGCGATGGTGCTGGTCAATACCGTTGTTCTGGTGCGCGGCGCGCTCGGCCTGTCGGAAAGTGCGCTGGCATGGACGATGTTCGCTTTCGGCGCGGGCTCCATGACGGCCGCGCTGGTCCTCCCGCGTATTCTTGATGCGCTGCCCGACCGGCCGGTGATGTTCGGCGGTGCCGCGCTGATGGTGGCGACATTGCTGGGGCTGGGGGCGACGGTCCTGACCGCCGGTCTTGGCTGGTCCATCCTTCTGGCAGCCTGGCTGCTGGTGGGTCTGGGATATTCCGCCGTCCTCACCCCCTCGGGCCGGTTGCTGCGCCGGTCCGCCCATGCCGGGGATCGCCCCGCGCTTTTCGCGGCGCAATTCGCGCTGTCGCATGCCTGCTGGCTGGTGACCTATCCGCTGTCGGGTTGGCTGCTGACGGTCTACGGCGTCGTTCCCGCGCTGATCGGTCTGGCGCTCCTCGCGGCAACCGGAATGCTCGCGGCCCTGAAACTTTGGCCATCCGGCGATCCTGTCGAGCTTGAGCATACGCACGACAACCTGCCACTCGACCATCCCCACCTGCACGGGCATCGCAGGCACAGCCACGCCCTTGTCATCGACGAAAGCCATCCCCGCTGGGCAACGCACTTTTAGAGCAGCCAAGACGGCCTATGTGTCTCATCTGACCTCACACCGCCGGAACGTTGCCGAAATTCCTACTAAGATTGACACCTAGTCAGTATATCATTATTTCACGATATATGGATAAGAATCACGCTCTCGACGCCTTCGCCGCCCTCAGCCAGTCCACCCGGCTCGATGTGTTCCGTCTGCTCATCAAGGCCGGGGATGCGGGCATGTCGGCGGGCGACATCGGCGATACCCTCGGGGTGCGCCAGAACACGATGTCGGCCAACCTGGGCGTTTTGGCCCGCTCCGGTCTGATCCGTAGTGAGCGTGAAGGGCGCAGTATCCGCTACTTCGCCGACATGGACGGGATGCGCGGCCTGCTGGCGTTCCTGATGGAAGATTGCTGCGGCGGACGTCCCGAGCTGTGCCAGCCCGTCATCAATGAACTCGCCTGTGCCTGCTGAGGAGGTTGTCATGACCGATATATCGCTTCCCGCTGGGGCGGGCCTGGGAACCTTCGAGCGCTGGCTGTCCGTCTGGGTGGCGCTCGCCATCGGCGCGGGCCTGCTTCTGGGCAATCTTTTTCCGGGCCTTTTTTCCTTTCTGGCCTCGCTGGAGGTCGCAAAGGTCAATCTGCCTGTGGCCGTGCTGATCTGGGCGATGGTCTATCCGATGATGGTCGGCGTGGATTTCGGCGCGCTCAGACAGGTGGGCGACAAGCCGAAAGGGCTGGTCGTGACGCTGGTGGTGAACTGGCTGATCAAACCCTTCACCATGGCCGCGCTCGGCGTGCTGTTCTTCGAGTATGTCTTCGCGGGTCTGATCCCGCCCGACGACGCGCAGGCCTATCTCGCGGGCGTGATCCTGCTGGGGGCCGCGCCCTGCACCGCGATGGTGTTCGTCTGGTCGAACCTCACGCGCGGCGATGCGACCTACACGCTGGTGCAGGTCAGTGTGAACGACGTGATCATGGTCTTCGCCTTCGCACCCATCGTGGCCTTCCTGCTGGGCGTGACGGACATCGTCGTGCCGTGGGATACGCTGCTGCTGTCGGTCGGCCTCTACGTCCTTCTGCCTCTGCTGGCAGGGTATCTGACGCGCCGGAACCTTGTCGCGAAAGGCGGCGAACGGTCGGTCGATGCGTTCAAGTCCCGCGTGCAGCCGTTCTCGATCATCGGGCTGCTGGTGACGGTGGTGCTGCTGTTCGGGTTTCAGGGCGAGGTCATCCTTGACCGCCCGCTGATCATCGTGCTTATCGCCGTGCCGCTGCTGATCCAGTCCTACGGCATCTTCTTCGTCGCCTACGGCGCGGCGCGGGCCTGGGGCATCCCGTTCAACGTTGCAGCGCCCTGCGCCCTGATCGGCACGTCCAATTTCTTCGAACTGGCCGTCGCCGTTGCCATCAGCCTGTTCGGCCTCGGCTCGGGTGCCGCGCTGGCCACGGTCGTCGGCGTCCTCGTGGAAGTGCCGGTGATGCTGTCGCTCGTCGCCTTCGCGAACCGGACGAAACATTGGTTTCCGGCGGAAGCGGACGCGTCATGAGCATCGTCATCCATCACAATCCCGACTGCGGCACCTCGCGCAACGTGCTGGCGATCATCGAGGCGTCGGGCGACGTGCCCGTCGTCATCGACTACCTCAAGACCGGCTGGACCCGCCCGCAGCTTCTGGCGCTGTTCGCCGCAGCCAACCTGACGCCCCGCACCGCCCTGCGAACGACGAAATCCCCGGCGGAGGAGCTGGGGCTACTCGATCCTTCCGTGGACAACGAAACGCTGCTCACGGCGATGCTGGACCATCCCGTTTTGGTCAATCGCCCCATCGTCTGTTCGCCAAAGGGCGTCCGGCTGTGCCGCCCGAGTGAGATGGTGTTCGACCTGCTAGACCGCCTGCCCCCTGGCCCCATGGTGAAAGAGGACGGCACGCCGTTGATCGACACAGAAGGAAACCGCGTTGGCTGAAACTCCAAACCTTGAAGACGCGCATTTCCACCCCATCGACACGGATCATCTGCTGATGCCCGAACGGGCGACACATGCTCCGCGCATCCTGTTGCTATACGGCTCGCTCAGAGACCGCTCGTTCAGTCGGCTGATGACGGAAGAGGTCGCGCGCGTCCTGACGCGGTTCGGGGCCGAAACACGGACATATCGGCCCTCCGGCCTGCCCCTGCCCGACGACGCGGAGGCCGATCATCCCAAGGTGCGAGAGCTGCGCGATCTCGTCACCTGGTCCGAGGGCATGGTCTGGTGTTCGCCGGAACGGCACGGCGCGATGACCGGCATCATGAAGACACAGATCGACTGGATACCACTCTCCCTCGGCGGCGTGCGCCCGACCCAAGGAAAGACACTGGCCGTCATGCAGGTCAGCGGCGGCTCGCAGAGCTTCAATGCGGTGAACCAGCTGCGCATTCTCGGGCGCTGGATGCGCCTGCTGACCATCCCGAACCAGTCCTCCACCCCGAAGGCGTTTCTGGAGTTCGACGAGGCGGGGCGCATGAAGCCGTCGCCGTTCTACGACCGGATGGTCGATGTCATGGAAGAGCTGATGAAGTTCACGCTACTCACCCGCGACAGTAAGGATTTCCTGCTCGACCGTTACAGCGAGCGCAAGGAGAGCGCCGAGGAGCTGTCGAAGCGGGTGAACCAGAAGGCGATCTAATCGGAACGGCAGACGTCATGTTTCTTCGAGAGCGGACGCAGGTGCCATGCGCAGCATTCGGCGAAAAGGGCTCCTTTTCCTCTTTCGCTGCATCGTGCGCGAAGGTCCGGTTTTCCATTTTTGGGTTAATTTGCGACCTGACGGTCAAAGTCATCTGACGTTCCACAGATCCTGTCTTTCCTGGTCCCTTGGGGTTCGGGCAAGCCGAACGCCGCTGCGGGACGTCTAGGGGACCGCCGGTCCCCCACCTCAACCCTGAAATACTGCGCCCAAAGGGGTGTCCCCTACGACGGTCCCTCCCTGTGGTCGGGCTGCGTCGCCGGGTGATCCCCCTCCCCTTTGGGCTGGATTTCAGCATTGCGGCGGTTCCCCCCCTGCCCTCGCCGGGAGGCAGGTTTTCAGGAGAGGGGCGCGCTTCGCGCTTCCTCGCCAGAAACCCCGCCCCGATTTTCGGCACCAGACCGGACAGGGCATCGCCACAAGGAAGGGCCTGATATGGGCTATATGACCACCAACTACAGCGCCAAGGACGACGCCGACGCGGCGCGATACGCGTTGTCGCAGATCGAAGGCACATGGGAGGGCCAGAGCCAGACCGTTCTGGCCTTTGCGACCGACCGCGATGTGATCGGCTGCGGCTACACCTTCGTCACCTATGCCGCCATCGAGACCGTCACCGAGCAAGGCCGCGAAGTGTCCTGCCTCACCGTTTTG
>Ga0209309_10003896_pt1 | contig 12617 bp, 7 predicted proteins | sample COGITO_mtgs_1204_2_FD_184807 | JGI IMG/M metagenome (GOLD analysis project Ga0209309, IMG submission 184807) | Pelagic marine microbial communities from North Sea - COGITO_mtgs_120412 (SPAdes) (version 2) | ecosystem: Environmental > Aquatic > Marine > Epipelagic ...
ACACTTTTCAAAAAGTGTCCCAAAACCTTTGACGCGATGACAAAACGCGATGGTCTCTCACTGTATTTTCACGGTGGCTGCGGAACAACCCTCGAAGCGTTGGTGGTTCGGGCTCAATATCTCATTACAGTCTGCGGTGTAGTCTATTGAAATTAACAGAGTGAATTCATTGATTTATATAAATAGTTATATAAATTCGGGGCAAATCATGGCAATAAAATAACCGCCGAAAAAATCGGCGGTTATTTACTAGTAAACTGGCGTACTAGCTCACTCTCCTACTGCTCTAGATTTCGTTTTCAACTGCATCAGCAATTGATTGGATATCTTCGCTAACGTCAGTCTCTTCGGGTACAATTGCACCTGTTCCGACAGGGATTTTGCGTCCAATGATAACGTTTTCTTTCAGACCATAGAGGTGGTCAATACGTCCTGAGACTGCAGCGTTGATCAGTACACGAGTCGTATCCTGGAATGAAGCAGCTGATAGGAAGCTATCACTCCAGATAGAGACTTTTGTGATACCGAGCAGTAGCTGTGTGTACTCAGATGGTTCTTTGCCGTCGTTCGTTAGTCGTGAGTTTTCCTCGATAACTGCCGTACGAGATACGATATCACCAGTTACAAACGGACTATCACCTGAATCTTCAATCTGAACACGTGAGAACATTTGCTTAACGATGATCTCGAGGTGCTTGCCAGAAACTGATTCACCCTGAGCAGCGTAGATGCGGAGCACCTCGTTGATCATGTAGCGCTGAGTTGCCTCAGTTCCACGGAGTTTCATTAGTTGATGAAGATTGATTGAACCAGTCGTCAGGCGTGCACCTTCAGTGGTGATGTCACCGTCAGCTACCGTCAACTGTTTGAATCCTGGGATTTCGTATTTAACTGGAGATTGCGCACCGCTACTAATCACAATCGACTTCTTAGCAACTTCGACGCTCCCATCAAATGGTGCGATAAGTGGCATAGACTCGTCTTCGTTACTGGCTAGAACATCACCTGCGATGACATCAGTACCTGATTTGACACGAACTATTTGCTTCGCGAGGTCGATTTTCTGGACTCGGCTCTTCGTAGGTGTAATCTGTACGGTATAGTTGTCACCTGATTCCCATACCTGGACGTTGCCTTCGATATCAGCGAGAAATGCCTCACCTTTCGGGTTACGAGCTTCAAAAAGCTCATCGACACGTGGCAGACCTTGGGTGATGTCATCACCGGCAGCACCACCAGCATGGAAGGTGTTTAGCGTTAGCTGAGTACCAGGCTCACCGACAGACTGGGCTGCGATAACACCGACCGGCTGTGAGTTGGCGATGAGTGAACCTGTTGCCATATCGATACCGTAGCTTTTGCGTGGCACACCACGAAGGTTTTTGGCAGTTAGAACGCTCATGATAGTGACGTCAGCAATTGACTCATCGGCTTGAATTGCATCAGCAATCTCACGAGTCACCAGTTCGCCAGCTTTGAGGTGACCTTTGACTTCTTTGGCAAGATAGCGACCATAGAGGCGATCAGCAAAGTCAACCATTGTCTCTTCAGTTTCGCTACGGCTAATGGTGTAACCATCATCATCGTTAGCTTCATCTTCAACCGTGAAGATATCTTGGCTGACATCAACCAGACGACGCGTCAAGTAACCTGAGTCGGCAGTCTTAAGAGCCGTATCAATCAGACCTTTTCGAGTACCACGTGTTGCCACGAAAGCCTCAAGAGATGTTAGACCTTTTTTGAAGCTAGAGCGGATTGGAAGCTCGATCTCTCGACCAGTCGCGTCCACAACCACACCAACCATACCAGTTGCCCATTTGATGTTAGAGAGTGTACCACGAGCACCACTATCAACCATGACTGCAATAGAGGTATCTTCTTTTTTGATGCGGTCAGTTAGAATAGCATCAATTTTCTTGTCGATACCGCGCCATGCTTCAACTGTGAGACTGTAGCGTTCTTTTTCTGTAATCAAACCTTCATCGTACTGATCGGAAATGACCGCTGTTCGATCATCACCTTCGCCGATGATGTCATCGAGTCCAGGGATGTCGAAGTAGTCGTTCATTCCAGTTGAGACAGATGAGACAGTTGCGTACTTGAGCGCTAGCGTCTTGATGTCATCAGCAGTTTTGGCTGCTTGGTTTGAGCCGTACTGTCGGAAAATACGAGCCATTACTTTCGAGAGGGCTTTTTTATTCATCGTGTCTTCGACGTAAACAAAGTCAGCAGGCAGTACTTCGTTGAAGAATGCTCGTCCAAGTGTCGTGTTACGGCGCTCGCCTTTCATCTCAACACGGATAGGTGTCTGGAGTTTGATAACACCAGCATCATACGCCATGATAGCTTCTGAGATAGAGCTGTATGGTCGGACAGTTTCAGATTGGGCGTTCGGTTTCGGGTAAGTTAGATAGTAACAGCCAAGTACGATGTCTTGGGCGATGTTTAGAATCGGTGATCCGTCAGCCGGCTTCAGAAGGTTGTTAGTAGCACTCATAAGTTCGCGAGCTTCTTTTTGAGCTGCTGCACTGAGTGGCAAGTGAACAGCCATCTGGTCACCGTCGAAGTCAGCATTGAAACCTTTACAAACGAGTGGGTGCAGCTGAATAGCTTTACCTTCGATAAGTTTTGGTTGGAACGCCAAGATTGAAAGTCGGTGAAGGCTTGGGGCACGGTTTAGAAGGACGTATTTACCTTCGATAGCCGCATCAAGGGCATCCCAAATAACCGGTTCATTAGCCTCAATCAGTCGAGTTGCAGAGCGGATATTGTGGGCGTGATCATTACGAAGCAGCCAGCTGATGACAAATGGTTTGAATAGCTCAAGTGCCATTTGTTTCGGCAAGCCACACTGCTCAATAGTAAGCTCAGGTCCAGCAACAATGACCGATCGCCCAGAATAATCAACACGTTTACCGAGAAGGTTCTGTCGGAAACGACCCTGTTTACCTTTGAGCATATCGCTGAGTGACTTGAGACGTCGTCGGCCACCAGTTGAGCTGACGGCACGTCCACCACGAGCGGCTGCATTATCGATAAGTGCGTCAACCGCTTCTTGTAGCATTCGCATTTCGTTACGTCGAATAACTTCTGGCGCATTCAGGTCGATTAGCTTCTTAAGACGGTTGTTACGGTTGATAACACGTCGGTAAAGGTCGTTAAGGTCGCTGGTTGCAAATCGGCCACCAGTAAGCTGAACCATCGGACGAAGATCCGGCGGTATGACTGGTAGAACAGTCATACACATACTGTTTGGTGCAATGTTTGCGCGCTGCATCCCCTCGAGAACTTTTAAGCGTTTGATCAGTTTTTTCTTACGCTGACCTTTAGTTTCTTCGACTTCTTGGTTTAGCTGACCGATAAGTTCCGAAAGATTGATATCGCTAAGCAGGCTGTAGATGGCTTCACCACCCATACCTACGGTAGCAAGATCGGCGTACTCTTCTGGCATTTCGCGGTAATCATTTTCATTCAACAGAGCGGCTTTTTGGAGGCTTTCGAGCTGCGATTTACGAAGGGCGACAGAAGCTTGGAGATCTTCAATCTCTTTTGTTTGCTCAGCAGCAAGCGCTTTCACGTCAGCATTTTCGTCTTCAGCTGATTTTTCATAACGAATTTTGATTGCTGCCTGTCCGGCTTCAAGCTCTTGATCCAGATCAGCCAGGTAGTTATCTCGTTTTTGCTCATCAACATTTAGTATCAAATAGCTTGCAAAATACGCAACTCGTTCGAGTTGACGAACTGGGATGCCGCTTAGGAGTGCCATAGCACTTGGAGCGCCACGCATGAACCAAATATGAGCGACAGGAGCAGCAAGCTTAATGTGTCCCATTCGTTCACGTCGTGCGACGGCACGAGTAACAATCTCACCATTTTTGTCGACCGCCATCTCACGAGAGCGGACACCTTTTAGTTTGGCATCATGCGGGTTGATATCTTTGACTGGGCCAAATATTCGCTCGCAAAACAGTCCGTCTCGCTCAGGTTTTTGGGTACGATAATTAATCGTTTCTGGTTTTAGTACTTCTCCATAGCTCCATTTACTGATGTCGTCCGCGCTTGCAACCGCAAGTCGTACAGCATCAAAATCGGCGATGGAGTTACTCATGAATGGACGTGCCATGACTAAGCCTCCTTCTCATCGTTAAATTCTTCTGCGGTTTCAATAGTCATGCTATCTCCGAGGTCGATTGCACCGAGCTCATCAGCTTCATCTTTGACAGCTTCTTCAGCGTCATCGCTAGCCGGAACTGCTTTTGTATCATCAACCGTATCACCTACAAGGATATTTTCTGCGTCGATAACAGCTTGATCTTCAATCAAATCAACGCGCAGTCCAAGGCCCTGCAACTCTTTGACGAGGACGTTGAATGACTCAGGTATCTTCGGACCAGTGATTGGCTCATCCTTGATGATACTTTCATACGCTTTAGCTCGTCCGTAGACATCGTCGGATTTAATTGTCAGCATTTCTTGTAGCGTACTTGCGGCGCCATAAGCTTCGAGAGCCCAGACTTCCATCTCTCCGAATCGCTGACCACCGTTCTGGGCTTTACCACCAAGCGGCTGCTGAGTGACCATCGTGTATGGCCCGATTGAACGAGCGTGAATCTTATCGGCGATCATGTGGTGCAGCTTAATAATGTACATGCTACCGACGGTAGTTTTCTCGTGGAATGGTTCACCGGTGCGACCATCAATAAGTTGAACTTTACCATCCTCAGGAAGTCCGGCTTTTTTAAGCTCTTCCATGATGACGTCATTTGGTACACCGTTAAATGAAGGTGTTGCGACTTTGTAGCCTAGGATTTTTGCAGCCATACCAAGGTGAGTTTCAAACAGCTGTCCAAGGTTCATACGACTTGGTACACCAAGTGGATTAAGAATGACATCTACTGGAGTGCCGTCTTCCATGAATGGCATATCCGCTTCAGGTAGGATGCGAGCAATAACGCCCTTATTACCGTGGCGTCCAGCCAGCTTGTCACCCACCGCGACTTTGCGCATTTGAGCGACAAATATCTGAATCTGCATAAGCACACCGGCTTTAAGTTCGTGACCATTCTCGCGTGAAAAAATCTTTACGCCAACGACTTTACCATGTTTACCGTTACTCATTCGCTGTGAAGTATCGCGGACATCTTTGGCTTTTTCACCGAAGATTGCTCGCAGGAGTCGCTCTTCTGAGCTGAGCTCTTGCTCACCTTTTGGTGTAATCTTACCAACAAGTACGTCACCAGAGCGAACTTCAGCACCGACGCGGACGATTCCGTCTTCATCGAGATGTCGCAGGCTATCTTCGGAGACATTTGGGATATCACGAGTTACAATCTCAGGACCCAACTTTGTTTCGCGGACTTCAACCATGAAATCCTGGATGTTGATGCTGGTGAGCTCGTCATCTTTAACGATTCGCTCACTTAAGATGATTGAGTCATCCATGTTGTAACCATTCCATGGCATGAATGCCACGGTCAGGTCACGACCAAGCGCAATTTCACCATCAGCTATAGATGCACCTTCAATGAGAACGTCACCTTTTTTGACTTTATCACCACGAGTTACGACGACACGTTGATTGATTGAGCGATCATCATTACTTTGCTCGAAATGAATCAACGGATAGACGCGGACGTCCTTTGGAGCGTATTTGACGTGGATTTCGTCACCGTCAGCTCGGACAACTTCACCGTCAGCCTCAGCGACAATAAGTTGCGAAGTGTTGCGGGCAATATCATCCTCAATACCAGTCCCAACGATAGGACTTGAGGTTTTGATTAGTGGTACTGCTTGTCGTTGCATGTTTGAACCGGTAAGTGATCGGTCAATACGGTTTTTCTCAATAAATGGCACGAGTCCGGCAGTAGCACCGATGACTTGCTTACGAGCGGCGTCCATGTACGTAACCTCTGCGACGTCTACTTCACCAGGTGAAAGTTTTGTGCGAGCACTGACACGTTCTGCGACAAATGTACCGTCTTTTTTGAGTTCGTTACCAGCACCAGCGATAACTTCGAGTGCTTCTTCAGCTGCATCAAGAAATTCAATGTCGTCTGAGACTTTACCGTTCATTACTTTTCGGTATGGGGCTTCGATAAATCCATATTCATTAACACGAGCGTGTGAAGCTAGGTTGAGCACCAAACCAATGTTGGCACCTTCTGGGGTCTCAACCGTACAGAGTCGTCCGTAGTGAGTTGGGTGCGCATCACGGACTTCAAATCCTGCACGTTCACGACTTAGTCCACCGGGTCCCATTGAGCTTAGGCGCCGCTTGTGTGAAAGCTCACTCATAGGGTTTGTCTGATCCATAAACTGAGAGAGTTGTGAGCTGGCGAAGAATTCACGCACAGCAGCTACGACTGGACGAGCATTAATAAGTTGGCTTGGAGAAGCATTCTCGATATCAGTCACGCTCATGCGGTCCTTGGCGTTGCGGTCCATGCGGAGCATACCGATGCGGAACTGGCGTGCAACAAGCTCACCAACAAGTTTGATGCGACGGTTTGAAAGATCATCGATATCATCAGCTGGTTCCTGAGTGTTGTTAAGACGAATAATCTCTGCAATGATTGCAGTGAGATCTTCTTTTCGCATAACGCGGTTTTCAGCTGTATTGGCAACATCCATGCCAAGTCGCTGATTGATCTTGTAACGACCGACACGTGAAAAATCAAAACGTTTGTAGTCGAAGAACATTTTTTCAATCATCTGGCGGGCGTTATCGACAGTGGCGAGGTCACCTGGTCGAAGTTTGCGATAGACTTCGATGAGCGCTTCGTTGGCACCACGAGTTGTGTCTTTCGCGAGAGTGGCGTCGATATAGTTGTGTTCACCAGTGTCTACGTCAGTGAATAGTTCTTTGATGCCACTGTTGGTCGGGAAACCAAGCGCACGAAGCAGTGTTGTGACTGGAAGTTTACGACGTCGATCAATTTTGACGTACATTGCACCATTGGCGGCTGTTTCAAATTCTAACCATGCACCACGACCTGGGATAACTTTCGCACCGTAGGTTTTTTTCGTACCGTGATTGTCGGCTGTAAAGAATACGCCCGAGCTACGGATAAGCTGGCTAACAACGACACGCTCTGCACCGTTAATTACAAATGTTCCACGATCAGTCATCCATGGATAGTCACCGAGGTAGATTTCTTGTTCTTTAACTTCACCGGTCACTTTGTTGGTAAGCTCGACGTTAACTTTAAGAGCTGCCTCGAAGCTAATATTGTCGTGTCGGGCTTCGGCCTCGCTCATTTTAGGTGCTTCAAAGTGATAATCTTTGAAACGAAGTTCGAGCTTTTGTTCAGTGTAATCGCTCACAGGGTTGATTTCCGCGAATATTTCGCCGAGTCCTGTCTCGATAAACTCTTGCCATGATTGCAATTGGTGAGCAATTAAATTTGGTAATGGTAGTGACTTGTCGTTGTCAGTAAAATACTGACGTTTGGTTGTGGAATTGGTTGGTGCATTCGTAGTACCAGTAGCTTTAGCCATAAAACCAGCGTCTCCTCGCATTGTTAGATTTATATAAACTTCCGTGGCGCCGAAGTTATCTAAGTCCAGGGTCGTAACACGCAAAAACGCCTCGCCAGATGGCGTGCGTGTATAAACGGCCGAGCTTACTCAATCTTCATTGCTTATAAGTATGCACGAGGTGACGAAGTAAGTCAACAATGATTCCGAACTTGTAGCGGTTGCGTGACCATTCACCCTACAGCGAAGTTAGGACTTTATCAGCCAAGCCGTAGCCAACAGCTTCTTTGGCTTCCATCCAATAGTCACGGTCGGCGTCCTTTTCAATTTTTGTTAGTTTTTGGCCAGTGTTTTTGGCCATAATTTGATTGAGAAGCTTTTTGATACGAATACTTTCACGAAGACTGATTTCTTGATCAGTCACCTTGCCTTGCGTACCACTTGATGGCTGGTGGATCATGACGCGTGAGTTCGGTAGCAGATATCGTTTACCTTTTGTGCCGCTACTGAGCAGGAATGCACCCATACTGGCTTGGAGACCGATACCATAGGTTGCAACGTTCGGCTTGATGAAATTCATCGTGTCATAGACTGCAAGACCATCATAAACACTCCCACCAGGGCTGTTAATATAAAGTGAAATATCTTTGTCTGGATCGTCATAGGCTAGATGAAGTAGCTGTGCCACGATAATGTTAGCGGTGTGCTCGTTTACCTCCTCGCCAAGGAAAATAATACGCTCTTTAAGAAGACGAGAATAAATATCGTAGGCACGCTCACCATCGTGAGTTTTTTCAATAACGGTCGGGACGAGATAGTTAGAAGGTTTTGTCATGCATTAATAGTACTTAATTAGCACTCAGTGGTCAAGACTGCCAGTTAATACAGCTTACCGATAACTCACTTGATTTTTTAGATCGAGAACCGCTGCTAACTTCGGAATCTTCATCTATCTCCTCTTGTAAGCGTAGTAAATTACCACCAATGCTTATATTTTCAGGCAAATCATCCCTGCTCACTTTGGCCCTCGTGCCGTCAATGACAATAGTTATCTGATCAGATGGGTAGTTGTATTCCACAGAGTAGGGATCATCCGCACGAGCACTCGTCACGGTCTGGTCAGAGTCCAGAGATAATTCTGTGGAGCATAGATTTGATTCTTGAGAATCAGTACAAGCGGACAAGCTACTTGATATCGCAACAGCCGACAAAATAGTTGCTGATTTGCGAGATATAAAGAATGATAATCGTTCCATGACCACTTTTTACCGTAGTTAAATGTTACTTTTTAGCGTTAAGCTCAATAAGTCGCTGCATCGTCTTCTCAGTTAACACTCGGTTAGCGAGGTCGCGGCGTGCTTCTGGCGTTTCCATTTCAGCTGCCATCTTCGGAGCTTCGGCTTTTTTCTGTGCCAGGGCTGCTTCTAGCTCTTCTTTGGTAACTTTGAGATCTTCGACTTTACTGAGCTCTGAGAGTATAAGCCCTGAAGTCACGCGGCGTTTTGCGGCCGGGGTGAGTTCTTTTTCTTTCCACTCATCAACGTCTTTGAAGCCTTCAGTTTCGACATATTGTTCAAGTGTTACACCGCGGTACATGAGGTTTTGCATCATGTCCCGCTCAAGTGCTTCCAGCTGATCTTGTACAAGTATGTCAGCCAGTGGCACTTCGCTTTTCTCGGCTAGTTCGCTAAGCAGTGCGTCTTTAAATACATCGGCGGCGCTACGCTCTTTTTGGGCGGTTAGCTCGCGCTTGACATCGTCTTTGAGGTCTTTGGCTGATTCAAATGGGCCGGCTTTTTTGGCAAATTCGTCATCGATTTTGGGCAACGTAACCGCTTGGACCTTTTTCATGGTAATCGTAAAGGTAACATCAGCATCACGAAGGTGTTCGGCATGGTAGTCACTAGGAAATTTGACGGTTATATCAAATGTTTCGTCTGCTTTGTGGCCGATGAGTTGCTCTTCAAATCCCGGAATGAATGTGTCGCTACCGAGTTTGAGCGTATAGTCGTTGCCTTGCGCGCCTTCGATTGCTTCACCTTCATCATCTTTGCCGGCAAAATCAATGATTACTTCATCGTCTTTTTTCGCAGCACGAGTGACGTCTTTTTTCTCGGCAAAGCCTTGCTGCATACGCTCCATCACTTCATCTATTTCAGATTGCTCAATTTTAACAGGTTCAGATTTAGCTTTTAGTTTTTTGTAGTCACCGAGTTTGATTTCAGGTAGAACTTCCATTTCAGCTTCAAATTCAGCGCTGGTAAATGGTTCAAATTTCGTGACATCGATGGATGGACGATCAAGTACGCGGATGTCGTCTTTTTCGACTGCTTCGCCAAGGGCACGGTTAACCGCAAACTCGAGCGTTTCGTTCGCTAGTTTCATCGGGTCAATATTTTTCTCAGCAACTGCCGCTGGGACATTGCCTTTGCGGAAGCCCTGTACGCTGACTTCTTTTGAGAGGATTTTAACTGCATGCGTTTTTGCGGCAGTTAGTTCAGCCTCGTCAAGCGTTACGGTTAGTTTTTTCTTGGTCTTTGATAGGTCTTCGGATGTATAGTTCATAACTAATTAGTCTATCAGAGACCGATGCTAGATGCGAATTAGTAAGCACTCCCGAATCTGCTAGTTTTGTTAGTACTCAAATTCTTCGACTTCAGGCTTCTGGGCGCGTTTTTGCTTGCGCCGACGATCTTTGACGGTCGTGACAACCCGTTCAAACCCAAGAGTTTCTTCATGTTCACTCTTCACATCTTTAAGCCGGTAGACCTGGTCTTTGAGTTCATTTTCACCGACAAAAAGTAGATAGTTTACACGTTGCTTAACAGCAGATTTGATCTGTTTATCTATCTTACGAGCAGTTGTGTCTACTGCGACGCGAACGTCTTCTTCGCGTAGTCGGTCAGCAAGTGTCAAAGCTCCACGCTGGGCTTCACCGAGCACGACCATATAGACGTCGGTCGTGGAGGCAAATTTTGGCATGAGTTCATGGGCTTCAAGGAAAAGCTGCATCGTGGTGAGCCCTGGCGCGAATCCTACGGTTGGTACGGGCTCAGCGCCGAATAGCCCAACGAGGCCATCATAGCGTCCGCCACCAAACATTGCCCGGTTGTTATCTGGGTGAGTATCAAACACTTCGAACACCATGCCGGTGTAGTAATCAAATCCACGCATCAGGCTAATATCAAACGTGGCGTTAACGACACCAGCTTCGGATAAATAAGTAAATAACTCTTGGACTTCTTGCACAACTTCGCTATCAAGTAGTTCTTTCGGTAGCTGAGCCATGGTTGTAGCGTTGATTAATTTATCAATCTTGTTCATACCATCGTAATGAGTATCTTTGCCAAAGATTTCTGCAGCTTGGGATTTGAAATCTTCTGGCTCGAGCTTATCTTTGCGATCAAATAGCTTAATCATCATTTGTGATTGGATAACGTCAAGTCCGAGGTACTCTGCCATCATTAAATTGATCATTTTACGGTTATTTACTTTTATCGTGTACATTTTCTTAGTTGCACCGAATGATTTCATCAGCCGATCAGCCATGGTGATGATTTCTGCATCAGCAGAGATATCGCCCACACCGAATATATCAGCGTTGAGCTGCCAGAACTCGCGCTCACGACCGCGCTGTGGGCGCTCGTAGCGCATAAACTGAGCAAGATTGTACCAGCGAACCGGATAACCGAGCTCTTGACGTTTAGCGGCGACCATACGACTAACTGATGGTGTCATTTCAGGACGGATGGCGACGCTTCTGCCGCCGCGATCAGTGAACTGATAGGTTTGCTCATTTACGATTTCTTGGCCTGTTTTTGCCGTGTAAACCTCTAGTGGCTCTAGTAGGGGTGCGTCGTAGGCTTCGTAACCGAAACTTTCAATCGTTTTTTTCCAAGTACTAAATATGTAGTTGCGGACACGCATGTCCTCTGGGTACCAGTCTTTGGCACCTTTGTAGGGTTGTGATGATAAGTTACTCATTGGTGTGGAGTATGACATAAACAGAGGTGAAGTGCAAGCATGAGGCTTATGAAAGGAGTTGCAGCTCAGGTACTAGGAACCAAGAGGCTATACATTTATTGACATCTTGGATTCCTACTTAGCTATTCCTAGCACCTAACTAGCTTTGCTGCCTAGCCCATTCATAGAGAGCGATACCAGAAGCAACTCCTACATTCATTGACCGAGTAGATCCTTTTTGAGGGATATGTAGCGTCTTGAGTGCAATGTTTCTTAGTTCATCGGATAGACCAGGGCCTTCTTGGCCAAACAGCATTACTATTTTTTCAGGCAGCTCTATCTCCGTAATAGACTCAGATATACAATTATTATCAATTGCAAAAATAGGTATATCATTTGTTTTCATTTCAGTTTGAAATGATTCGGTATCTACATAATATTTCATATGTAAATATTTGTCTGTCATCATTGCACCGCGTTTGTTCCATTGTTTGCGACCGATTACGTGAACTGTACGTACCCCAAACGCATTAGCATTACGGACAATAGTCCCCATGTTGTAGTCGCGTAGGGTGTTCTCGATGGCAATTTCTAGCTGAACGCCGTTTTTATCAAGCTGACTTACGATTTCAGCCTCGCTCATTCCTTTGAATCCGTCTTGTAGATTACGATTATCCATCATAGATGAAGTATAACACCGCTACTCTAATTGAATATTTGGTCAAGGTAGCATCTCTATATTGCGTCTATATTCCTCACTACCAGCGTTTAGCCAGGAGTATAAACCGAGCGCCACAGAACCTAGCCGTGAGCCAGTGCTGTCGACCGATACATCTAGCTCATGCGCATAGAACATATTTGCATCAGGGTAACCCATAGCAAAAATACTAAATGGTTTCTGGTTTTCGATGTCCGTTCTGACCACTTCACCAGACGCAATTTGCGTACCGCCAGGCATAGTATTACATTGGCCCATGAGTGGTTGAGTAACTGTAAATAGTCGTTTTTCTAGGTAATGTATTGGTAATTTCTCTTTATAATTACCGACTGGAAGTAAGGGTGATTGGCGTGTTTTTTCTGCTCGATCAATACTATTTTTGATTTCTTCAAGTGAATTATAGCGCTCTGGCAAGATGCAAATCTCGTCAGACTTTCCAACCATGACTACCGATAAACCA
>Ga0209309_10003899_pt1 | contig 12609 bp, 12 predicted proteins | sample COGITO_mtgs_1204_2_FD_184807 | JGI IMG/M metagenome (GOLD analysis project Ga0209309, IMG submission 184807) | Pelagic marine microbial communities from North Sea - COGITO_mtgs_120412 (SPAdes) (version 2) | ecosystem: Environmental > Aquatic > Marine > Epipelagic ...
TACTATTTCACCATTTTTAGCACCGTTAATTTTATTCTTCGGCACAAAAATATCTGTGTACATTTTGTGATCACTAGTATCTACAAATGCAAAATTTTCGTGTATCGCGATAGTTCCAACAAATTCTGTTTTCTTTCGCTCTATTATTTTAGTGATTTCACCTTCGGTTTTTCCGCCACGTTTGCGTTTAAAAACATAGACTTCAACCGTATCGCCATTTAAAGCTTTGTTTAGATTTTTGTTACTTACGTAGATATCGTTTTCAAGATCTTCAACAATAATATAGCCTTGACCACGACCGGCAATATCTACACGACCTGTATAATAATCTTTTGAAGTTGCGAGAATATATTTACCACGTTCTACTTCATTAATATTACCTTTTCCTTGAAGTTCCTTTAATTTTTTTATAATCTGGTTGCGGCTACTCGCATCGTCAAATCCTAATTTAGCTGAAATCTCTTTATAGTTGTAAGGCTTTGAATGATCCTTGCGAAGTATGGCAAGTATACTTTGTGACAAGCCTTGTAATGTATCTTTTTTATTCTTTTTTTTTTGTTTACTCATAATTTTAATGTAATTACCGTAAAAGTACGGTTTCTAATTGTATGTGTTAATTTAATTAGCAAAGATTTAGTACCTTAGATACGGCGTAAGCCCAAAGATTTAAGCTATTTATGAAAGATTTTGAAACCATTGCAGTATTTACTTTTCCCAGCGAATATGTCGTTTTACGATTGCTTCTAGAACAAGCAAACCTACGTTTTGTTTTTCAGAACGAAACCATGGTTAGTGTACTACCTTTTCATAGTAACGCTTTTGGTGGAATACGATTACAAGTGCACAAAGAAGATACTTCAAAAGCACTTGAAATTCTAAAGTCTTTCGATACGCCACCTTCAAATTTAACAATTGTTTGAAGGAGTTACGATTTTCGAATGACGAGTTAAGTCTTTAAAAATTTATTTCTAGTTCTTTCCGAAGAAATATTCCATCAAATTTCTTGTTATCAACAACTATTATATATTCATCTGTTTTCTTTCTAAATTTTAAAAATAAAATGATGGTTATTATAGTCTGTTAATATGTACAATAACTTTTTTAAAGTTTGCTAGGAATAATAGTTGTATCTAAATAAAAGACGGTTATCAACATTTTATTAGCTAGTCTTTCTTCTGAAAACAAAAGAATTATCTATTTGAATTAACAGTTGTTCACAACCTATATTCACAACCGATTTTTAATAGTTTTAAGATGTAAGAATGTTAGAAAACCAAATTTTAGGTCTGAAAAGTTGCCTACAAAAGAAGTCTTAAAAATTAGTTAAAGCGGATTAAAAATTGGTATTGAAATTTAAATCCATTTGTGCAAATTTTGTTGTTCTATTTCTACCCGCAATTATAAACAACCTTGTTAACTACTTTGTTAGGGTAATGTTATTAAAAGATTAAGTGATTCATTTTGTGTATTTTATGTTTTATTAGTGATATTTTTTTTATCATAAAAAATGACTTAAGACTACTTGACATAGGAATTAGGAATTTATTTGATACAGATAAATCTTAAAGGTTTATTTATATCTTACTTTATAATATTATTTTTTAGATTCATTATAATTATATAAAATTTTCATCCTAATAAAATTGACATTTTAAAAATTTAATTTGTCATATAGCCATTTTTTAAAGCTATCCTAATTGAACGGTAAATTTATTGTCTAACACTGCACGTCTAAAATCTCATATCTAAAACATACCTTTGTAAAAAGCAAAAAATCATGAAAATCGCCATTGGTAATGACCACGCAGGAACCAGTTATAAAAAAACAATAGTTGACTATCTTAAAAATGAAGGTCACGATATAAAAAACTATGGTACCGATTCTGAGGATAGCGTTGACTATCCAGATTTTGTACATCCAGTTGCAGAAGAAGTTGAAAATGGCGCTGTAGATTTTGGTATCATAATATGCGGAAGCGGAAACGGTGCGAATATGACCGCTAATAAACATCAAAAAGTCCGTTCAGCTTTATGTTGGAGTAAGGAAATCACTGCTTTGGCACGACAACATAATGACGCAAATATTCTAAGTATTCCTGCTCGTTTTACAAGCGAACAGCAAGCCCTAGAAATGGTTAAAACATTTTTAAATACAGATTTTGAAGGTGGTCGCCACCAAACAAGAGTATCTAAAATAGCCTGTAAATAATTTAACTAAATGGGGCATAACCACACGCAGGGAAATAACCACGATCATCCAGATTTAAAAGGAAGAAATCTTTTAATTTCAATCTTTTTAAACGTCATTATTACAGTTGCACAAGTAATAGGCGGTTTGATTTCTGGTAGTTTGTCTCTGTTAAGTGATGCATTGCACAATTTTAGTGATGTACTTTCATTAATTGTTAGTTATATAGCAGACAGGTTTTCAAAAAAAGAAGCTTCTGTAGAGCGTACTTTTGGTTATAAACGAGCCGAAATAATTGCGGCTTTTGTAAACGCCTCTACATTATTGATAGTTGCCATTTATTTAATTTATGAAGCGGCACTTCGATTTATGAATCCGCAGACTATTGAAAGTAGCTTGGTAATCTGGCTCGCGATTTTAGGTATTGCCGCAAACGGATTTAGCGTACTGTTGCTTAAAAAATCCGCCAAGGAGAATATGAATATGCGTTCTGCATATCTTCACCTTTTAACAGATATGGCAGCTTCGGTAGCAGTATTGGTAGGCGGGATTTTGATGTATTATTTTAAATGGTTCTGGGTAGATAGCTTATTAACTATATTGATCGCCATCTATCTTATAATTATGGGTTGGGACTTGCTTAAAGTTTCATTTAAAGTGTTGATGCTGTTTACGCCCGATAACGTTGACCTTGAAAAAATTAGTGTTGCAATCTGTAAAATTGAAGAAATTAGTAATGTGCATCACGTTCATGTTTGGATGCTAAATGAAAAGGAACTACACCTTGAGGCACACCTGGAATTTAACAAGGATATTACCATTTCAAAATTCGATGAAATTTCAGACAAGGTCGAAAAACTGTTGCACGATGATTACGGTATCAACCACGTAAACCTTCAGCCAGAATTTAATCGTGACGATCCAAAAGATATAATCGTGCAGGATTAGTTTTAATTCAGATTTGCGATTGTTATTTTCTGAAAATAAATATATTACAAAACTTATACCTTTTATCTTGGTTAATAAGTGCAGCCGAAGCCTAAATATTTAAGAACATGAATATTTCAGTAAAAAAATTTAACGAACTAACTGTCGACGAACTACACGATATATTGCAGCTTCGTAGCGAAGTGTTTGTTGTGGAACAAGATTGCGTGTACCAAGATATTGACGGAAAAGACCGTAAAGCGCTGCATATAATTGGTAAGAAAAATAATAAAATCGTTGCATACACAAGATGTTTCGCGCCCGGAATTTATTTTGAAGAAGCCGCAATTGGTCGGGTTGTTGTTTCTGCGGAAGAAAGAAAATTTGGGTTTGGGCACGATATTATGAAAGCTTCAGTAAAAGCGATTCAAAACGAATATAAAACCGAAGCAATAAAACTTTCCGCTCAAACATATCTTGTAAAATTTTATGAGATTCACGGCTTTAATGCTATTGGCGAAGGATATTTGGAGGATGGAATTCCACATATCGCAATGATAAAATAGAGAGCTAACACCTCAAAATTTAAAATAAAAAAACAGCTGAAAAATAAATCTTTCAGCTGTTTTAATTTTGGATGGTTGTTGTTATTATAGCTTTATAAGTTTTTTTTCAAGGTTAAGATCACTTAACATATCGTTGGTGAACTTATAATGCCCGCGACGCGTAATAATTTTAAATTTTTGGTTTTTCATTCTGGTAAGAACATCTAAAAATCTCCATTTAGATTTTAGAAGATTTGGCTTTTCAGACTTTAGACTCACTTCAAAATAATGCTTAACTCCATTTCTATCTGCTGTGATATCTGGAATTACATCGATGTCGCTACCTTTTTTATGATATGCTTTTGGTGTTTCATATCCTTCCATATCGGCCTTGATATTTTCGTAACCTCTATTTTCAAGATATTCGATTGATTCCTTTAAAGTTTCTATATTTTCTAACTTATCTATCTGTACCATAATTGGTAAGATACAAAAACTATACTGAAGTATCTGTTAATGAGAAGTTAAGCCTTATGTGAATTACGATTTTAGAGGTTCGAACGACGAGGGATTTGAATATTAAATATCGAATTATGAAAATTGAAGTTTTACGATTTAAAGTTTTTTTCAGAATAAAAAGCAACCACTTCTACATTCGATATTCTGAGGCTCGCTATTAGATGTTTTTTTTAGATTTAACAGATTTATTAAAAGGAATTCCCAGTTGCAAAAGGATGTTCTCGTCATCTGTGTGATCTGCAATGTCAATACCGTATTGGATTTTGGCCGTGTCGCCGTAAACAAAAGTCCCAAAGATTCTATCCCATATTGAAAGCATATTGCCATAGTTGCTATCCGTCCAAGGTAATTGATAATGATGGTGGAATTTGTGCATATTCGGCGTTACTATGATGTAGCTTAAACTTTTATCCAACCATAACGGCATTTTGATATTAGCGTGCGTAAAATAGGTGAATAGAACACTTAAGATTCGGTAGAAAAGGTAAAACGCAATCGGCATGCCCATAATTATAACCGCAATCAATGCGAAACTCTCCCGAATTATAAAATCGATTGGGTGATGTCGTGTTCCGGTTGTGGCATCTACGTTTCTGTCGCTATGGTGAACTATATGAAGTCGCCACATTGCAGGTATTTTGTGCAACAGATAATGAACGCCATATTGCGCGATAAGATCCAGCATGATTATAGAAAGCAATAATTCAATCCAAATAGGCGCATCAAAAAGATGCAACAAGCCAAATTTTGAACTATCGAGCCAAACAAATATACCAATTGTTGCAATCCCAAAAATAGCATTGATTACCATCACGAAAGCCAACAGAATAAGATTGACCTTGGCGTGTTTCCATTTTTTATAGTTTAAAATCGCAAATCTGTAATACCCTTCTAAAATCCAAAAAAGAGCTAAAACCCCAAACACCCAACCTGCCTTCATCCAGATTGGCATTGTTTCAAAAAAGTTTAAGAATGATTGCATTTTTTGTTATAATAAAGTCATGGTTTCGATACAATTTTAAAGTTGCTTTAAGTGCAACTTTGAAATCATTCAACCACCTTTTTAGGTTTTATTAAAGATAATATATGTGGTTTATAATTTGATTAAATAACCCAATTTCAAAATTTATCCATTTGATTTTATCAAAATAAAAACCAAATCAAAGGTGGTTGAGTGATTTTAATTTTGCCAAAGGCAGAAATTAAAATTGTATCGAAACCACCGATTTCTTTTATTTCAAAATTTTATTATATCTACTCGTATCATTCAAAACCGAAACAGCTTCAAGGATTTCTGGATTGTGTGTAACTTGATATTGATAAAGACCTTCGCTATAAAAATAGCGGGTTAGTATTTCATCACTTAATAGCGATTCGATTTCGTGCTTTTTTGCCAAAAGTGCTTTGTCTTTTGCTGTATCAAGTGCATTCATTAAGCTTTTATAACTCGCAGCTATTTCGTTGGCAAGATCCTCATTATCTGCTTGTTTTAAAGCTTCAGCAAATTCTATCTCGGTTTGGGTTTCGTAATTAAAATTATTCTGTTTCAGAAATTTCAGAAAATCATTAAAGTCGGCATCGGTAAATTTAAAACCCTTCCAATCTGTCATTTGGTGGTTATAATAGTAATTTGTTGCGTAATCAAATATCGCATTATCTTTCAGCAATGCAGTCGTAACGGGACTAAACACAGCAGTCTTCATTTCAACATCTGGCAAAACGCCGCCACCGTCATAAACCGTTCTACCGCCTTTGGTCTTATAAGCATTGTATTCTTTGGCATCTTTTCTAACAGGATCGCCGTTTTCGTCACGGTTCCAATAATCTAATGCTTGAATCGATCTTCCGCTAGGTGTGTAATAACGTGAAATGGTAACTTTCAATTGTGTGCCGTACGTAAGCTTTTTTGGGCGCTGTACAAGGCCTTTTCCAAAACTTCGGGCTCCAACTATCACAGCGCGGTCCAAATCTTGCAAAGCGCCCGAAACGATTTCACTTGCTGATGCACTGCGGCCGTTTACAAGAACCACAAGCGGAATCTGTGTATCAACAGGTTCAAATTCTGTTTTATATGCTTTGTTGTATTTTTTGATAACCGATTTTGTTGTGGTTATAACTTCGCCTTTCGGAACAAAAAGATTTACGATATTGATGGCTTCGTTTAAAAGTCCGCCAGGATTTCCGCGCAGATCCAAAATGATTTTCTGTGCGCCTTCAGATTTTAATTCCTCTAAAGCCGCTTTTGTTTCAGAAGTGGTTTTACTATTAAATTTTGAAAGTACGATATAGCCAATGTTATTGTCGATTAATTTATAAAAAGGTACCGCCTTCAACTCCACCGAAGCACGTTTTATGGTTGCAGTATTTGTTTTGCCTTGCCTTAAATAAGTAACGATAACTTCAGAATTGTTTGCGCCTTTTAACAGCTCGCCCGCATCGTCCCCAAAATCTGAAAGCTTCACATCGCCAATTTTGATAATCTCGTCGCCAGCTTTGAGTCCAGCTTTGTCTGCTGGATAGCCTTTGTAGGGTTCGGTAATAATAATTTTTTTATTCTTTATCTGCACCGAAGCGCCAATGCCGGTATATTCGCCACTATTGTTGATGCGTGCGTCTTCGATTTCCTGTTCGTTCCAAAAAACGGTGTATGGATCAAGGTCCTCCAGCATTCCTTTAATTGCCTTGTCCATTAAAATGGCTGGCGTAGTTTCATCAACATAGTTCATATTCAGCTCTTTAAAAAGCGTGGTGAATATCTCTATCTGTTTCGCTATCTCAAAAAAGTCACTTTTAAAACTTACCGTAGTAAAAAAGATACCGATGGCGATTATAGGTAGTAAAATTCTTTTTTTCATAAAATGCTATTCAAAAATGTGCTTATTTATTTTCTATGGAAGTAATTTCAATCCTCAATATAATTTTTAATAATAAAATTATATCTCATTAACCTTAGTCTTACAACCTACATCAAAAATTGTCTTAAATTATTTATTTCCTGATTTTCTTATTGCTTCTTCTTATTAACCAACGGATTATAAATAAAATAAGTATTCCAAAAAGTAAAAATGGCCAAAGATAGATGAGGTAGATAAAAAACATTGAAATCCCATTCCAGCCGCCAACGATTGCGTTTTTTATTTTTTGGCCGTACGATTCAGTTACGCCAGTTTCAGAAGTTGTCTTGTAAAAGTCGATGGTAACTGTACTCATTGCGATTTGACTTTGCAAATATTGCAATCTGCCTTGTCTTGCTTCTATTTCTTCTCGAATTACTGAAAGTTGCTTTTCTATTTCTAGTATTTCCGAAACATTTTTGGCCTGCTTGAGCAACTCGATATATCGGTTTTCGAGTTCTCGTTTGGCTTTTAAACGGGCTTCTATGTCAATATATTCTTCTGAAACATCTAGGCTTGAAATCTGTTTCTGGTCAAAATAATCAACGCCTTGTGAAATTCCTTCAATAAAAGGATCAAGGTTTTGTGCTGGAACGCGAACTATCATCGTACGGAAAATCCTTCCGTAGTCCTTGCCACTATTATCATTTTGCACGGTTGCATTGTACTTATTAACTAGCTGAATGATGTTTTTATAAGTTTCTGAAGGGTCTTGCGTTTCAAAACTAAGATTTGCGGACTTGATTATTTTCTGATCGTTTACAACTTGTCCATTTGTTTCTGTTTCGTAGTTGTCACCTTGCATAATCTTAGCTTCGGCCGTATTAACGTCATAACTTACCGAATCATTACTGCCGCCATTACCACAAGCAAGCGCAAAACCAAAAAGTAATAGGCTAAGAAACTTCATCTTTTAATTTTTTAAGTAGTGAGCGCATCGACTTTTCGAGGGCTTCGTATTTTGGTAAATCCTTACCAAGGTATAAAAAAAGTATTGCAAAATTCTTGCCGCCTTCCATTAAAAGTGGTTGTTTGTTGAGTCTATAAGCCTCTCGCAACTGCCGTTTTATTAAGTTTCTCTTTACGGCAAGCTTAAAACTGCGCTTAGGTACGGCAAAAGTTGCTTGAGTAGTATTTAATTCCGCTTGCGCAACAAAGAAAAGTTTGATGGGATATTTTACGAACGAATTCCCTTCAACGAACAATTTTTCAATCGTCTTGCGGCTTTTAAGCTTTTCTTGTTTTGGGAAGGAATTGTTCATTATTCAAAGATAGGAAAAGACCTCACAATTGCGACGAAGGAAGCAATCTTGTGAGGGTTTTTAATTTTTTTTTGCTTTGATTTCCTATGTTTTGTGTTGCAATTCCTTCAGCCCTTGCAAATATATATTATTGATGGCATTGGCATTTATGAACATTTTCTGCCAATTTTCAGCTCGGCTGTATCAAAATTTAATTCTAATAGAATTCTAACGTCCTTATAAATTACAATTTGAACCAATAATATATCTTTGTACAAATACCATAATTTAAACTTAAAATAATCGCAAAAAAAATATTAGTCATAGAAGATGAGCCCAATGTTGCGGCATTTATAAGCCAAGGTCTTCAAGAATCTGGCTATAAGGTTTTCGTTGCCTATGATGGAATTAATGGATTGGAGCTGTTGAGACAAAAGGAAATCGATTTGGTGGTCTTGGATATTATATTGCCAGGAATAGACGGTCTTGAAGTAGCAAAAAGAATAAGACTGCTTGGTTATGAAAGTCTACCAATTATTATGCTCACAGCATTGGGAACAACTGAAAATATAGTAAAGGGCTTAGATTCTGGAGCTGATGATTATTTGATAAAACCATTTAAGTTTAAAGAGCTTTTAGCAAGAATCCGCGCAAGAACTAGAAAGAAAAGCATCTCTGAAAATAACAATCAAATATTAACCATCGAAGATTTGGAGTTGGATATGGACGCAAAGATTGTAAAAAGAGCAGATAAAGAAATAAGGTTGACTACTACCGAGTTTCGATTGCTCGAATATTTACTTAAAAATAATAATAGAGTTTTGAGTCGTGTTGATATACTTGAAAACGTATGGGATATCAATTTTAATATGGGTACTAATGTTGTAGATGTTTATGTTAACTACCTTCGAAACAAAATAGACAAGAATTTTGAAAGTAAACTCATACACACAGTAATAGGAATGGGCTACATACTAAAAGTACAATAACTTAATTATGCAATTAAGGTCAAAAATCACATCCATTTTTATAGGGTTAACGAGCTTATTCTTGATAGGTATTTTCATACTTATATATTTTGTTTCAAAGACCTATACAGAAAGTGAATTTTACCTTCGGTTAAGCCAAAGAGCCACTATTGCGGCACAAGCTTATCTAGAAGCAGATGCATTGAACATTAATATTTATGATGATATCAGGATTCGTCACTTGATGACTTTACCAAATGAAAAAGAGGTTATTTATCCCGTTGATGCGGAACGTAAAATACCATTGGTGCCATTTGACAAATCATTGCCCGATCGTTTTTACCAGAAAATATTCGATACAAAATATGCAGAATTAAAGAAAGATGATTATTATTATACTGGTTTATTATTTTACGATAGCAAAGGAGATTTTATCGTAATACTATCTGCAACAGATCTTTATGGTTTCGGGAAAGCTGAAAATTTAAGGAACACACTCATTATCGCATTCTTTATAAGTATCGTCTTTATCTTTATACTTGGTAGAGTTTATGCAACACAAGCCTTAAGTCCAATATCCAAAATTATCAAAGAAGTTAATTCGATTCGTGCAGAAAATCTATCTTTCCGTTTAGAAACTTCAAATAGCAAGGATGAGCTTGCGCAGCTTGCAAAAACCTTCAATAATATGTTGGATCGATTGCAAATTTCTTTTGACCTTCAAAGCAACTTTATAAACAACGCATCTCACGAACTTAGAAATCCGCTAACGGCAATATTGGGCCAAATCGAGATTGCACTTAACAAAGCAAGAACCGAAGAAGAATACCACTTAATACTCAAAAACCTAGACCTTGAGGCATCTCGGCTTGATTTTTTGGTGAATGGGTTATTGAAACTTGCAAAAACAGATTTTGATTCTAAGGGATTTGCCATTGAGCCTATTCGAATTGATGAATTGGTTCTGGACATTAAAAAAAATATTGATGCCTCGATACCTAAAAATCTTATAAAACTAGATTTTGAAGAACTTCCATTAAACGAGAACTCCATAACACTTTTAGGCAGCGAATCTCTCTTAAAAGTTGCGTTCGGAAATATTTTAGAAAATGCTTGTAAATTTTCTGAAAATAAAAAAGTTTTAGTCAAGATATTTTCTGACAATTCTTCCATTTCATTGATAATTAAAGACGAAGGAGTTGGAATTCCAGAAAAAGAATTAAAAAATATTTACGAACCATTTTTTAGAGCTTCCAATGTTCGAGGCATAGAAGGATTTGGGTTTGGACTTCCACTTGCGTATCGTATCATTAAAATGCATTCGGGTGAAATACGTGTGCTTTCCCAGATAAATAAAGGAACAGTCGTTAAAATAATGCTGCCCAATAAGAATAGCATACAAAATCAGTAACACCCCTTAAAATTCTAATCTCATTTTAATTTAGCTCTTAGATCACTCTAACAATAGGCAACTATGTTTGCTGAAAAGTTAGAAAAATGAGAAAAATTTTAATTCCTACAGATTTTACGGTTGAATCGTTACAACTTATTGAATACGCCTTTATAAACTTTCCAAACACTAAGCTAGATATTATTTTAATTGCGGGCTTTAAATTGCCAGATACACGTTGGGCAATAACCCATTTTAATGAAAAATCGCAAATTAGAAAACAGCTAAGTGAAGAGTTTTACAAAGCAAAACGCCTTTTAGTTCGTGAACACAAAGAAGCGATCAAAGATATAACCTTTGAGTTGTTTAGCGGTGTCAATTCATTTGCCTTTCAGAATTTTTTAGAACAACTTCACGTTGAAGATGCCATCGTACCCAAAGACAATTCCTTGCATTGCCTGAGCAAGAAGTGGTTTGATACGACGAACTTTATTAAAAAGAACGTAAAAAACGTCATTGAAGTTCCTGTTGAACTTACCGAAGAAGTCCCACAAAGAAAATACTCATTAGTCAGTCTTTTCAATTTATAAAAAATCAAGAATATTTAATCTACATTAATTATGAAAAATTTTTCAACAAAATATTTTAAGTCAGATATAAAGTCTGGGCTGGTCGTCTTTTTGGTTGCGCTTCCTTTATGTTTAGGTATTGCCCTTGCAAGTGGCGCGCCTTTGTTTTCAGGTGTTATCTCTGGAGTTGTTGCTGGAATAGTAGTAGGCCTATTAAGCGGTTCACAGCTAAGTGTTTCTGGTCCGGCAGCGGGTTTAACTGCTATTGTTTTAGCAGCCATCGCAACTTTAGGTTCTTTTGAAGCATTTTTATTGGCTGGTTTTTTGGCTGGTATAATTCAAATTGTCTTAGGCTTTGTAAAGGCAGGTGTGCTGTCTAATTACCTGCCATCAAATGTCATAGAAGGAATGTTAGCTGCGATAGGCATCATTATTATTTTGTCGCAACTACCGCACGCAGTCGGTTTTGACGAAATGCACGAAGGCGATTATTTTTTCATCAATACGGCTGGAGAACATCAAATTTTTACCACATTGGCAAATACCGTTAACTTTATACATCCAGGAGCAGTTATCGTTATGCTTGCTTCATTGGCAATTCTTATTGGATTTTTAAAGGTTCCTTTCTTGAAACGGTTAAAGTCTATTCCTGGAGCTTTGGTTGCTGTATTAGCAGGTATTGCAATAAATGAAATTTTTAAAGCAACAGGTTCATCTTTAGCAATAAGCCAAGACCATTTGGTAAGCCTTCCCGTACCAGAATCAATGTCCCAATTTTGGAACCAGTTTAGTCTACCAGATTTTTCTCAAATAGCGAATGCTGAAATTTGGATTGTAGCAATTACAATTGCTGCCGTTGCAAGTATTGAAACATTACTATGTATTGAAGCTGCCGATAAAATGGATCCATTAAAGCGGTATACGAACACAAATAGAGAACTGAAGGCTCAAGGTGTAGGGAATATGTTGAGTTGTTTAATAGGAGGTATTCCTATAACTTCTGTTATTGTTAGAACTTCGGCAAACGTAAACTCTGGTGGTAAAACGAAGATTGCGGCAATTTCGCACGGTATATTTTTAATGGTCGCAGTACTTGCAATTCCATTTTTATTGAATTTGATTCCGTTGGCATCACTTGCCGCAATATTACTTGTAATAGGTTATAAACTAGCAAATCCAGCAAAATTTGTGCATATGTGGCACAACAGTAAAAAATTCCAGTTTATACCATTTGTGGTTACCGTTATAGCTATTGTATTTACAGACCTTTTGATCGGGGTTGGAATCGGTTTGGCAGTTAGTGTCTATTTCATTTTACGCGGAAACGTTAAGTTAGCTTATTTCTTTAAGAAAGATAAACACAAAGAA
>Ga0209309_10003906_pt1 | contig 12592 bp, 12 predicted proteins | sample COGITO_mtgs_1204_2_FD_184807 | JGI IMG/M metagenome (GOLD analysis project Ga0209309, IMG submission 184807) | Pelagic marine microbial communities from North Sea - COGITO_mtgs_120412 (SPAdes) (version 2) | ecosystem: Environmental > Aquatic > Marine > Epipelagic ...
GAGTGTTATGGTTTGACTTGTAAAATTTGTACGACTTGTTATCCTAATCGAAAAAATCAAGTAAAAATAAAAAAAGCTTAATATGAAAATACTAGGAATTGGTAATGCAATTGTTGATGTTATATGTAAAGTGGACGATCAGTATTTAATCAATAATCAATTAACAAAAAGCACAATGAAATTAGTCGATGAAATTGAATTTAAAAAACTTTTATCTACTTTGGAAATTGAAGAGACAGTTTCTGGTGGGTCTGTTGCAAACTCTATAGTTGGTTTGTCACAATTAGGGAATAAAGTTGGATTTATCGGTAAAATTAATGCCGATGAACTAGGCCAAAAATATGAAGATGGTCTAATTAAAGAAAAAGTTCAATACCTTTATAAGAAAAAAATAGAAACTTCACCAACAGGAACATGCTTGGTGTTGATTACTCCAGACACAGAAAGAACAATGGTGGTATTTTTGGGTGTAGCAGGGAAAATTAATGAAAAAGATATTGATGAGAAGGCTGTAAAGGAAAGTGAAATGATATTCTTAGAAGGCTATTTATGGGACGAAGGTGAACCAAAATCAGCATTTGATAAAGCAATGTCACTTTCAAATAAAAAAGTTATGTCTTTATCGGATCAATTTTGTGTGGAAAGGCATAAGGATAATTTTTTAGATTTGGTTAAAAATAAAATTGATATTACTTTTGCTAATGAACAAGAAATTAAATCTTTAATTAATACAAATAATTTTGATGATGTTATTACATTTGGAAAACAACTTGGAAAATTCCTAGTTATCACTCGTGGTGAAAAAGGAAGTGTTGCTATCAAAAAAAATGAGGTCACTGAATGTGCTAGTAAATCAAACTTAAAGATTATTGATTTAACAGGTGCAGGAGATTTATTTGCAGCAGGGTTTCTTCATGGTTTCATTAATAATTTTTCAATAAAAGATAGTCTTGAGAAAGGGACGGATATGTCTTCAAAAATAATACAAAAAATTGGTGCAAGGCTCAATTAGACAGTTTTAGTCAATAAAATAAGCATTTTGACGACTTAGTATAAAATTTTCATCTTTAAATTTATCACTTATTTTTTTTCTCAATCTATAAATATGAGTTTCAACGGTGTGCGTTTCAATATCTGCTGAATAACCCCATATATTTTTTTGTAAATCTGCTACATCATGTTTTGTTTTTGTTTCATTCAAATATAGAATAATTTCAATCTCTTTTTCAGTTAATTTCAAACTTAAATCACTTTTAGAAATAAATTTTGAATTTAGATTTAACTCATAATTTTTAATATTAAATTTTGATTTATGGCTGAATTTTAATTTTATTAATTGGATATTGATTAGTTCTACTAATTTATTGAGCGATATCGGAAATAGACTTAAGTCTAAAAAATTTTTATTATCAATTTTTTTATCAGATAATAATTTATTTTTTGACCTAGAAATTATTAGAGAATTTTTTATATCTAGGCTAGAATTTTCTAAAAGATCGTCCTCACTTATATAATTTTCTACATTAAAAGATAAATTACCTTTAATCTCATTAAGAATTTCATATAGTGGGTTATAATTTATGATAAAAATATTTTGCTTAATCATATTAAATTTTGTTTATGATAATTCATGTAAAAAATAAAAACACCCTTATTATTGACGATTTTAAGTTAAAGTGCTGTATTGGAAAAAATGGCTTTAATTCTAACAAAATAGAAGGTGACTACACTACACCTAAGGGGCTATTTGATTTAAATAAATTATACTTTAGGAAAGATCGGGTTGGTATCCCAAAATGTAATTTAACTAAAAAAATTATTAAAAAAAATATGGCTTGGTGTGATGACCCAGATAATAAAAATTATAATGAAGAAATAAAAATATACTCTAGAGTTAATAATGAAAATTTTTATAGAGTCGATCATCAATACGATTATATAATTTCAATCAGTCATAATTATAAAAAAATCCCTGGTAAAGGGAGTGCAATATTTATTCATTTAACAGATGACTATAAACCTACCGCAGGATGCATTGCTTTAAAAAAAAAGGACTTTGAAATTTTATTAAAACTAATAGACAAAAAAACTAAAATAAAAATAGGTTAATCCCTATTTCCAAAGATTTTTGAACCTATTCTAACATATGTCGCGTTATTTTTAATAGCACTCAAATAATCACCAGACATTCCCATGCTCAATTCTTTAAAATCTATGTTTTTGTTAATTTTATTCATTTCAGAGAAATAATTTTCTGAATTTTGATCATTTGGAGGAATGCACATAGTACCAACAATATCCAAATTTAAATTTTTACAATATTTATAAAAATCAACTAATCTCTCCTTCTGAACTCCTGATTTTTGATCCTCATCACCTATATTTACCTGTATGAATATTTTTAGTTTTTTATCTTGTTTTACCTGTTCATTTGCAATTTTAGTTGCAAGCTTTTCACTATCTAATGAATGAATATAGTCAAATATTTTTAGAGCAAACTTAACTTTGTTCGTTTGCAATTTTCCAATTAAATGTAGCTTGATATTGTTATTTTTGATCTTTATCTCAGTCCATTTATCTAGTGCCTCTTGAACCTTGTTTTCTCCATAATGGAGGTGTCCATGTTCAATTAATGGTAAAATATTTTCAATAGGAAAAGTCTTTGATACAGCTATAATTTTAGGTAATTTATCTCTAATTTGATCATTTACTTTAGATTTAATTAGGTCTTCTATATAAATTAAGTTTTTAATAGTATTATGCATAATAGAAATAAAAATAGATTTTACTTTATAAATAAATTTGATCAAAGTCACATAGATAAACAAAAAAAAGAAACAATCATAATCTATAGAAATTATGTTCAGAAACATGATAAAAAATTAATTTTAAGATTAAAAAATTACTGTAAAAAAAAAGGTAATAAATTTTTACTTTCAAACAATATAAAATTAGCAATAAACCTCGATTTAGATGGCGCTTACATTCCTTCATTTAATAAAGATACAAAACATCTATCTTTTTCTTTCAAAAAAAATTTTATTCTCCTTGGTTCTGCACACAATATTTATGAAATGAAAGCTAAAGAGCTTCAAAATGTTGAATTAATTTTTTTATCTTCAATATTTAAAAACAATAAAAACTATTTGGGCATTAATAAATTTAAACTATTTTCTCTTTTAAGTAAAAAAAGAATCGTAGCCTTGGGTGGAATTTCAACTGCTAATGTAAAAAAATTAAATTTAATTAACTGCTCAGGATTTGCTGGTATCTCTTTTTTTGAACAAAAAAAAGGCCCCTAAAAGGGGCCCTTTTAAATAATTTGTGTTCTAAATTAATTAGAATGCAAATGATAAACCTAGCTCATAAACTTTTCTGTCAGCAGAGGCTAGAGAAGAGTTACTAATGTTATCATGTGTATTGTATACACCTGATAAAGTCATTGAACCCATCGTGTAAGACGCGCCAACTGAAGTAGACTCTTGATCAAAAGCACTATTCTCGTAATCAATTTCAGCAGTACCGTAAGATACAGCTAACTCATCAGTTACAGTGTAAGTAATCACCATTCCTGTGTAGTCTTCATCTGCATTTGCTACTTTTGAGTCAGACGAGTTAGTTTGGTAACCTAAAGTTATTGAATTAAACGCATAAGTTACATAAGCAGTTCTGTTGTCAATTTCAGACGCAGCACCCGCTCCACCGTCAGTACCAGTTGCATAACCAACAGTTAAACCATCAACACCTGTATAAGCTACACCAAACTCAGTAGAGCTTAAAACTTCAGCTGTTCCTGATGGAGTGTATGACGCCATAATGTTTAGGCCATCAACTATTGCAGCATTACTGTAATAGAACATGTTAGATGTTGTAGCTCCTTGTCCTGGACCATCTCCACCATACCAAGCTTCTTCATACATGTTTGGTAGTTTGTCATCTGTAGCAGAAATAACACTATCACCTGCTTGTCCCCAGAACTCTAAAGTTCCAGCTTCAGCCATGTCAATAGCGATTGATCTGTTATCAAAGATTTGAGATGCAGTTGTTGATCCTGGATCAGTTGCACGTCCATCACTGTTATCAAGTAAGAAAGTAGCGGTTACATTCCAACCGTTATCCATTTCTCCACCACCTGAAAAAGTGATTGAGTCATTCATTGACCAACCGTTACCTAGGGCATTTTTATCACCACCAGTAAAGTATAGGGCAGCAGAACCAGTTACATCCATTGTTCCTGCAAAAACTGATGTAGAAACAAGAGAAGCAGCAAGAGCTGTTAAACCTATTTTTTTAAGTTTGTTCATATTTTTCCTTTTGTTATTGTTTGTATTATTAATAATAAACACTGTTGATATATCAGTTTTAGTTAATGATATTTGTTGAAATGTAATATTTTATCAAAAAAGTCCATAACTGTTGCATTTTTACATCATTTTAAAGCCTGTATTTACATATATTTTAGCATTTTTTAAAATATGCTGTATATAACTAAGAAATTAACAATAAATACCATTATGTTCTCTTTAAAAAAATTAAAAATACCATTTTTTATAATCTTAGTATCAATTCTTTTAAATTCTTGTTCTAGTCTTCCTGGCTCAGATGCTAGAAAATTTCCACCAGATCCTAGAGAACGCGTTAAACAAAATATTGAGCAAGGAAAAGGTTTTAGATTAATGGACAAAGTTGGCAAAGGTGGAAGTGGAACTTTTGAGTTTGCTAGCTCTAATGAACTATGGAGAGCTTCTTTAGATACAATTGATTTTATGCCACTAGCATCTGTCAATTATGGTGGTGGAATTATAATCACAGATTGGTATTCAACAGATAATAGTAATGAAAGCATTAAAGTATCTATAAGATTTTTAACTAACGAAATAAGGTCTGATGCTTTAGATATAAAAGTTTTTAAGCGAAAATGTACTACACAAAATAACTGTATAGTGTCTGAACAATCTGGAAAGTTAACTAAAGAACTAACGATAAAAATTTTAAAAACTGCAAAAATTTACGAAGAACAAAAAAAAGATAAAAACTTTAAGCCTTATAAGGCTTCACCAACTAACTAAAAATTTAAGTTTTACTTTTGTGGAAAGATATAATTTTAAAATTGTTGAAGAAAAATGGCAAAAATTTTGGGATGAAAATAAAGTTTTTTCAACCAAAGTAGATAAAAGCAAAAAAAAATTCTACTGTCTAGAAATGTTTCCTTATCCATCTGGAAAAATTCACATGGGTCATGTTAGAAATTATACCATTGGTGATGTACTTGCGAGGTTTAAAGCTTTACAGGGTTTTAATGTGCTTCATCCAATGGGCTGGGACTCTTTTGGTATGCCAGCAGAAAATGCAGCAAGACAAAATAATTTAGATCCTAAAACGTGGACTGAATCTAATATTAAAACCATGCGATCCCAACTTAAAAAGCTTGGCTTATCTATTGATTGGGATAAAGAAATTTCAACTTGTTCACCCGATTATTACAAACATCAACAAGAATTTTTTTTAGACCTTTATGATAAAGGTTTAGTTTATAGAAAAGAAAACTATGTTAACTGGGATCCTGTTGATCAAACAGTTCTTGCAAATGAACAGGTAGTAGATGGCAAAGGATGGAGATCTGGAGCTATTGTTGAAAGAAAGAAACTAAATCAATGGTTTTTTAGTATATCAAAATTCTCTGAAGAGCTTTTGCAAGGCTTAGAAGGCTTAAATAATTGGCCCAATAAAGTAAAGGTTATGCAAAAGAACTGGATAGGCAAATCTTTTGGTTGCGAAGTAGAATTTAAAATTGAAGGTAATAAATCTGTAGAAAATATTAAGTGCTACACAACAAGACCTGATACTTTATTTGGCTTTTCTTTTATTGCGCTCTCAGTTGATCACCCTTTAGCAAAATATTACGAAGAAGATAAAAAATTTCAAGAATTCAAAAAAGAATGTTCTAAAACAGGTACGACTGAAGAGTCTATTGCATCTGCAGAAAAGCTTGGTTTTAAAACAGATCTTGTCGCAATAAATCCATTGGATAAAAACATGAAAGTTCCTGTCTATTTTGCAAACTTTGTATTAATGGATTATGGACTTGGTGCTGTTTTTGGTTGTCCAGCACATGACCAAAGAGATTTGGACTTTGCTAAAAAATATAATTTACAAATCACCCCTGTTGTCAAACCTGAAAAAGATAAAGAGTTTGAAATTAATAATGAAGCTTATACGGGTGAAGGCTATCTTTATAATTCAAAATTTTTGGATGGTTTAAAAGTTCCAAGCGAATCTATTATCAAAACAATAGAATTTCTTGAAAAAAATAATTTAGGGAAGAAAAAAACTAATTATCGATTAAAAGATTGGGGTATATCAAGACAAAGATACTGGGGTTGTCCTATCCCAATTGCATATGATGAAAATAATCAGCCTGTTAAAATTCCTAAAGATATGTTGCCTGTTAAGCTTCCAGAAATTAAAAAATTAAGCAGTACAGGTAATCCTCTAGACTCAGAAGATGAATGGAAATATTTTAATTTAAATGGAAAAAAATACAGAAGAGAGACCGATACGTTAGATACATTTGTTGATTCTTCATGGTATTTCTTAAGGTTTTGTTCTCCAAATAATTTAAATCATGGGTTTACTCAAGAGGAAGTTAATTATTGGATGCCTGTTGATCAATACATTGGTGGTGTAGAGCACGCTATTTTACACCTTCTTTATTCAAGATTTTTTATGCAGGCAATTTCATATAAAAATGATGACTTTAAATTAAAAGAACCTTTTAATGGTCTATTTACACAAGGGATGGTTTGTCATGAAACTTATAAAAACCAAAAAGGTAAATGGCTAAGCCCTGATGAAGTAACATCAGTTGATGGTAAAGAGTTTTATAAAAAAGATAATCCTTTAGAAAAAATAACTGTTGGGCCAACAGAATCAATGTCAAAGTCAAAAAAGAATACCATAGATCCTGAAGATATAATTAAAAATTATGGAGCAGATTCAGTTAGATTATTTATTTTATCAGACAGTCCCCCAGAGAAAGATGTTCAGTGGTCAGATCAGGGTATGATGGCTTCATTTAAATTTATTCAAAAATTATGGATATTAAATTCTAAAGTATTGAATAAAATTCAAGATAATAATGAGAAAAATAAAAGCGAAAATTTAATTAAATTCACTAACCAATTAATTTATAAAATAACAGACAATCTAGAAAAATTTCACTACAACGTGATAATTGCTAATCTTTATGAGATGTATAATTTTTTAATTAAAGAAATTGATAAACCTATAAAAAAAGAGGTGTTGATTGAAAACTATAAAAAAATTTTAATTTTAATGAATCCATTTATTCCACATTTTTCAAACGAATGTTTAAATTCTATAAATGAAAGCCAATCAAAGTGGCCAACAGTTTCCAAGGAAGATTTAATGGAAGATGAGATTATTTTTGTTGTGCAAATAGATGGTAAAAAAAGGGCTATTTTAAGCATTAAAAGAGATGCAAATGAAGAAGAGGTGTTAGAAAAAATTAAGATAAATCAAGATCTTGAAAAATTTCTTAAAGACAAAAAAATAAAAAAATCAATTTTTGTACCCAATAGACTCATAAATATTATATTATAAAATATGTTAAAAAAAAAAATCATAATCTTTCTTTTATTATTTCTATCATCATGCGGTTATGAGGCAATTCATTCAAAGAAAAATGTTAAATATTATGAATTTTCTATAAGTAAATTAAGTTTTAACGGAGATAGAGATGTTAATTTAAAAATAAAAGAAATATTAAAAAATTATACCCTAAATAAAAAGGATAAAGATTTTACATTAAAAATTTCTAGTACTTCAGAGAAGAAAATTTTAGCAAAAAATATCTTGGGTGATGCAACAAGCTTTCAGAAAATAATAATTGTAAATATAGAGGTGTTAGAAAATAATAAGTTTAAAAATAATTTCACTCTTTCAGAGAAATTTACCTATAGTAATAATGATAATAAGTTTAATTTAACTACATACGAAAAAGAAATTATAAAAAATTTAACCGAAACAACTGTAGATAAATTAATTTTTAAATTATCAAATATTCAATGATAATTAAATCATTTGAGATAAATAAGATAAAACTAAATAACCATAAATTCTACCTATTTTATGGAGACAATGAAGGTTTAAAAGAGGAAACAATTAAAGACTTATTTGAAAAAAACTATTCAAATAAAATTCATAGATATGAGGAAAAAGAAATATTGGATAACATTAATGATTTTTTTAATAGTATTCTTACTAAATCTTTTTTTGATAATGAAAAACTTATAATCATAAATAGAGTTACAGATAAAATAAAAACTATCATAGAAGAATTGATAGAAAAAAATCCTGAAGATATACAAATAATTTTAAATTCAAAAAACCTTGAAAAAAAATCTATTTTAAGAAAAATTTTTGAAAAAGAAAAATTAATTGTGTGTGTTCCATTTTATGAAGACAATAATCAAACTTTAAATTCTATAATTAATCTTTTTTTTAGGAATAAAAAAATTCCAATATCCCAACAATTGATAAATGTCTTAATAGAAAGAAGTAGAGGAGATAGAAAAAATTTAAATAATGAATTAGAAAAGATTGAAAATTTTTCATCAAATAAAAAAAGTTTAAATCTTGAAGAAATAATAAAACTAACTAATCTATCAGATAACTACAGCGCCACAGAGCTTATAGATAACTCTCTTGCTAAAAACACTAGGAAAACTGTTACTATTTTGAATGAAAACAACTATTCTGATGAGGATAATATTATAATTATTAGAACATTATTGGCAAAACTGAAAAGATTGGTAAAAATTTACGAATTAGTTGATGAAAAGAACAATATTGAACAGGCAATTTCTACGTTTAAACCTCCAATTTTTTGGAAAGACAAACCACTTATTAGTCAACAATTAAGATCGTGGACAAGAGATCATTTAAAAAATCTAATTTATAAAACTAATGAAATTGAATTTTTAATTAAAAAAAACTCAACTGTGGCTAAAAATATATTGTCAGATTTTATAATTAATAATTCTAGAAAAACTAATAATTAGATTTTATTATCTCAATAATTTTATTTAACTGATCTAAATCTTTATACTCCAAAAACAAAGATCCTGAATTATTTTTTTTATTTTTGATTAAAACATTAAGACCAATTTTTTCTCTAATTGAAATTTCTAAAGCCTGTAAATTTATATCCTTGGAAGGTTTAAGTGAATGTTTTTTAATCTTAAACATTTTAACAAAATTTTCTGATTGTCTCACTGAAAGTTTTTTTTCAATTATTTTGTTTGCTACAAATTCTGCATTATCCAGACCAACTAAAATTTTAGCATGCCCAGGTGTTAATTTTTGTGTTTCAATTAATCTTAAAACAGTTTCGGGTAAATTTAATAACCTTAAAAAATTAGCAATATGGCTTCTACTTTTTCCAATAAACTGTGCTACTTTTTCTTGGTCATAAGAGAATTCATCTATAAGACGTTGATAGCCACGTGCTTCTTCTACTGCATTTAAATCATTTCTTTGAACATTTTCGACAATTGCAAATTCTAAAGATTTTAAATCATCCACATTTGTGATGACCACAGGAACTTCATGTAACCCTGCTTTTTGTGCTGATAACCACCTTCTCTCTCCTGCAATAATCTCATACTTTGAACTATCTTCACTAGACCTTCTAACAATAATTGGCTGAATAATGCCTCTCTCTTTTATTGAGTTTGTTAAATCTTGTAAACTATCCTCATTAAATGTTTTTCTTGGTTGAAATTTATTACTTACAAGGTCAGATATCGAAACTTTATTAATATTTATTTCTACTTTTGTTTCGCCTATTAAAGATGATAAACCTCTGCCTAGGCCTTTTTTTATTTTGTTTGTATCCATTATGCAGCACTCCCTATTTCTTGTTCTTGATTAATAAATTCATCTGTGAAGTTAAAATATGATTTACTGCCAGGACAAAATTTGTCATACATTAAGACTGGCATGCCATGAGATGGGGCCTCAGATAGTCTGACATTTCTTGGGATCACAGTTAGATAAACTTTTTCATTAAAATAGTCTCTTGCTTCTTTTTCTACCTGTGTAGATAACCTGTTTCTTTTATCAAACATTGTTAAAAGTATGCCTCTAATTTTTAATTCAGGATTTAAATTAACTTTTATTCGTTCTATGGTTTTCATTAGCTGGGTTAAACCCTCTAAAGCAAAAAATTCAGTCTGCAGTGGCACTAACAATGAATGAGAAGACACTAAAGCCATGACTGTAAGCAAACTGAGTGAAGGTGGGCAATCTATAAGTACATAATCATAGGTTGCTCTAGAATCATTTAAATAAGCAGTTAATTCGCGTTTTAAAATAAAGGCTCTCATATTGTCATCAGCTGTCTCGACCTCAAGCCCAGATAAATCCACATTCGAAGTAATGATATCTAAACCTTTGAACTCTGTTTTTCTAATCACTTCATAAATGGTCTTTGTTCCATTCAACACTCCGTAAATAGTATCAGTCGAATTTTCTAAATTGGACAGCCCAAGTCCTGTGGTAGCATTTCCTTGTGGATCAAGGTCGATTACTAAAACTTTTTTTTCTTGTTGAGCTAATCCTGCTGCAAGATTAATTACAGTTGTTGTTTTTCCAACCCCACCCTTTTGATTTATTACTGAAATAATTTGCATTTACTTTTTTAATGTTTTTTTTTAATATTTTTTATATTTAATAAAAATGAATCTTCGCTTGTAATACTTTTTTTCTTTTCAAAATCAAAATCCCAATTTATTAAAGTTTCTTCTAAAACTTTTTCACCATTTTTTCCCATGAAGACAATTAAATTTTTGTAACTACTAAAATTTTTATAAACTAAATCTAAAATTATTGGTAAAGGTTTAAAAGCTCTCGCCATTATTGTACCCGACTCTAAATTTTGTGCTTCAAAAACATTTTTTTGCATGACTTCGGTGTTTAATTTTAAATCTCTAGATACTTTTCTTAAAAAAGAGCTTTTATGGTGACTTTTTTCATATAAGTGAACTTTAGCTGAATTTTTCTGATTTTTAATCATAATTGATATAATTATGCCTGGCATACCTCCGCCTGACCCTATATCAGTTATTATATCACTATTTAAATCAACAAATTCAATTATTTGTGCTGAATCTGATATATGACGTTCTCTAATTACTTCATTTTTAGACGTTTCTTTGCTTATTATATTAATTTCCTCATTTCTTTGTTGTAGCATTGACAAGAATAGCTCAAACTCAATTAATGTTTCACGTGGAACATTTTGGTCTTTTAGTAGTGGATATTTTTTAAAAATTTCTTCCATTAAGCTATAAGCTTAATAGACTTTCTTTTTACATGTGACAACAAAATATATACTGCTGCTGGAGTTATTCCATCAATTCTCAGTGCTTGTCCCATAGTTTTTGGTTTTATTTGTTTAAATTTAGCTTTAACTTCATTTGATAGTCCAGAAAGATCGTCATAATTAACTTTTTCAGGTATAACTAAATTTTCATCTCTTTTAAATGCCAATATATCTGCTTTTTGTTTTTTAAGATAGCCTCTGTAATGAGCATTTATTTCAATTTGTTCATCTATTTTTTCATCAAAAAAAGGGATTTGAGGCCAAATTTCTCTTATTTTTTTCATATCAACACCTTTTTGGGTTAATATTTCATTAGATTTTCTTAAAATACCGTCTTTTGCAATTTTAATATCAAATTTCTTTATTTTTGTTGGAGATATGGACGATTCAGACATTATTTTAGATATTATTCCTAATTTTTGTTTTTTATCTTTAAAAATATCTTCTCTTTCTTTTGATATTAATCCAATTTCAATTCCTTTATTTGTTAACCTTTGATCGGCATTATCAGCTCTCAAACTTAGTCTATATTCTGCTCTTGAGGTAAACATTCTATATGGTTCTGCTACACCCTTTGTTACCAAATCATCTATCATAACTCCAATGTATGCATCTGATCTATCCAAAATAAATGGCTCTTCTTTCTTAAAAGATAATGCAGCATTAATTCCAGCTATTAACCCTTGAGCGGCTGCTTCCTCATAACCTGTCGTCCCATTTATTTGTCCTGCAAGATATAAATTTTGAATTTTTTTAGTCTCAAGAGTTAAAAATAGTTCTCTTGGATCAATATAGTCATATTCTATAGCATAACCAGGTCTAATTATTTTGACATTTTCTAAACCACTGATATTGTTACATATTTCTTGCTGTACATCCTCAGGTAGGGAGGTAGATATTCCATTTGGGTATATTGTGTGGTCATTTAGCCCCTCAGGTTCTAAATATATCTGGTGACGGTCCTTATCTGCAAACTTTACTATCTTATCCTCTATTGAAGGACAATATCTTGGACCAACTCCCTGTATGCTTCCTGAGTACATAGCACTTCTTTTTAGATTTTTTTGAATTATCTTATGAACCTTTTCATTCGTATAAGTCATCCGACATGAAACTTGTTTGTTTAAATTTTTTTTAGTTAAGAAAGAAAAAAAATAAGGATCATCATCTGCAAACTGTTCTTCT
>Ga0209309_10003911_pt1 | contig 12580 bp, 11 predicted proteins | sample COGITO_mtgs_1204_2_FD_184807 | JGI IMG/M metagenome (GOLD analysis project Ga0209309, IMG submission 184807) | Pelagic marine microbial communities from North Sea - COGITO_mtgs_120412 (SPAdes) (version 2) | ecosystem: Environmental > Aquatic > Marine > Epipelagic ...
TGCATATTGCCAAAAATTCAGATGTGGTTCGACAGTATAAAAACGGAGAAATTATTGGTAGTCCAATATCGCATATACAAACATATACTGGTTCTACTCCGGAAATAACCTGGATTGGAAATCGAAATGAGGCTTGCTGTGATGCGAGTTTTGACGGTGATATTGATGAAGTTCGAGCGCGCACTTCTGAGCTCTCACCAGCCTGGATAAAAGCTGAATATACCAACCAATCTAGCGCTGATTTCTACTCCACTGTAGGGGAAGCCGTTGTATACGGCTCATCAACCATCAGTAATCATGATGATACTCAAGTACCTAATCAATTTGATTTCCAAAACAAAACTGACGAGACCCTCTATGCCTTCAAGCTCACTCCAGACTCTGGAGTAGCTACTGTGACTGAGTTAACTCTAAGTTTAGAGGGGGTCAAAAACATACGAGTTGCAGATTTCAGTAACTGGCGATTGTATAGAGATTATGATGACAACGCTCAGTTTGGTGGGAGTGATGTAGCTGTCGGTGGAAGTGGAGTGATGAGTATTGATGGACAGTCCGGTACCGTAGTCTTCAACTCAGACTTTATCGCCAGTACTTCACTCAACTACATTGTCGTGGCTGACTGGAATGCCCCAGATCGACAGTCATCCGTAAATATAGTGCTTCGGACCACCGGTGTGACGATGAGAGACACAGCTGGAACACAAATCATTAATGGGGAGGTAAGTTCAGTCCAGCACAACCGACTACAGTTAGGCGGTGGTGGAGGGGGCAGTTCGTCAATAGGTGATACCGCGCCAGCCGGTGACGGCGATGTTGGAGGCGGAACTACCGGTGGTGGTGACGCAATAGATACTAATACTGATGGCGGCACTATCGGTAACTCCGCTGATTATTATCGACCAAGCGCCCAGTCTGGTTCATGGACGTCTCCTGTTAATGCATATGATCAAACTGACGGGACGTACGCCGAAGATAGTAATGGGGTCACACATAGCTATAGTGACTTCAATGACCCTGTTCCTGGTGGAGACACAGTAGCAGGGGTTGCTGTGAAGTTAGAAATTTCTGGCACTACAGCTGCTGGAAATATTGATGTGCAGTTGTCATGGGATGGTGGTACGAGCTTTACTGCTAGTAAGTCTACTCCAGTTATCACCACTACAGATACGGTAGTAAAGCTCGGCGGAGTGAGTGATACCTGGGGTCGCACTTGGAGCGCAAGTGAGTTTACTAACGATAACTTTGTTGTTCGACTAACGGGAAATGTTTCAAGTAACACCATTCGAGTCGACGAGATACAAGTGAAGGTGTATCACCAAAGTAGTGGTGGAAGTTCTGGTGGCGGTGGTGCCGGAGGAGCAATCTAGAGTGCTGTATTGAGCAGTATGTATAGAAAGCTATACACATTTTAGGAAAATAGAGCCTAAAAAACCCACCACAATTGGTATAATTTAGACATTAAAAAGACACAATATTATTTATGATTCAATTTTCAGCCCAGCACTATAGTAAGTCCGCCTGGTTTGCGTTGGTGGCATCAACTACTGCCGTAGCGTTGCTCTTTGGGGCTTTCTTGTTAGCCGAACCAACCGTGAGTTATGGGCAGGTAGACACTTCGGAGTTTACCGTCAAGCAGACTATCACCGGAGAAACCTCATTCCTCGTAGAGCCGGCTGATGTTGTTACAACAAACGACATTAGTGGTATCACCGGTGGAAACGCTAGTGGAACAACCCAATTCTCAGTGGTATCTAACAACTCTACTGGATACTACGTGGAAATTAGATTCAACAACAACGGAACCGACGAAGCAATGCTCGGTGACACAACGGGTACGGATGAAATCAAAGACTATGATGGTGATGTTGCAGGTGAGCCAAGCTACGGTTACACCGCCAGTACCGCAGCTCAATTCGCGTACACAGTGAGTTCGGACACGCCAGCTGATACAGAACAATCGTTCTTGAATTCAGGAGGTACCTGCAACCAACCAGCAGGTTCCCAAAACGGAACTACCAAAGCTACAAAGTGCTGGAAAGAACCGACTGCTACCGCATTTGAAATCGTCAATCGAAATACCTCTGCCGGTCTTGGTGCTACTTCAACAATTGAATTTGATATCACCGTACCAGCTAGTGCTGTGCCAGCTCCTATCGCCCAAACCTACACTGCAACAGCTACTTTGACGCTGTTTACCCAGTAAGGTACGATGTAGTCTATTATGACGACTACTCGCACATCTGTACTTATGCATCGTGTCTTTTGCATAACTCTCGCACTAAGCTTTATGGCTGGAGCATATCCAGCCTCTGCCCAAGAGGCAGTCGAGAACTCGTCGTCTACTGCGACGAGTTCTATTGTGTCTGAAGAAATCTCAAACTCCACGCTAGCTGCAGAGAACTGGTACCAGACCGAGACCATCGCTGGTAATATCGATGCGGGAGATTTCGTGGTTGGCCCAGGTCGCTCAGAGATAGTCTTGAGTCCTGGAGAAAGTGTCACCAAAGTAATTACGGTCACTAACCGCATCACCGATGGAAGAGAATTTTTGCTTGAAATTGAAGATATCACGGGAACAGCTGACGGAAGTAAGTCAGTCACCTTGAGTGATGGAGAGCGTGGGCCGTACAGTGTGCAAGATTACATCTCGGTACCCGCTACTTCGTTCACTCTAGATCTAGGAGAGCGGGCACGTATTCCAGTGACTATTAGCGTCCCTGCTGACGCTGAGCCTGGTGGTCATTACGGGAGTGTGTTGGTGTCGACAGTGCGTTCGTCTGATGCTCAAGCGGTCAATACTCCACAGTCACCAGTGATTGCTCGTATCGGCTCACTCTTCTTTATTCGGGTAAAAGGTGACGTAGAAACAGGTGGAGTTACCAAAGAAATCTCTCTTATTAATGATACACGGTGGTTCGAAAAAGGACCGATTGACTTTGGTGTTGTATATGAAAATACTGGCTCAGTGCACCTCAATCCGTACGGAGAAGTAACCATCACTAATATGTTTGGCGAGCAAGTAGGCTTTGTTGAGTTGGAGCCGTGGTTTGTGCTCCCGCAATCATTGCGTCTCCGCGAGATTTCCTGGGACAGAGAATTCTTGCTGGGACGATATACCGCAGTGGCGCAAGTGAACCGTGGGTATGACGATATTGTTGATGAGGTGAGCGTGTCATTCTGGGTGTTGCCGTGGAAAATAGTCGCCGGACTTTTCTTAATTATCTTCGTTGTGCTGTTTACCTTGCGCGCCTTCTTCCGCACGTTTGAGTTTAAGCGCAAAGGTGATTAATATGATTCGATTTTGTACCTTCTGCGTTCTTCAAGCCACTGTCCTGACACTACTGACACTTTCTTTGATCAGTGTCGGGTTCGCTCAAGTGCGTTCAAGTTCAAATTATCAAATACAAAGCGACAGTCTTAATGTCGGTGGTGGATACTCTACATCAACTAATTACCAACAAGAAAGTACCGTTGGCGAAATAGCTACTGGTCGCTCAACCAGCTCTTCTTATTCATTGCGAGCTGGGTACCAACAAATGCAAGAAGTATTCATAAGTCTTACTGGAGCAGCCAATCTAGATATGGTGACATCATTAGGTGGTGTCACTGGAGGTGCTTCAAATGCTTCGGGAACATACACCGTTATCACTGACAGCCCCTCTGGTTACCAGCTCACTATCGAAGCTGAAAATGCCCCAGCTATGCAAAAAGGCGCTGATACTATCGCTGATTATGCTGATGGCGGGACTGCTGACGCGGTATTTACTGTTGGCTCTTCTAGTGCAGTTTTTGGATACACAGTTGATGGAGCAGACACCAGTCAGTATTTCTTAGATTCTGCAGGAACGTGTGGTACTGGCTCTACAGACAGTGCGTCTACCTGCTGGACAGGCTTGAATACGTCTCCACGAACTATCGCAGAAAGTCCAACTTCTAATCAGCCCGATGGAGCAACTACTACTGTGCACTTCAGAGTAGGAATTGACAGCGGAGCAGCGGTGATTGCTGGGGAGTACGTCGCTACGACCACAGTAACTGCGCTACCATTGTAAGTATGAAGTACTTACTCTTTTTTCTATTGCTTTTCGGTTCGGTTACGAGTGTCTTTGCTCAGTCCGACTCCTCTTCGTTTAATGTGCGCTTCTTTGCGGGAAACGACACTACTCCGCCTAGTACTCCAACCCTTTTAAATGCCACCCCTGTTTCACCAACTCAAATAGATATTAATTGGTCAGCGGCAACAGATAATTTTTCGGTACAAGGATATGTACTGAGTCGAGGAACTTCGACTATTGCTACCACTACGTTAACCGCTTATTCTGATACTGGAGTTAGCGCGAGCACTACATATTCGTATACCGTTCGGGCATTTGATGCGTCGTTAAACTATTCATCAAGCTCAAATAGTATTTCTACTACCACTCCAGGATTCCCAGTGACGGCCACCACAACTGAAGAAGAAAATGACTCAACTGGTAGTCAAGGAACCATCGCGCGGATAGTTGTGCGTGACTTGCAGGTGACACCAGGAATAACAACTGCGGATATTGCAGTTGAAACTGCTCGTCCAGTGAGGCTCACTGTACGTTGGGGTCGAAGTAGTGACTATGAGCTCGGGTATTCAGTGAGTGAGTACTACACAACAGCTCATATTGTTTCCTTGAGTGATCTCGAGCCGGGAACCACCTATACGTTTGAAATTACTGCCGAAACTTCATTTGGGTTAGAGTCTGTAGTTGAGATAGGAACATTTACTACACTGACTACTCCGGGAGCGAGTATCCCTAGTAACGTCAGTCGCCTGACCGCTGTTACTGAGGGTAATGATGCGGTGCTTTCTTGGCAGTTACCCAATGGTCCCAACGTCGCATTTGTGCGTATTGTGCGGAGTAATTATGGGTTTCCCGAGTATCCACAAAATGGAGCTGTCGTGTATCAAGGACAGGGGAGTGGTTTTACTGACAGTAATATCTTCTTAGAGTATTCTCCGGCGTACTACACGGCTTTTGTGTACAGCACTGACGGAGCGGTTTCTTCTGGTGCTATCGCAATTGCTTTTGCTGGGCCAATGTCTAATTCCTCCACCGAAGAAACAGGGGTAGGGGTCGGTACTGTCGATATACCTGATACACCTACAAAAGTACCCGAAGCCACTTCTACGATTGATAGTGAACGTATCCCAATTGACACTAAGGTACCTGAGTTATTCGATATTGAGATTGCTCAGTCTGATACTGAATACACGTTTATCGACCCAGTTATTATCTTGCGGTCCAATGAAGAGTTCACTATAAAAATTCCCACCTATGCAGTAGCAGGCAATCTCAAGTCTATAATTGGTACAATGCTTGACCCAACAAACAATGAGCTGAGCTACTCGTTTCTGTTGCGTATCAACGCTGATGGTACGTATTATCAAGCCGTTATCCCAGCGTTGCAGGTAGTGGGCGAGTCGGTGCTGGCGGTGAGTATTTATGACTATCAAGCGTACAGTGTTGCTACCTACAAAACTCCAGTTCAGTTTCAAGAGACACAGAGAGTTGCAGGGACCGTGTGGTTTCCTGATGTGTTCTATAAGTGGCCAGTAAATATTCTTTTGCTGGGCGTGCTCTTGGGAGCAATTCTTCTGGTGCTCTTACTTATATTTCGGCACCGACATGAGGATAAAGCCTAATGCGCACTGAGACGATGTTAGAATGAGAAAAACAGTTATTTAAATTTTATATTATTTTATGGTACGAGTAGCAATTAACGGATTTGGAAGAATTGGACGAACCTTTATGCGGTCTGCCTTTGGGCATCCAGATTTTGAAGTAGTAGCAGTCAATGACTTGGGGAGTCTTGAAAACCTGGCGTACCTTTTGAAATACGATTCTGTCTACGGACGAGCGCCGTTTGATGTAGAGGTGACCGATGGCAAGTTGATGGTGGCCGGTAAAGAAGTCGCATTCCTGCAAGAGCGTGACCCAGAGAAATTGCCTTGGGGTGATATGGACATCGACGTCGTGGTAGAAGCAACCGGATTCTTCGCTTCCTACGAAGGCTCTAAGAAGCACCTCACTGGTGGGGCTAAGCGAGTAGTAATCTCTGCTCCCGTAAAAGACGACGCAGCAGCAGCTGGAGTAAAAGGCACGACGGTATTGATGGGAGTAAACGACAGTGAAATTGCTACGTGTGATATTACTTCCAACGCATCGTGCACCACCAACGCCACGAGTCCACTGATTGCTATCCTCAAGGAATCTATTGGAATTGAAAAAGCGATTCTTAATACCGTGCACGCGATGACTTCAACTCAGTCTCTGGTTGACAGTCCAGCCAAAGATTTCCGCAAGGGGCGAGCAGCCAGTCTCAACATCATTCCTTCAACCACTGGAGCAGCGGTCGCGACGACTCTTGCTCATACTGAACTCAAAGGGAACTTCGACGGGATAGCTATGCGTGTACCAGTCCCAGTCGGATCAATTGTTGACGTGACGTTTATTGCTTCACGAGACACAACTGTCGAAGAAATCAATCAGGCACTACAAACAGCTGCCGGAGAAGCGCGCTGGAAAAATATCTTCGCTGCAACAGACGAACCAATCGTTTCTTCTGACATCATCGGCTCACGAGTTGGTTCTATTGCAGACTTATCATTCACTCGAGTAGTGGGAGGGAACTTAGTAAAAGTTCTCGCTTGGTACGACAATGAGACCAGCTATACACAAACTCTAGTGGAGCACGTCGCGGCTTCAGCCAGACACTTAAGTAAAGGCTAACGTATGATTGTTCATTTAGCGACTGATCACGCTGGGTTTGAACACAAACAAGCTGTAGCACAGTGGTTGCTTGATGAAGGCTTTGAGGTAATAGATCACGGTGCTCACGAGTACAATGAGTCAGATGACTTTCCAGATTTTGTTGCACTAGCAGCTTTGGCAGTGAGCAAGAACCCTCAGTCTGAGTGTGCCATTATTTTCGGCGGCTCTGGCCAAGGAGAAGCAATGATTGCCAACCGGTTCCCGTTTGTGCGTGCGACGGTTCTGTATACAGATGATGCTGAAGTCGTGACACTCAGTCGCGAACACAACAATGCCAATGTGCTCTCTATCGGTGCCCGGTTCCTTAGTATCGAAGCGACAAAGAAGCACGTGTGGGAGTGGCTGCATCTGCACGCCACCCTCGAAGAGCGTCACCAAAGACGAATCCAAAAGATCGATGACATAACCAAAAAACTGCATTCATGATTCACACTCCAATAGTCCCGGCTTTGATACCTCAGTCAGAAGGCGAGGTGACAGAGTATGCTCAAAGACTTAACTTCGCTAAAGAATTCCATCTCGACGTAGTTGATGGAGTGTTTGCTCCCAAGGCAACCTGGCCGTACCAGCCGGAAGGGAAGCCGCTAAATGTAAAGCAGTATTTAGATGTCTATACTCTTGAAGTAGATTTGATGACCACCCAGCCAGTGCAGGCAGCTGAGCAGTGGATTAAGGCCGGGGCAGATATGTTGGTGTTTCACGTTGAGACACTGAGCGTAGAAGTGCTCAAGAATTTCACAGAAGAGACTCCGGTATCGGTGGGAGTGAGTTGTAGTGGCGCAACTACAATGGATACGTTTGCCCAATATTTACCGTATGCAGACTATGTCCAACTAATGGGTATTTATCAAATTGGCGCGCAGGGTCAACCGTTTGATGAGACAGTGTTTGAAAAAATAACCTATATCAAAGAACACTACCCACACCTAGCCATCACCGTAGACGGAAGTGTGAACCAAGACACCATAGGGCGACTAAAAGCAGCGGGTGTCGATAGATTTGTGGTCGGCTCTGCTATCACACTACAGGACGACCCAGAGTCTGCGTACACCGCACTGAACACACTTATTAACGAGTAATGCTTCGCGTGAAGCGTAAATGGTTGTTATACTAAACACAATTATGCAGTACCTTACCTCAGAAGAAGTCACCGAATTAGAATTCAAGGCGAACGAAATCCGCCAGAGTATTATTGAAATGCTCACCGAAGCAGGGAGTGGACACACGGCTGGACCGCTCGGAATGGCTGATGTGCTGACCCTGTTGTACTTTGGGATTCTCAAACACGACCCCAAGAACCCAGACTGGGAAGAACGAGACCGGCTAGTTCTTTCTAATGGACATATCTGCCCTGTGCTCTATGCGACGATGGCACACGCCGGATATTTCCCAGTTGAAGAATTGCTCACCCTGCGAAAATTTGGTTCAAGACTGCAAGGTCACCCACACCGACAATCACTCCCGGGACTCGAAAATAGTTCAGGTCCGCTGGGCTCAGGTTTGTCTCAAGCAGTGGGTATGGCGCTGGCAGAACGAATGGATAATCCTTACTCTGCAAAGTTCATGTATTGCCTTACTGGTGACGGAGAGCTCCAAGAGGGGCAGATTTGGGAAGCTGCGTTTTTGGCCGGGAAAGAACAACTGAATAACCTGATAGTCATCGTCGACCGAAATGGTATTCAGATTGACGGCTACACCAAAGACGTTATGCCAATGGAGCCACTGGTTGAAAAATTCGAAGCGTTTAATTTTGATGTACAAGAAGTCGACGGTCACAACATGCGTGCTTTGAACGACGCTATCGGTAAAGCTCAAGCGGTCTATAGCCAACCATCAGTTATCATTGCCCACACTATCGCGTCCAAAGGCGTCGATGTCTTCGAGCGAGATTTCCGGTGGCATGGTAACCCTCCAGGAAAAGGTCCTGAAGATAGAGTGACCAAAGACAAGCAGTCATCTGTGGCGCTAGAGAAGCTCCGCACACTCGCTGGAACTATTAATAATCACGACACCAAATAGTATGTTTGCTGATAATATCCAACCAAATCTTTCACCCGATACTGTCGAGAAGTCACCCACCAGAAATGGATACGGTGACGGTTTGCTCGAAGCAGGAAAGCGGGACAAGAACGTGGTGGCTTTGTGTTGTGACCTGACTGAATCAACCCGTACAAATAAGTTCGCTGATGAGTTCCCGGAGCGGTTTGTGCAGATGGGAATCGCTGAGCAGAATATGGCCTCTGTTGCATCTGGTATGTCTGCGGTCGGAAAGATTCCATTCATTGCTTCATACGCGATGTTCTCTCCAGGAAGAAGTTGGGAGCAGATTAGAACTACTATCGCTTATAACGACTCGAACGTAAAAATCGTTGGCGCTCACGCGGGAGTGTCTGTTGGGCCTGATGGTGCAACTCACCAAGCGATTGAAGACATGGCTATCATGCGCGCGATGCCGAACATGATTGTTATCGCTCCGGCTGACGAGCACGAGGCTCGCAAGGCTACCTTGGCTGCTGCCAAGCATGTCGGGCCGGTGTACTTCAGACTAGGACGGAGTGCGACTCCGATTGTCACTACTCCAGATACACCATTTGAAATTGGTAAAGCCCAGAAGTTCTATTCACGTGATGAGAGCCTTGAGAAAAAAGTAGGAATCATCACTACTGGCTCGTTAGTATTTAATGGGCTGATGGCAGCTCAGAAGTTACAAGAAGCAGGAATCGGTGCGTCAGTACTACATATGGCAACTATCAAGCCATTAGATGAAGAAGCGCTGTTGGCCTTTGCTCAAGAACACGACGCTCTAGTGACTGTCGAAGAACACCAAGTGGCCGGAGGGCTCGGAGGAGCGGTCGCTGAATATCTCAGTGGAGTGCATCCAATCAAAATCGCACGTATTGGAGTGCAAGATGTGTTTGGGCAATCAGGTGAACCCGATGAGTTGATTGAATACTACGGTATGGGAATTGATTCGATTGTTGAAGCTGCGAAGAAAGTGGTTGAGTAAATAAAAAAGCGCCTCCTTTATGAGGAGGCGCAAACCAGCAAAGTACAGTTATAGTTGATGCTTACACGCACCGTTAAGTGGAGGAGTTTTTCACGTTTGATTCCAGAAAAAAACTGCTCACAAAAACTCCTGGACTGGGTAGTCAATAAATTCAAACCGACCTTCTGCGTATCTCGCTGGTCAAGATATACCAAGCTGTGGAGTGAATTACTAAAACTCTAGCAGGTTCATTACAGCACAGCAAATAATAAAACCGCTCTGTTCCAGAGCGGTTTTATTATTGTGCTTAAGAGGCTAGTCGATCTTAGAGGCTACATAATCACCTGGTCGGTTCTCTAGGTATTTTTGTAGTTCGGCCATTGGGAGGAGTCCTGCTTGGGCTCCGACGTGCTGAACAACGCTCATTGAGTTGATTGGGCCCCAACTGAGTGCTTCTGCTGGGTCCTTGCCCTGGATGATAGCTGCGGTAAAGGTTGAAGAGAATGAGTCTCCGGCACCGGTACGGTCTACTGGCTCTGCTGGGTCCGGATACATTGGCATATGCCACGCTTGGTCGTCAGCGTCGACAACAAACGCGCCGTTTGGTCCGTCTGTGATTACTGGCAAAGTTGGTCCAAGCTCTCGTACTCCACGGATAAGGGTGGGGATATGTTGTTCGGTAGATTTGAGAATCTCCTGCGCTTCTTCTTTGTTACAGAAAAAGATTTCAGTGTTTTCGTAGATGTCTCGAATCTCTTCGTGTCCTACTTTTATCTGGAAGGTTCCTGGTTGGAACGCTAGCTTCGTATCGTTGTTCTTTAGATACTCAGCGATTTCGTGGTGAAACGGAATACCGTGTTCTCCGACCGATGAGAAATAAAAGAACTTAGGTGCGACAGGGAAGTCTGGTAGAGCGTATGGATAATGTTCGTGGTTGATAAGAATAGTTCGCTCTGGTCCGTATCGTAATACGTAGTGGTAGTTTGTGCCCTTATCTTCGTGAATCTTCACGAAATCTGTATGAATACCTTCTTTTCGTAGGGCATCAAGACACTCTTGGCCAAACTTATCGTGACCTAGGTTGGTCACCAGTGCTGTCTCAAGTCCCAGTCTGTGAGCTGAGACTGCAGCGTTTGGTGAGTTACCTACCGCCGGAACCACTACTACATTGTCGTAGGGAAGCTTGCTTCCAAACGGCATCTGCAGGGTCTTTCGTCCCGTATCTTGGTCGATAGAAACGTCAGCTTGCTCTTTGTTTAATTGAATAAATGCATCTATAAGGATGTCGCCAATGGCGACGAAATCGTATTGTTGTGACATACAGTCAGAGTATACCATTGCCCTTGAAGCGTTCGGTGTGTGCTGGGGAGTGCGTAAGCTATGGTCAATACGCAAAATTATGCTAGTCTTGTCCATTATGACTATTACATTAGCAGTCACAGCGCGTGACCAATCAATAAAAACAGAAGTGATGCGTAAAGAGGGGGAGGTTCCCGCCGTAGTGTACGGTGCCAAACAAGAACCAATTTCAATCACACTGTCAGGAAAAGAATTTGATAAAGTGCGTAAAGAAGCCGGCGAGTCTACTATCGTTAGTCTTACTGGTCTTGAAGAGCCACTTGAAGTACTTATTCATGAAGTGGATTTCCACCCAGTAAAGCAACAAGTCACTCACGTAGATTTTTATGCCTTTGAACGAGGGAAGGATATGACTACAAACGTGACACTTGAATTTATTGGCGAAGCGCCAGTAGAAGATTCTAAAGAAGGTTCAGTCACGAAGGTGCTCTACGAAGTAGAGGTAACGTGTCGACCAAGTAAGCTTCCGTCTAAGATTGTCGTAGACATCTCTGGACTAGTGAATGTCGAAGACAAAATCTTCATCGCTGACTTGAACGTACCAGAAGGAGTAAAGATTGAAGACGATCCTGAAGAACCAGTAGTAGTGGTCAGTGCAGCTCGTCAAACAACTGAAGAAGAGGATGAGGAAGCATCAACCGAAATCGATATGGATTCAATTGAAGTAGAAGAAAAAGGCAAGGGAGACAGTGAAGAAGACGCTACACAAGAAAAGTCAGAATAACATCTGTCGAGTCTACAAACTCAGATACTCTGCTATAATAACCGACATGAAACGAAAGTTGATTGTCGGTTTTTTAGCACTTATTTTAATAGCACCACCTGTGGGCGTGGGCGCTGAAACCGACGTTGAAACCGAAACTGAACGTCGGTCGCGATTGGAAGCTGAGCTACAAAGTGTAGAGCGACAAATTCTTACCCAGCAGAGGTTGGTCGAAGATAAACAAATGGAGCGCCAGTCACTTGAACGCGACATGACAATTATCGGCAGTGAGATTACTCAAGCTCAGCTAGGTATTCGAGCGCGGTCAGTTGCTATTGAGCAACTCACTGGTCAGATTGGAGAAAAAGAAGTAGTGCTAGAAATTCTCGCCGAAAAACTCGCGAAGCAACAGGACTCCCTGGCTGACTTGATTCGCAAGTCAGCATTACTCGAAGAGTACTCATTAGTCGAGGTGATGCTCAGTAAACAAAGCTTCTCAGAATTCTTCACTGACGTCGCAACATTTCAGACACTGAAGGAATCTCTTAATGAATCACTCAACGTACTCCACGGAATTCGCAGCGATACCAACGAACAGAAAAATAATCTCGAAGGCAAACAAGAGACAGAGGCAGAGATGCGACGTATCCAAGAATTAGAGAAGAAAGAAATTGAAAGAAAGGAAGCCCAGAAAGAACAAATCCTTACCGTAACCAAAGGTGAAGAAGA
>Ga0209309_10003918_pt1 | contig 12564 bp, 9 predicted proteins | sample COGITO_mtgs_1204_2_FD_184807 | JGI IMG/M metagenome (GOLD analysis project Ga0209309, IMG submission 184807) | Pelagic marine microbial communities from North Sea - COGITO_mtgs_120412 (SPAdes) (version 2) | ecosystem: Environmental > Aquatic > Marine > Epipelagic ...
GGGAAAAAGGATAATCTGATATTTTAACAAGAAATAAAAAATCCCGCACTTGGCGGGATTTTTTTATGCGGTTACTTGATACATTTTATCGCGTTGTTCCTTCAAAGACTTATCGCTCATAAATTCATCAAAGGTCATATAACGGTCGATGGCGCCATTAGGTGTAAGCTCTATTACACGGTTACCAACGGTTTGCGCAAACTCATGATCGTGAGTGGTCAACAAGACGGTACCTTTAAAATTGGTTAATGAATTGTTGAAAGCCGTAATCGATTCTAGATCAAGATGGTTTGTAGGCTCATCTAGCATAAGTACGTTGGCACGCATCATCATCATTCTACTAAGCATACATCTTACTTTTTCACCTCCGGAAAGTACGGTACATTTTTTTAGTGCTTCTTCACCACTAAAGATCATCTTGCCCAAAAAACCACGTATATGGACTTCTTCGCGTTCCTCTTCGGTCTTAGTATATTGGCGTAACCAATCAACCAAATTTATATCTTGTTCGAAAAACGATTGGTTATCTAATGGAAGGTAACTTTGGTTTGTGGTAACGCCCCATTCAAACTTACCGGAATCTGCTTTTTGATTATTGTTCAATATTTCATAAAATGCTGTAGCTGCACGAGAATCTTTGGAATAGATTACGACTTTATCCCCTTTTGCAAGATTGACATTCACATTTTTGAAAAGGATCTCACCATCAACAGATGCTGAAAGATTTTCAACGTTTAATATCTGGTCGCCTGCTTCACGTTCACGTTCAAATATTATGGCAGGATATCTTCGGCTTGAAGGCTTTATGTCTGAAACATTAAGTTTCTCTATCATTTTCTTCCTACTCGTTGCCTGTTTTGACTTTGCTACGTTTGCAGAAAACCTTCTAATAAATTCTTCGAGTTCCTTTTTCTTCTCTTCAGACTTTTTGTTCTGTTGTGCCCTTTGTCTTGCGGCAAGTTGGCTACTTTCATACCAAAAGGTATAGTTACCGCTATAATGATTGATCTTTCCGAAGTCGATATCGCTAATATGCGTGCAGACAGAATCTAAAAAGTGACGGTCGTGAGAGACTACGATAACACATTTATCATAATTTGCCAAAAAGTTTTCTAGCCAACTAATGGTTTCATAATCTAGATCGTTTGTAGGCTCATCCATAATAAGTACATCTGGACTGCCAAACAATGCCTGTGCCAATAGAACCCGAACTTTTAACTTACCATCTAGGTCCGCCATTAATGTATGGTGGTGACTTTCGTCTATTCCTAAATTAGACAGCATTGAAGCTGCATCACTTTCTGCGTTCCAACCGTTCATTTCTTCAAAAATAATCTGGAGCTCACCAATTTTCTCGGCATTGGAATCTGTATAATCCTCGTAAAGTTTATCGATCTGCGTTTTAATGCTAAACAGTTCCTTATTACCACGCATTACTGTTTCAAGAACCAAAAAATCATCAGAGGCGTTGTGCTCTTGTTCCAATACAGACATCCGCTTTCCGTGTTCCAGATGTACATGTCCCGAAGTAGGATCTTGCTTCCCTGAAATAATTTTTAGCAACGTAGATTTTCCCGCACCATTTGCACCAATAATGCCGTAACAATTACCTTGTACGAATTGTGTGCTCACTTCATCGAACAATATCCGTTTACCAAATTGTACTGAAAGATTAGAAACTGATAGCATAGATTTTTCTTCTTTTAAATTTTCCGCAAAAATAATCAATAAAGCACTACTAAAGAAACATTAACGTTTCTAAATTCCTTTTAACGCGTAGTTAACAATAGACGATGCCCTCTAGACCTACATTTGTTAAACCCAAATCCCTATTAAATTGAGTTACAGATTACTTATAATATTATCTATATTAACAATTTTTTCCTGCAAGAACAGTGAGGAGAAAGTTATAGAATCCTCTTGGATAGGTGGTGAAATTATAAATCCTGTTACAGATTATGTGATAATTACAAAAGACAATGTCCTTCTTGATACCGTAATGCTCAATGAGAAAAATGGTTTTATTTATGAAGTAGAAAATGCTGAGCCTGGACTTTACTCCTTTAACCACAACGAATATCAAATCTTTTATTTTGAACCCAAAGACAGCTTATTACTACGTGTGAATACTTTGGACTTTGACGAATCGCTAACGTATACCGGAAAAGGTTCAGAGAAAAATAATCTTCTAATGGAATTTTTTCTAACCAACGAGGAAGAAAATAAAATCGTTCAAACTTGGTATCAATTAAATCCTTTAGAATTTGAAAAGAAAATAGATTCATTGAAAAATGAACGAATTGTCAAATTAGAAAACTTCCTTTTAGAAAATGAAACAAGTGGTAATTTTGAAGAAGTGGCCATGCATAATATCAATTATGACCATTATTCTAAAAAAGAGCAATACGTAACAGCTAATGCTGATAATCTACAGAATATTAATTTTCCTTCAAACTTTTTCGATTACCGATTATCGATCGATTTTAACAAAATTGCATATTTTTCTTCTTACCCGTACAACCGCTTTTTAAACCGGTACTTTGAAAATCTGGCCTTTAGCAAATACAGCAATAATGCGAAGTTTGATCGAAATAGTTTTGATCATATTAATTATGAGGTAAAACTCATTGACAGTATGGTTAGCAATGACGCAATTAAAAATAATCTTTTAAGAACAAATGTTAGACGCTATTTATTAAATGAAAAAGATGTTGCTAAAGAAAAGCATATCGAGCAACTTTTTTCTAAAATGAATAACAATCCCGCCCATAAAAATGAGATTAAAAGATTATTTGAAGCAATCGCGAAATTAGCGCCCGGAAACTTTTTACCAGAAGTTAGCGTTGTGACTTTTGATAATGCTACAAGAAAATTAAAGTCGTTAATTTCAAAACCTACTGTATTATATTTTTGGACAAACGCTTCTGTTATGCAGTATAAAAAATTACATAATCGCGCAATGGAGCTTAAAGCGAAATATCCCGCATTCGATTTTATAGCAATAAATAGTGATGAAAATTTTAAAACTTGGAAGAGAATAGTGAAGCAAAATAATTTTAACCCAAGTTCTGAATATCAATTCAACGATAAGGTTGAAGCGCAGCAAACCTTGGTACTTAACTTAATGACAAAAGCTATAATTGTTGATGGCGATGGCAAGATTTTGGATGGAAACTCCAATTTGTTGAGCAATACCATTGAAGAAGAACTATTGGGTTTTTTGAACAAATAGGATATTAAATTATTAAACCAGAAAATCATTCCATTACTGGAATGATTTTCTGGTTAGAAGAATTTTGTATTAGTTTCCTTTATTATAATCTGCAAGAAATTTTTCCAGTCCAATATCGGTCAATGGGTGTTTTAACAAACCTTCTATTGAAGATAATGGTCCCGTCATAACATCTGCTCCTAATTTCGCACATTCTATTATGTGCATGCTGTGGCGTATGGATGCCGCCAGTATTTCTGTTTCAAAACCATAGTTGTCATAGATCAACCGGATATCTGAAATAAGATTAAGTCCATCAGTAGAAATATCGTCCAATCTTCCAATAAATGGAGAAACATAAGTCGCACCTGCTTTCGCCGCTAGCAAAGCTTGTCCTGCGGAAAAAACCAAGGTACAATTGGTACGGATTCCATTGTCTGAAAAATATTTGATAGCTTTTATACCATCCCTTATCATTGGCACCTTCACAACGATCTGTTGGTGCAATTCGGCTAGTTCTTCACCTTCTTTGATAATACCACTAAAATCTGTAGCAATTACTTCCGCAGAAACATCTCCATCTGTAATATTGCAAATATCAACATAATGCTTTAAGATATTATTTCGGCCAGTTATTCCTTCCTTAGCCATTAATGATGGATTTGTGGTTACACCATCTAAAACTCCCAAATCCTGAGCCTCTCGAATTTGTTCTAGGTTTGCGGTATCGATAAAAAATTTCATAGCTTTTGGGTTTTTAGTGTGATGTAAAAATACGTAAGAATAAAAGCTTCAGAAAATAGAGCACCAAAAATTTTTATTCAAAAGTCGTTGACTATTATTTTAAGTTGTAATGTTTTAGCAACATACCTTCATAAATCTTATCTGGCAATACACGTTTTAGCGCAATAGAAAATTTTTGAAGAGAAGCACCGACCTTGTAGTGAATCTTTGTGTTCTTACTTTCCATAATTTTATATATAGCTTCAGCCATTTTTAAAGGGTTGTCGCCACTATCAACATGTTTATTCATAATTGAAAGCGTTTCGCCATACTCCTTTCTATAAGGACTATCATCCAAAACAGGAGCGTGATAACGGCTAGCGGCAATATTGGTAGCAAACTCGCCTGGCGCAACATTGACCATTTTTATTCCAAATTGCCGCAACTCCATACTATATGCTTCCGTAGTAATTTCAAGAGCGGCTTTAGTTGCAGAATAAATTCCGCGGTACGGCAAACCCATATAACCGGCAATAGAAGTTATATTAATTACCATTCCGCTACCTTGTTTCCGCAATTGGGGCAAGACAGTGTTTATAAGATTTATTGGACCAAAGTAGTTAGTTTCGAACGCATTTCGCATTTCAGAAATTGGAGTTTCTTCCATCGGTCCAGTAATACCAACTCCGGCATTATTGATAACCACATCGATACAACCTTCTTTTTCAATAATTTTTTGAATCGATTCTTTTATAGAGACCGTATCGGTAACTTCCATTTTTAACAATGAAAATTTCGAGGAAGTTACATATTTTTCAGGTGTTCGGCTAGTACCGTAGACGATGCAGTTTTTCTGCTGAAGATATTCGCCAATGGCCTTTCCAATTCCTGAAGAACCGCCCGTTATAAAAACTACTTTTGGCATATTATGAAGGTTGATTGGCAAAGATGCGCCTACCCTATTTAGTTTCCAAAGATTATATGCAAAATTACATATAAAACCTTTAAGATTTTTAGGAAACTTTAGCGCATAAAAAATGGCAAGCTACCTACATCACACCGCTACGACCATTTACCTTTGCTTCGTTCCCGACCTGGAGGATTCAACAGGAGCTAGTTGTGTAGGACTTGCCGCTGCAAAGATAAAGTTTTTTGCACACCTTGCAAGCCTTTTTTGGTGTTTTACCCAATCGATCTAATTACGTATCTTTCAAACTATAAAAATTATAATAATGAAAACCTGTAAGTTATTCGTATCCTTAGGATTAGTTATTCTTATGTTTGGCTGCGGAAATAAAACCGACACCCAAAAAAGTTTTTTTTCCATAGAGATAGAAAAAAAAGAGACCAATCTTAATCCAAATGATGCTATTTCGGTAAGCATTCTCAATAAGAATAATCGGTCGATAGATTCAATTATCTTTAGCTTGAACGCTACGAAATCGCCAACATTAATTGGTGCTACTTCCACAAAAATTTCTCTTAATGAAGCGCAAATGGGTAGCCAATTAATTGCAGCCACCGTATTTAGTGAAGGTGAAACTTTTGAAGCAACAAAAGAAATAATCGTAACGGCAACAAATAAACCAGAAATATATAGCTATAGAATATTAGAGAAATTTCCCCACGACAAAAAATCCTTTACCCAAGGATTGGAATTTTACAATGACACTCTTTATGAAAGTACGGGTCAATATGGCAGTTCAACACTTCGAAAACTAGATTATAGAACAGGTGAAATCTTGAATGAAGTAACTTTGGGTAATGAATATTTCGCTGAAGGCCTTACGGTAGTCAACGATATGGTATATCAGTTAACGTGGCGCGAAAAAAAAGGATTTATCTACGATGCAAAAACATTGAACAAAACTGGGGATTTCGCCTATAATGAAAGTAAGGAAGGTTGGGGACTTTGCAATGATGGAGAAACCATTTATAAAAGTGACGGCACAGAAAAGTTGTGGAAATTGGATATCCAAACTCTAAAGGAAAAATCACATATTGAAGTATATACCAACACAAAGCGCATCGATACCATTAATGAACTAGAATGGGTTGATGGTAGTATCTATGCCAATATATGGCAAAAAGATGCCATAGCTATAGTAAACCCAAAAACCGGCGCGGTGGAAGGTGTAATAAATTTAAAAGGTCTTAAAGAAAATGTCACCAATGCCTTTGAAGCCGATGTATTAAATGGAATTGCATACAAGGGAGAACCCAACATATTATACATAACAGGAAAAAATTGGGATACTCTTTTTAAAGTGGAGATCTTAAAAAAATAAAAATAGACACGTGACGTTGTATTGAAATGCAATGACCACATTTTAAAATTGCAATAATATCTATTTATGAAGTACATCTACGTTATTTCCCTACTCGGTTTGATGGTTTTTTGGAGTTCCTGCCGTAATGATTTTGAGAGCGAACCTAGCAACGGTCGATTGGAATTTTCAAGGGATACGGTTTTTTTAGACACTATTTTCTCGAATATTGGGAGTAGCACATACAACCTAAAGATCTATAACCGTAGTGACCAAGATATAAACATACCTTCAATACGTTTGGGAAGAGGAGAAAATAGCGAATATCGCCTTAATGTCGATGGTTTGGCAGGTAAAAGCTTCGAGGATATTCAGATTTTAGCGAAAGACAGTATATTTGTGTTTGTTGAAACTACTATAGATATAAACAATTTCCAGAATCCAGACGATGCATTTTTATACACAGATCAAATTCTTTTTGATACTGGTGGTAACGAACAGAAAGTTGAACTGGTAACACTGGTTCAAGATGCAATCTTCCTTTTTCCAAAAGACCTTGGCGATGGGATGTTCGAAACATTGACTTTGGGCGAAGGAGAAGACGCCGTGCAGATAGAAGGCTTTTTCTTAGAAGATGACGAGCTTAATTTTACAAATGAAAAACCGTATGTTATTTATGGATACGCGGCAGTACGTAGCGGTAAAACACTTATCGTAAATGCTGGTGCACGTGTACACTTCCACGCAGACAGTGGTATATTGATTGCCAATAATGGTTCTATAAAAGTAAATGGAACCGCTAGTACAGATGCGGCCTTACAGGAAAACGAAGTGATTTTTGAAAGCGATCGACTGGAGCCCCGATTTAGTAACGTGCCCGGACAATGGGGAACTATCTGGATGACTGCCGGAAGTACAGATAACGAATTCAATTTTACTACCATTAAAAATGCGAGCGTTGGTCTTTTGATGGATAGTAATGATGGTGATCGAACTCTTACATTGAGAAACGTCCAGATTTACAATAGTGCAAATACAGGACTTTTAGCTAAAACCGGAAATATTTACGGTGAAAATGTTGTAATTAATAATAGCAGCCAATATGCGTTTTTGGGTTCTTTGGGAGGAAAATACGAATTCAACCACTGTACTTTTGCTAACTATTGGAGCAATAGCTTTAGGAGTACACCAGCAGTTCAGTTAACAAATTTTCTCCAAATAAGTAATACCGAAGTAGTTGTTGCAGATCTAATACAAGCCGATTTTACAAACTGTATAATTTATGGAAATGAACGTAGAGAAATTGGTCTGTCTCAAGAACCTTCAGCACAGTTTAATTTTAATTTTAAGAACTCTTTGATCCGTTTTCAGGATGAAACGGGTCAGTTCGAGAATAACCCGCTTTATGATTTTAATAACACATCGATCTACTCCAATATTATCTTGAACCAAGATCCTTCTTTTAATAATGCAGATAGAAATAATTTCAATATAGAAAAAGATGTTTCGGGAGCTGAAAACATAGGTTTGCAGAATATTCAACCTCCAATCGATCTAAATCTAAAAAATAGAATGAATCCGCCAGATGCAGGCGCTTATGAGAGTGTAAATTTTTAAAATTATAAGATATTTAAAATCCTTATTATCATCTTTTTAGGCGCCACAGTTTCTAATAAATGTGTCATTTTTTTGCTGTGAATATATTACCATTTACTTGGCAAAATTTATTTATTGATGTTTTAAAAAAAATTACCTTTTTTAGATACTATCTCAAACTATGGAGAATCAGATTCAAAAGAATATTAACAATTCCTTAGCGCTTGATTTTGATAACGATGAAGGAATCTGGATAAAGAGAGGTAAAACTTTACGTATGCTGATTGGCATTCTTGGTGTAAGCTTACCAATTCTACTTTTGCTTATCACATTTATCTTCTTTGGACTTAATAGCCCGCTTGAATCTATCAGCCATTATTATTTTACAAGGGCCAGTACTATTTTTACAACCATTTTAAGTTTGATTGCTATTTTCTTGATCGTATATAGCGGTAAAGAACCCATCGATTTTTATATTTCAACACTCGCAGGAATAACCGCAATGATAGTTGTCTTTTTCCCGACCGGGAATTTGGTGGAAGTATGTTGCGATCCTACAAAAAGCTACGCCGTAACAAACTTTCCAGAAAGTAGCATAAGAGAAACAATACACTTAATTTCCGCAGGTATCTTTATTGCTTCTTTAGCGTTTATGTCATATTTTATATTTACAAAATCTAATAAACCAGCCGTTTCAAGGGGAAAAGCAAAAGTTATTCGAAATAGGATTTATCGCGTGTGCGGTTTTTTCATCGTAATTGCACTTGCAATTATATTCTTAGGCTTTATAGAGGTAATTCCAGAAAATGACTATAATAATTACAACCTTACCTTTTGGATGGAGACTTTGGCAATTGAAAGCTTTGGTTTTTCTTGGCTGGTAAAAGGTGGTGCATTTTTTAAGGATCGAAATTGAAAGATTAAAAGGTAGATGTTCTAAAGTTCAATATGCTTCAAAGTTTGATATTTTTTTGAGGTTTTTTTTTAAAAAAATTATGAAATACTCGCAATAATGTTGTTTAAAATCTATCTTGCAAAACTCATTATATATCTTAAAATTTTAAAACATGAAAAGAACTTTACTCATTTTATTCTTATTTTTCTTTTGTATTAACAGCTATGCTCAAATTAATTTTGAGAGTGGATATTACATTACAAATGCAAATGAAAAAGTAACTGGATTAATTAAAAACGAAGATTGGAAAAATAACCCGATCAGTTTTGAATTTAAAAATTCTGAAAGTGATACTCCACAAATAATCAATATAGAACAAGCAAAAGAATTCGGGGTTGAAAATAGTTTTAAATTCGTAAAAGTAACGCTTGATATTGATCGATCAAGTAACAATGAAGCTAATTTAAGCAAAACCAGAGCACCGCAATTTGTTAAAGAAACTATTTACCTCAAAGTTTTGATAGACGGTAAAGCCAAATTATACAGCTATCAAGATAGTAATATAATAAGATATTTTTACAGCACAGAAAATATCGAAACAGAACAGCTTGTATATAAAAAGTACAATATTTCAAAATATAGTACTAAAAAAGTTGCCGAAAACGACCTTTATAAATTCCAGTTATCAAGCGCTTTTAAATCCAAAGATCTAGATAAAAGTACGAATAAGTTGCAATATAGGGAAAAGGACCTTATTGATTATTTTGAAAAATATAATGCCTATAATGGTACAGCAGACACAAACGTTGATAAAAAAGAAAAGAAAGATCTTATAAATCTAACTGTAAAGGCAGGTTTGGACAATTCTTCACTTAGCATCCAGAATTCCCGAATTGATGATAGAAGTGTTGATTTCGACAATAAAATCGGGCTTAGATTTGGCGCCGAATTAGAATATATTTTACCTTTTAACCAAAATAAATGGTCTATATTTATGGAACCAATGTATCAATCTTACGAGGTAGAGAAGACTATTGAATCAAATGCTATTTCAGGTGGAGAACTTGACGTATCCGCTGAGTATAATTCTGTAGAAATACCTTTAGGTATACGCTATTACTTTTTTCTTTCGGAAAATTCAAAATTATTTCTAAGTGCAGCTCATATAATAGATATCAGCTCTAAATCTATAGTTGAATATACAAGACCTAACGGTAAAAGCTTTGTTAAATTGGATAGTGATACACGATCAAATTTTTCAGTAGGTTTGGGTTATAAATATAATGACAAAATAAGTGTTGAATTTAGAATTCAAAATTCTAGAGATACTTTAACAGAATACTCATTTATAAAAAGCGATTATAATACTGTTTCGGTAATTTTTGGATATACGATATTTTAAAAGCTCTTCAAGAGTCTTACAGTGTTACTAAAACTGCTTGAAATACTTTGAATTGGTTCAAAAGTTCGTCAAGCAGTTTTCTTGTTTTATCTGAATTCCAATCTGCCGAACCGAATTCTTTTATAATAATCTCGCCTTCTTTTGAAATTACATAAGTCGTTGGCAACGAATTGCTTTGAAGCATTTCTGGTGATTCGGAATTTTGAAGGTATACAGGAAAAGTGTATCCTTTAGTCTGAATAAATTTTTGAAGCTTTTCTATTTCTTCTGAAGAAACGAAATAGAAATCGACCCTGCTGCCATAATCATCGTATAATTTCTGAAATGATGGCATTTCTGCAATACAAGGTGGACACCAAGTTGCCCAAAAGTTTATAATAATGACTTTACCTTTAGATTTGGATAGGTTGATTTCTTCGGAAGAAAGCGTTTTTAATCTCCAATTGTAATCGGTCAATACATTCCTATTTTCTTGTTTGATTTCCGAAGGACTAAAAGCAAAAATCCTATTTACAAAAACCTTAATAGGTTTTGATGTTTGTGGTATAAATAATAGCGCTAATATTGCTATCATCAATATATTGCCCCAATTTTTCTTTATAAATTCCATATTTTCAATTTATTGACTGAAGCTTAAAAATTACACCAAAGTATTACTTAAACAAAAGTGTAAGGAAATTCAATATTAAATATTATTCTGTATAGCAAATAAAAAAGGGATTTTCAGATAACTGAAAATCCCTTTTTTGAATATTTATTGAATCAATTTTTTTAAGCTGCGTTCTGTTTCTTGATCAAGTTCAATGCAGAACCTTCACGGTACCAAGCAATCTGCGCATCGTTATAAGTGTGATTTGCTTTGATAGTATCTTTGCTTCCATCTGCGTGAACGATCTCGATCGTTAATGGCTTATTCGGCGCAAAGTCTGCAATATCAACAAAATTGAAGGTATCGTCTTCTAGAATCAAATCGTAATCCGCTTCATTATCGAAGGTAAGACCCAACATACCTTGCTTTTTTAAGTTTGTTTCGTGAATACGTGCGAATGATTTCACAAGTACAGCCGCTACACCTAAAAATCTTGGTTCCATTGCTGCGTGCTCTCTTGAAGAACCTTCACCATAATTATGATCGCCCACTACTATTGTTTTAATTCCTGCTTTTTTATATTCGCGCTGTGTATCTGGAACACCGCCATATTCGCCATCCAACTGATTTTTTACAAAATTAGTTTTTTTGTTATAAGCGTTAATAGCACCGATTAAGCAGTTGTTAGATATATTATCTAAATGCCCTCTAAAACGCAACCAAGGTCCGGCCATAGAAATGTGGTCTGTAGTACATTTTCCAAAAGCTTTTATAAGCAATTTCATACCTTGAAGTTCTTCATCTCTAATCGGTTCGAACGGAGTTAACAACTCTAAGCGTTCGCTATCTTCAGCTACTCTTATTTTAATGCTACTGCCATCTTCAGTTGGAGCCAAATATCCATTATCATCTACCTCAAAACCCTTTGGCGGAAGTTCGATTCCTCTTGGTTCTTCCAGTTTTATTTCTACACCATCTTCATTCAATAATGTATCGTTCATTGGATCGAAATCCAACCTTCCCGAAATCGCAATTGCGGCAACCATTTCTGGAGAACCTACAAAAGCGTGAGTATTTGGGTTACCATCTGCCCGTTTTGAGAAGTTACGGTTAAATGAATGTACAATCGTATTTTTTCTATCGCCCTGTGCATCGCTTCTGTCCCATTGTCCAATACAAGGTCCACAGGCATTTGTGAATACTGTTGCTCCCAGCTTTTCAAACACTTGTAGCAAACCGTCACGTTCTGCTGTAAAACGAATCTGTTCAGATCCTGGATTGATACCAAAATCACTTTTAGGAACCAATTTTTTATCTATCGCCTGTTGTGCGATAGACGCGGCACGTGTAAGATCCTCATAAGATGAATTTGTACAAGAACCTATCAAGCCCCAATCAACTTTTATTGGCCAGTCATATTTCTTTGCCTTTTCGCCTAGTTCGCCAACAGGAGTTGCTAAATCTGGAGTAAAAGGTCCATTTAAATGTGGACGTAATGTTGAGAGATCTATTTCGATAACCTGGTCAAAATATTCTTCTGGATTTTCATAAACCTCATCATCGCCCGTTAGATATTCACGGATTTTGTTTGCTTCATCTGCAATATCGGCACGATCTGTAGCACGTAGAAAACGCTCCATAGAATCGTCGTAACCAAAAGTAGACGTTGTTGCGCCTATTTCAGCACCCATATTACATATAGTTCCTTTACCAGTACAAGAAAGATTCTTGGCTCCAGGTCCAAAATATTCAACGATAGCACCAGTTCCACCCTTTACAGTAAGAATACCGGCAACTTTAAGAATAACATCTTTTGAAGCTGTCCAACCATTAAGTTCGCCAGTTAATTTTACACCTATTAGTTTTGGGAATTTAAGTTCC
>Ga0209309_10003920_pt1 | contig 12561 bp, 12 predicted proteins | sample COGITO_mtgs_1204_2_FD_184807 | JGI IMG/M metagenome (GOLD analysis project Ga0209309, IMG submission 184807) | Pelagic marine microbial communities from North Sea - COGITO_mtgs_120412 (SPAdes) (version 2) | ecosystem: Environmental > Aquatic > Marine > Epipelagic ...
TGTCTTGTTTTCTTCTAAAAGGGACTGTATAACGACTCTTTCTCTATAGGATAATCGTCGGTGCTTTTTTAGTTCCATACAACAAATCTAAAATTATGATTTGTTGCGTTAAGTTATTGAACTCAGGCATAAGAAGAATAATGTTTTATAACGGTCTTGGTTAAGGCAAGTGGTTTGGAGTAAGCACCCGGACTTGTCGGCTTAGTTATTTTTCTTGTTAGGATACTAAAATACTCTTTTTCTACAACACCCGTTATTTGTGACAACCGTTGTTAGCAAACGTTAATTTTGGACTACTAATCTTTTGTTCGGAATATCAATAGTTATTTTTTCTCCTAACCAATTTATTCCCATAATTCCTTCATAAATTAATCCTTCAATGAAAGTTGCTTTAAAATCCTTAACAGATACATTTTTAGCGTCATCAGTCAACTTTGATAATATAGTATAGTAGTAGTTATTTCCTTCTTTTGGTTTAAAATAGCTTGGTTTAAATTCACTTTTAATCTTTGTTGAATCTATACCGAACTCTTCCATATATCTTGAATTAAATCTATAGACATCGAATCCAGCGCCACTATCCAAACCAACATTTAAAGCAAGTTCATCGTTGAGTTGAATTTTTGTAGAAATACCTATTTTGATTTCTCGATCATTTGAAATCTGAATTGGTATTACGAAATCTTTTTTAGCTATTAAATCATTCAAAGACTCATCAGATTCTATGCTCAGTATTTTATTCTTAAAATCAATAGTAATTTGCTTTTGTTTAAAAGGTGTCAATGAAATCAATCCATCTAGAGGAAATTCAAGATCATAAACAGCAAAAATTTCATTTCTAACTTTAAAATCTCCGATTTCCAAAGATTTTGAATTCCATAAATCTGATTGTATTTGCTCACCAGTTGCTCGATGCCCAGTATAGAAGTGTTTGGTTTTTTCGAGATCGGTTATTTTGTCAGCAAATTTCTTTGTCAATAAATTGATTCCTGCTCCTGTGTCGAATATAAAATTCCCTTCTATTCCATTTATATTTGCAGGAATAATAATATGTCCATTTGGTGTTAGTGTAAAGGGAATGTTTATTTGTTCTGAAGTTTTTTGTTGGGAATAAATTAAGGATGTAAATAAGATTAATAAGCATGTAATTACTCTAGTCATAAATGATTTTTTTATTAAAACGATTAGTTTGAAATAATGTAACATTTTAAATCTAATTCTAAAAATCAGACTTTTCGATTTAATGTTTATTAGCGGTCTCGGTTATCGCAAATTGGCGGAGTAGGGGAAGCGAATTTGTCGGCTTAGAGATTTTGTTTGTTGATTAAATTATTTATTTTCTTTGAAAAGCTACCCGTTATTTGTGATTTTCGCTGTTGTGCGTTCGTACTTTTATAACATTTTTTTATGTTTTTTAGCCCAATTTTCAAGTTCTTTAATTATTGGTTTCAGCTCGTAACCAATGGTCGTTAATTCATATTCAACACGGGGTGGAACTTCTGCATATATCTTCCGGGTCAAAATTTTATTTTTCTCCAATTTTTTTAATTCTAACGTAAGCATTCGTTCGGTTATGTTAGGTAAAACCTTTTTTATTTCTCCAAATCGTAATTTACCACTCAACAACGCATAGCAAATTGGTAGTGACCATTGTCCACCTATAATATTTGTAGAATAAACTTCAAGGCATTCATTAGATAAAGCTTGTTTATTGGCAAAGTTGGTGGATGTTTCCTTGATTTTAGACATTACTTACATTTTTGTTAGTATCGTACAATTGGTTGTTAACTCAAATAATTGAATATAGGAGTTTATTTTTGTATCCGAAATTTAAAGATTATAAAATATGAAAACCTTAGTCATTCTTACTCATCCAGATATAGAAAATTCAGTAATTAATAAAAGATGGATTGAGGAATTAGAAAAGTATCCAGATAAATTTGATATTCATCAATTATATAAAATTTATCCTGATGAAAAAATTAATGTATTGGCAGAGCAAAGATTAATAGAAAACTATAATAAAATTATTTTTCAGTTTCCTTTATATTGGTTTAGCTCTCCACCGCTTTTAAAAAAATGGTTAGACGAAGTTTTAACTTATGGGTGGGCTTTTGGAAGTAAAAGTGGTTATAAATTAGAAAATAAAAAAATAGCTTTAGCTATAAGTGCAGGGGCAATAAAGGATGATTATTCAATAAAAGGTAATTACAACCATACTTTAAAGGAAGTCTTAGTACCGTTTGAACTTACTTTTAAATATGTAAAAGCTAATTATCTTCGATATTTTGTAAATTATGAATCTGATCCAAATACACCGAGTGAACTTATTGAAGAAAGCGCTCAAAGTTATTTTTGTTTTGTTAATGCTGTGTAGATTTTATTTTTAGTATGACGCAGAACGGTCCCGGTTAACACAAGTTGGCGGAGTAAGGTACACGGAATTGTTGACTTAGTATTGGTTCGTGGGTCAAGTTAATTATCTTCTTTATAACGGTGCCACTTCTTATTGGTGTTCAACCGTTGTTTTAAATTGTAGGCTATACGTCTGCTTTTTTGTTTCTTTTTCCCAAAAAAAAAGCCACCTTTTAGAATAGGTGACTTTAATGAGAGGTAATTCTAAATTTTTAATTCTCTAAGACATATTTTTAAATGCAGCATACTCCAGTTGAATAATCAAAGATTCTGAATCCTGCACTTCCTGAAATACCGTATTAAAATCGTCAGAGTTATTTAAAATAATTCCATTACGATGGGCTTTTAATGTAGAGAAAAACTTCACTTCGAACCACACTTTGTCTAATATTTTCTGTTCTTCATCAGTTAGTTGTTCGGTCCCGTCAATAATCAAATTCATTTTCTTTCGAGCTAAATTTTTAATTTCTTTAGATGCTTTAGTCCCGGTAGGCATATTACGTAAGGCTCCAACGACATAAACTATTTTTCCGTAATATACTTTTTCAACGTATTCATTTCCATATTTCAGTTCGAATAGGGAAGGATCTTGTTCCATTTCTTTAGTTAGGGATAATCTCTCTTCGGAAGGAGGTAGGAAGCTACTGCTACCTTCTTTATACATGTAATTTAAAGTAAGAACTTGATCTTCGGTAACCGGATACTGTTCAATAATTGATTGGTAAAGTTCTGAGCTGACCGCGAATTTCGTGGCAAATTTGTTGTTAGGGAAGTAATATTCGTAAAAGTTGCGATGGGGCGGTACGCCTTCAATAGGATCAGCATTGTTTTGCCAATTAGCATTATGAAAGAACGATTCATTATTTTTACGATAATTTCCTTCTGAATTAGCAAAAGGATTGGCTAAAGGAACCTGGTTGTTCGTTAGTATTGATGCACCAATACTTTCAGTGTAAGGATACACTTCTTCGAGAATAGTTTCGCCATCTTTTTTGATCGTAACTGTTCTCGTTCCTGCAATTTTATTGAAAATAGTTGAGCTTGTACCACTATTATCAGCCTTGGTGAAATCTATTGAAGTCAGGTCACCTTCCTCATAACTATAAATTGAGGTGCCTTTCTCACTGTAAACCTTTTTTTCTGAAGCCAAGCCATTCTCATATAAAGTCTCAAACCATAGATCACCCTCAGGAGTGTAATATTTAGACCAAAGGGGCTTGTTGTCTTCACTGCGACTCACTTCCATATATAAGTGCTGTTGTGGATAGCTGGAATAGATTTTAGCAGATTTTATATAACCGTTTTCATAATATTCAAACTTCTCAGATGGATTGTCATGTTCGCGTTTAGCCTCCTTGATCCAACCGTTAGGATAATTGCTGATGACCTGGAAAAAATCATTGGATTCTATAGAATAATCGGTTTGGGGAATACTTTCTTCCTTCTGGCAGGAAGACAATAAAACTGTAACTGTTAGTAGTAGTGATCGAAAAATAAAATTGTTCATTTTAGGGGGGTGTAAGTATTGAATTTTAAAAAATATATAATTGAAGTAATCTCTTATAAGGTTATTTGTTGACTAAAATAGTTGATTATAATAATTAAACAAAAATTAATTCTGAGCTTTGCATTATGAAGTCTAATTGAATTTATCGTTCGATTGAATTTTTAATTTTCTCTGGCTATTGTTGCCAACGGTCTTGGTTAAGGCAAGTAGCGCGGAGTAGGGACGCGAATTTGTCGGCGTAGGTTTTAATTGTTGGTTAATTTAATTATTTTCTTTGAAATGCTACCTGCTACCTGCTACCTGTTATTTGTGATAATCGTTATTGTGGCGTGTTTCTTCTTTAAATGATTTACTATCTATTAAGTCTCTTCCATTAATATCTGAATAGATTTTGTCTAGAAACCAATTATTATCAATTCGAATAAAATGCCAGATTTCTTCAAAGTCTTGCGCTCTATATGTCACACCATCTGTAACTCGTTTTGTTTCTTCATTTATATGATAGTCAATCATCGAAGCACTTATAAGAACTGAAAATGTATCCTTTTTATTATTTATAAAGTCTTTTACGCTAATTATTGTGGATTGATGAATCTTGATATCCTTTAATATGTTAATCCATCTTTTTTCTATAAGTAGATCAGTCTGAAGTTTATGTTCATCATACATTTTCTGACTCATATAGTTCTTAGCAATATTTTGATCTCGAGCCATCCAAGCTTCTTGAACTTTATAGAATACTTCGTTGATTCTAATTGCTATGTTATTTGAATTCCATATTTGATCTTCAAATTCTATTTTCGCCAATACCCTTTCAGCTTTACTTTTTTTATATTTTATTATACCATATTTTATCATCCAAAAAATTAATAAAAGTGGTAGAGAAATATAAATTAAATACTGACCGTGAGAACCATAATGTCCAAATGAATAAGCTCCTCCACCTGCTCTTGCATAAACTAACATAACGGATAAGAGTAATACAATTAATAATAGATATCTAGTTTTTATATTCTTCATGCTAAATTTAATGCGCTACAACGGTTTCGGTTAACATAAGTTGCGGAAGTAGGGAGGCGGCTTTGTCGGCTTAGTATTGGTTTATTGGTCAAGTTAATTATTTTATTTTTAAAGGTTCCGCTTATTGACGATGATCCGTTGTTACCTGCAGTTTTTAGTCCTTGTATCTTTTATCTAAGTATATTCAAACCTCCAGTTTATGTTTTCCAACTATTCATTGCTTTCTCTCGATAGTAGACTTTGTGTAAGGAGAATTACTAGCTTGAATATCATTTCTTTTTTAGAATCCCAAAATCAACGAATGAAATAGTTTTATTATTGTTCCTTATACTACGATTGCTTGGGGAAAGCTTGTTGAAGTTAAAATTACTATTATTAGGTAAGTAAAATAAGTATTGTTCATCCATGAAAGATATATCCACCTAATTCTTTATAGTGTTTTAAAAATTTCTTAAAATAAGATTTTATAGCAGGACTAGCATTTTTATGAATGTTATCTAAAATTATTTCTACTGATTTTCCGTCTATTTCTATGTATATATAATAATCAACATCTGCCCATGTCTGAACTAAGTCTTCTTGTTTTATATCTTTTTTTAATAGTTCGGAGGGTATGTCCAATAAATCAGATGTATTATTGAAATCTTCAAGATTTAATTTTTCTCTGAATGTAGTACTTGACCATTCTCCATATTCGTCTGATTCACTATCCGCATCTTTATATAATTCCTTTTTATTTATCATGTATAAATTTCTGCAGTCCCCTTCACATGTTACAGATATACCACCAAATATTACTTTGTCAACTTGTATATTTTCAGTTTCAATCGTATCATCATTTTTTGAACAAGATAAAATGGATAATACTAAGAGTAAAAGGAGTGTAAATAGATATTTTTTCATTATGGTTATTTATTTTAAAGATAAGTAATTTTGAAAATGGTTGCATATCTTAATTTAATAATTGCAGGTAACGGTCTCGGTTAACACAAGTTGCGGGAGTAGGGATGCGAACTTGTCGGCTTAGGTTTTAATTGTTGGTTAATTTAATTATTTTCTTTGAAAAGCTACCCGTTAATTGTGATAACCGTTGTTGTTCCCAGTTAAATTAGATATCGTGTTTTGTTTTTATCTCCTACTTTTTTAAAAAGTTTTAGTTCAACTCCTTTTTTCAAATCCCGGCTTGCAGTAGCAGCGGAAATATCTTTAAACACCTCCATATAATCTTTTCGTGTAAATTCTCTTTTGTTAAGGGACAAGAAATATTCAAGTCGATCTTTTTCATTTAATGTGCGACTATTGAAGTCTAATAATTCATCTAATGATTTATCAATTACCCCGAGCATATATTCAATAAAAGCTGTTGAATTTCCCGACTTGTCACTTTGTGATAAAGCTTTATAGTATTTGTCTTGGTCTTTACTTATTAAAGTTTCAAAAGGTATGTATTCAAAAACGGGATATTTTTCCATTAAAATTAATGTTTGCCACAATCTGCCCATTCTACCATTTCCATCTAAAAACGGATGAATAAATTCCATTTCATAGTGAAAGACGCAACTTTTGATCAATTCTATTTCTTCTGATGATTTTAAATAGTCAAATAGATCTTTCATTAAAAACGGAACATTTTCATAAGGTGGAGCATAATGTTCAACTTGTGAACCTTTCATTATACCAACTCCTTGTTTTCTGTATTTTCCAGCATCTTCAATTAGGCTCTCCATTAAATGTTTATGACATTCTAAAAATGATTTTTCATTAAATGGATTATAATTTTCTAAGTGTTCATAAATCTCTATTGCATTCAAAACTTCTTTTACGTCTTTCTTTGGCCCGATTATTCTTTTATTTTCAAGCAATGCAGTGATCTGTTCTTCAGTCAATGTGTTACCCTCAATTTTTAAAGACGAATGAATGGTTTTTATTCTATTTTCCTTTCTTAATTTGGGAGATGGTTTATTAAGATAGTTTGCATTAATAGCTCCAACTTTCTCGGAAATTGAAGTTATAAATCTTAAAATAATAGGTGTTATATCGTAAGGTGGTTTCATATGATACTATCATTTGATATTATCAAAGGTAACATCATTTGATTATTATTCGAAGGAAAAATGTTAATTTTTAATTGGGCACAACGGTCTTGGTTATCGCAAGTTGCGGGAGTAAGGACGCGGACTTGTCGGCTTAGTTTTTTTCTTTCCTGGTTTCTAAAATTACACTTTTTCTACAATACCCGTTATTTGCGATGAACCGATGTTACCTGCTGGTTTTTTTCTCAACACTATTTATTAAACTTTGCGACCATATTCGAACACCTCTTTTGTCCCAAAATAAATGCAAAACTTCAATACCATTTTTATTTGCATATTCAACAATACTATTATTTATAAAATTGTTATCTAAAATACTTGGGTTTATTATGATTGCTTTAATTGAAGAAGATATATCCAAAAATTCGTGCTCATTTACCGATTTTTTAATTAGTCTAAACTCTCTTTCATCACGATAATCTAAATGTTTTTGAAAAAATGTGTCTATAATTCCATTTGATACATTTTCAATGTATTTTTCCTTTCCAATTCTTACTAGAGAATTAATATTGATATGACTAAAATTTAATGCCAGCTTTTTATAGTCTACATATTTAACTTTCTTGCTGAAATCAAACTGTGATTTTTCTAATAATGCCTTTTTTGAAAAAGCCAAACAAACTCCTTTATACTTTTCTCCATATTGATCCCACATTCTAGGTTTTAGAAAACCATAATTATCTAATTTGAATTCCCTTTTACCAATTCCATTTTTCCTTGGTATTTTATTTTCGCAAAAGCATATGATTTTTATTTGATCAAGTAAATTATCTATTTCTTTTTCTACAATTAAAGCGTCTTCTTGAGTTTCTGAAAAAATATTATTTAAACTATCAATTCCAATATATTCCCTTCCTAAATTAAATCTTTCACGTTCAATAGGATCAATTGAATTTAATACTGTCGCAAATTTTAATCTATTTTCATAAAGAATATGTTCTAGAGCTGTATATGATTTCGTATAGTGGTAAAGTAAATCTGTACTTTTTAGAAAATCTGGAATATCAATCATTTACTGTGTTTTAATGAAAACTTGCAGGTAACGGTCTTGGTTAAGGCAAGTAGCGTGGAGTAGGGATACGTTCTTGTCAGCTTTGTTGATTGTTACTTGGTCTCTAAAATAATACTTTTCACTGGAATGCCCGCTATTTGCGCTTAACCGATGTTGCCCACAGTTATTTTTCCATTATGCTTTTTTTCAGTCGATTAAAGTTTGACCATTCTTTTGATGGGTAATCTTTAATAACCAATGTGCTGTCACTACTTATAACTGTATTTACAATTCCACTATGAGCGATTATTATAGGATTAGATAACTTCATTTCAGTTAATTGATTTATACAAAGTTCAAGCAATTTTCTATCTTCATTTGTTGCTGGTATAATTTTCTGTTCGTCATAGTCTTTTCTCTGATAGTGAGTAATTGGGTCAATCCTACAGTCCATAATTCTTTTAGTATATTCTATGAAATAATCGGCTGTGCAATCTTTTTTGAAAAAACGTATACTTTCACTATTTCCGCCCCATTCTCCACATTTATCATCAGTATGAGTTAGTTTAATTTCTTCACACAAACTAATCTCAGACAGAGAATTGTTTTTAGTTTGACCGAAACTAATCATAATCGAAAAAAAGCAAATAAATATTAAAATGTATTTTTTCACAAGAGTGAGTTTTAATTGTGGGCAACGGTCTTGTATATGAAAAGTAGCGGATTTTACTCACTATCTTTTCGGTTTATAACTGACCTTTATTTTATTATTTATCTTTCGTTTAAGCACTAAAACCGCTATTTTTTATATACGTTGTTACCTGCTGGCTTTTATTAGAGTAAATTCGAAACTGGTGCTGTAAACACGATTTTTTGTTCCTCATTTTTCTTTTCTTGACTTTCGGTTTTTCCTTCTGTCGGACTTGATTCAGCTGAAGAATAATCTTGTTTAACTTCTACGTTCTCCGTTTTCTTATAAATGTCAAGTTGTAAACTGCAATCAAAAAAGTCAACATCTAATGTGTTCAAGATATTCATAAAAGCATTATTGGAAATTAAGTCAGTTTCAATTGGTGTTAGCCAACCATTTTTAATTCCTTGATATGCTAAAATCCAATTTTCGGAAAATAGAATATCATCTTTTAAGTTATTCTCAATGGAACTATAATCGGTCGTACCTTGTACTAAACCTTTTACTTTATCCATACATAAAAGAATTAGAATTGAAATGGAATCGTTTGTTTCAATTACTTGTTCTGCTATATTTTGGTCAATTTCAATTTCGAAAGATTTAGCTAACCATAATGCCCAAGAAGTTTCAAAATTATGATTTATAGATGAATGATTTTTTATTACTTGAACTACAAGGTTCTTAATTTTAGTTTTTGAATCTGCATCTAAATATGATTCGTAAGTCAGAAATATTCTAGTTACAATGTCTAAAATTGCAGGTTGAATTAATGCAGTTTTTAAGATTAGATTTTCAAAGATTTTCCAACTATCTTTTGGTATTACAGTCGTTCCAAACTCAAACGTTCGCAGAGCATATTTAAATATCCAATCAGTTCTCGAATAATTCTTTTCTCCAATTCCCCAAATTAGACTGAAGTAATGTTTTATGCTATTTGTTACGTTTGTTTCTTTAAATTCAAACCTATGTAAATCAGTAACCCAATTGTTTTCAAATGTTACTGGAAATTCCTTCACTTCAACTTTTTTGTCGTTAATTTCTAATTGAAATTGATTTAATATCTTTTGAAGTCCTTTGATAACAGAATCTGCTTCATCACTAGAGTTTACGTATATATAGTAGTCATCATAATATCTACAGGCTTTAACGTCAATTGAATCAAATTTTGCTTTAAATTCAGTATCAATTCTACAAGCTATTAGTTCTGAAATTATATGTGATGTATCTGGACCAATAGGTATTCCAACACTTTGTTTGTCTTGACAAGCTCTAATAGCTGAATCGAGAGAATCTGCATATTTATATAGAATTGCATTACTATCTCCTGATGCAATTAATGATTCTAACTCTGTTTTAGATTTTTTATAATATTCCTTTGCTATATCTTTTCCAAGAAAGCTCCAAGATATAACGTGAGTATATATAGTTGGATAAAATTTTGAAATATCTAATTTAACTTGATAAAGTTTATTTACAGAAGTTTCCAAAATAGCATTTCTCAAATCTTGAACACTTTTGCTAAAAGTTCTAACAGCTCTTTTTTTTGGGTTAGCTTCTTCAATTGGATAACTTGTAGAATATTCAGAAGTTGAAAATATATCGCTAATTTCTGTCCATTTTTCACTTACTAGTTTTGAAACTTGTATAAAGTGCTTTGGGTTTGGAATTTTTAATAATCTACGAGATAATTTACCTTTTGATATTGAGAATTCCACACATTTTGAAGAAGAATATTTTGCATATAGTTCATCTTTTCGTTGTCTAAATTGAGGTCGTGTTTCAGTTCCTCTTTTTGTCGTTTCTGCTGTGAAAAACGTGTTCCATTGATTTCTTATTTCGTCAATATTTTCCGATAAATCTTTTGTTAAAAATGAAGGTGGTAATTCTTTCGGAAAATATCCTCCATTCAATATCTTTTTTTCTTCCATTCGAGTGGTTTTTCAGCTTGCAGGTAACGGTCTTGGTTAAGGCAAGTAGCGTGGAGTAGGGACACGTTCTTGTCGGCTTTGTTGTTTTTTACTTGGTGTCTAAAATATCACTTTTTACTCAAATGCCCGCTATTTGCGCTTAACCGATGTTGGCATTTCGTTACTTCTTATTTCTATTTATCGACTGTTTAATTAAACTCAAAATATATTCAAAATTTTCATCCGAACTAATTTGCAATTCATAATCTCCATTTCCCCAATGGCCTGTAGAAGAAACATCTCTTGTTATCTTTTTTGGATCATCTAGTTCTCCGATTGTCATATTTATCCACATCTTAAGTGCTTTTTTCTGTGGATGAATATCAATAACATTTCTACCAGTAACAAAAGCAATATATTTCTTTTTAGGTTTAACTTCAATCTCATCGAAATTGAGAATGGCATTTTTCATTTTATCATATAATTCCTTAATCTCATCTGATACATTTTCTAAATGTTCTTCCTCCGAGTAAACTTTTATTTCTTTCGCAACTTTGTCAATCGTCTGATCAGTTTTAGATATAGTTTTTATGCTTTCTTGTGCTCCAGCTTTTTGAATTTGGTCATATGAGACTGAATTATTCTCATACCTTTTAACTTCCCATAATTCAATAGGCAAGTCTTTGAAATTTATAGCTTCTCTTTGATAATTGGTGAATTTCGGTGATACGAAAATCACTCTGGATTGTGACCAATCAACATCATTCCTTTTTAAAGTCTTATTTTGACTTTCATTAAATTCTAAAATAAAATCTGCTTTATTATTGAGCATTAAAGCTAAATAAGCATAGCCCTGGTCAATGACACTAAAATTCTGATTTCTTTTGTATTCTAATATTACAAATGAATTTGATTCAAAATCATACGCAAGAGTATCAATTCTAAAATTGTTTAAGGCAAATTCTGATTTGACTATCTCAAGTTCAAATATAGTTTTCAGATTATTTTCTGTTAACTCCTGTATTTCCTTTTCAAGTTTAAAAGCTTTCTCCTTAATATACTCTAAGGATTTTTCTATTTTGTACAATGCCATTTATGTGTCTGATTTAATGAATGCCAACGGTCTTGGTTAAGGCAAGTAGCGTGGAGTAGGGACACGTTCTTGTCGGCTTAGTTGATTTTTACTTGGTGTCTAAAATAGCACTTTTCACCAGAATGCCCGCTATTTGCGCTTAACCGATGTTGTGCGTAGTTCTTATTTTCCAGAACTTGGGATTTTTCCTTCTTTCCACTCTTTCATTTGCATTTCAGATCCTGGGAAATAGTCTAATTTTTTTATTTTTAGGATTGAATACTCCGAAAGATAATAGTTGAAATTTGTCAGAATTAATATCAGATGGTATCTCCTCTGTTGATACTAAATATCCTACAACTCGAACTTTTTTACCAACTTTAATTAAGTCACTTTTTATCATCGAAAAAATCCAAATTTTACGATTTCCAATTTTTCCGAGATAATAAGGAGTGCTTTTAGAACTATTCTCGACGCGTAATATTTCAAGATCAAATGACAAAACCTTTTGGTTAAAATCTGTTATATTTTCAAAGTCAGAGTCATTGAAATTAGTCGGATAACTGTTTTTATTTATAGTTTCCTTTTTCTCAATTTTCGTATTCTGTTTATTAGCTGCTGGCTCAATTATGTCATCTAAAGTTTGCGCTAATGATGAAAAGCTTGAAATTAAGGTCAGGAGTATGAGGAGATTTTTTTTCATTTTCTTATTAAAGTTCAAATTTCGTGAATTACGCACAACGGTCTCCTTTACTTCGTTTATTAATAAATATACCTTTGAGATGAAGAAGGAGGAGAACTAAAACGGTCTCTAGATTACAGATCCAATATCCGTAAGAGTCCTCCATTCTTCACATGGGCAGCA
>Ga0209309_10003927_pt1 | contig 12542 bp, 10 predicted proteins | sample COGITO_mtgs_1204_2_FD_184807 | JGI IMG/M metagenome (GOLD analysis project Ga0209309, IMG submission 184807) | Pelagic marine microbial communities from North Sea - COGITO_mtgs_120412 (SPAdes) (version 2) | ecosystem: Environmental > Aquatic > Marine > Epipelagic ...
CACGCAAGCCGCTTCGCCGACAGCCATCAGGCCGGGCACGACATGGTCGGGATTGCCGTCTTTGAGCGTCACGACTTCGCCGTGATAATTGGTCGGAATCCCGCCCATATTATAGTGGCAGGTCGGCAGCACCGGAATCGGTTCCTTGGTCACATCCACGCCCGCGAAGATTTTCGCGGTCTCGGAAATACCGGGCAGACGCTCGGCCAGCACGGCCGGGTCGAGGTGATCCAGATGCAGGAAGATATGATCCTTGTTCGGGCCAACGCCGCGGCCTTCGCGGATTTCAATCGTCATCGCGCGCGAGACCACATCGCGCGAGGCGAGGTCTTTGGCGGACGGAGCATAGCGTTCCATGAAGCGCTCGCCTTCGGAGTTGGTCAGGTAGCCGCCCTCCCCGCGTGAGCCTTCGGTGATCAGGCAGCCCGCGCCGTAAATGCCAGTCGGGTGGAACTGAATGAACTCCATATCCTGGAGCGGCAAGCCGGCGCGCAGCACCATCGCATTGCCGTCGCCCGTGCAGGTATGCGCGGAGGTGGCGGAGAAGAAGACGCGGCCATAACCGCCGGTGGCGAGGATCACGGTCTGCGCCTTGAAGCGGTGCAGCGTGCCGTCATCCAGTTTCCACGCGGTAATGCCGCGGCACGCGCCGTCTTCCATGATCAGGTCGAGGGCGAAATATTCGATGAAGAACTCGGTCTCATGACGCAGCGATTGTCCATAGAGCGTATGCAGCATGGCGTGGCCGGTGCGGTCAGCGGCGGCGCAGGTGCGCTGCGCTTCGGGGCCCTGACCCATATTCTGCATCATGCCGCCAAAGGGCCGCTGATAAATCTTGCCTTCATCCGTACGGGAAAACGGCATGCCCCAATTTTCGAGCTCGTAAACGGCCTTTGGCGCTTCGCGGCACAGATATTCGATGGAGTCCTGGTCGCCGAGCCAGTCGGAGCCTTTGACCGTGTCATACATATGCCAGCGCCAATCATCCGGCGACATATTGCCGAGCGAGGCGGCGATCCCGCCCTGCGCCGCGACCGTGTGGCTGCGCGTCGGGAAGACTTTGGTCACGCACGCGGTCTTGAGGCCTTGTTGCGCTGCGCCAAGCGCGGCACGAAGGCCGGAGCCGCCCGCGCCGACAACGACAACGTCATATTCGTGATCGATAAATTGAGTCATGAAGAGGTCTCTAAATCTTTATACAAAGGCGTGGAGGACAAGGCCCGCCACGCTGGCCAGCCATAAGATGGCGGCGACAAGGGTGTTCGCCAATTGGCCAAATGAACGCAGGCCACCGCTGAAATAATCCATGATCACTTCGTCCATCTCCAGCTTGCAGTAGAGGATGGCAGCGGACAGAAACGCGATCATGCCAAGCGCGCCATGCGGCGTGCCAAGCCAGTTCAAAACGCTGTCAGGGCCGTGCTTGATCGTTAGAACAGCGTGCAGTGCCGCAAATGGCAAACCGATAATAACGCCCCAGCCCGCGAGGCTGTGCATTTTGAAGTGTTTTGTGCCGTGTCCGGCGGAGTTGGCGCTCATGATGACACTCCCGCGTAAGTCAGCAGCACGGCCAGAACCAGCGCGACCACGATCATTCCGTAGGACAGGATATTATTGAATTGCGGGTTGAACATCTCCCCGCGGTTCCAGATCGCGTGGCGAAGCTGCGCCAGCGCCATGAAAATGAAAGCAAACAGAAAGACGAACAAGCCAATCGCGCCGAGTGGGCTGAATAACAGCCCCGCCAGCGGCAACTCGCCCGTAAGGCCCACGGCGATCAAACCCGCCGCGACAATCACCAGGGCGACGTAGCAAATAATCGCGCTCGCCCGGTGCAAAATCGAGCTCAGCATCGCGCCGTGCCAGCGCCAAACCTGCAAGTGCGGCGACATGGGCCGCGGATCCGTCCATTCCTGTGACATGGTCTCTCTTTGATTACTGTCTGTCTTCGTTACGCGCGGTGTAGGAGCATGGATGCACAGGGTCAATGTGGGGCGTGAGGGAATATGGGCGGCAAATTCGCCGGGTTGGCAGCCCACGCCCAACACGCGCAGCGAACATTTCCCTTGTCTGCGCGCATAGATACCCTACTGTTAACGCTAACAAATAAAGTCAGGGTATCATTCCGATGAAAAAGCTCGTTCTTGCCGGTCTTGCTTGCGCCACTTTCGCGGGCGCGCCCCTGTCTGCGTCGGCTGACACGTTCAACACGCAACGCTGCATGAATATGGGGAACGCGCTGGACGCTCCGAGAGAAGGGCTTTGGGGCCACACGATCGACGCCGATTCATTTCGCGTCATTGCAGAGGCCGGATTCGACACAGTTCGTATTCCGGTTCGGTGGAGCGCGCATACGAGCGACGGTCCGGACTATGTGATTGATGCACCGTTCTTTGACCGCGTCACAGACGTCATTGATCAGGCGCTCTCCCATGATTTGCAGGTGATCCTGAACGTCCATCACTTTAACGATCTGAACGAGGACCCGGACGGCAACCGCGCAAAGTTTCTGGCGATATGGCAACAGATCGCCACTCGATATCAAGACCTGCCAAACAGCGTCTATTTCGAAATCGTCAATGAGCCGAACAAAGCGTTCAAAGGCGATCTGATGCGCGAGATCGTGACTGAGGCGTTTGAGCAGATCAGAGAGACCAACCCAACCCGGATCCTTATCATGGGCGGCGATAATTGGTCGGGGCTGAAGAGTCTGCCCAGCATCCCGGTCATTGATGACCCGAACCAGGTCCATACATTCCATTATTACGACCCGTTCGAATTCACCCATCAAAAGGCAAGCTGGACAGAGCTCAAAGATAGCCCAACAACCCATTGGGGATCACAAGCTGACAGGGCGGAACTGAGCGCGGCGGCGAAGACGGCGCGGCAAGCACAAGAGGATCTAGGATTCCCTGTATTTCTAGGGGAGATCGGCGCAAACGAGAAAGCGCCGCATGATGACATCGTCCGCTATACGCGCGAGACCACGGAAGCCTTTGAGGACGCGGGTATCGCTTGGTGTGTCTGGAATTTCACCGCGACCTTCCCATTCTACGATAGCGAAGCGGCGCAATGGGATGAACCCAAGCTCGCCGCGCTTGGATTGGCCGCAAATGGCGCGTCTGTCGATGTGACACCGTCCGCCATAACCACCGTTCAGCCCGATGAAATTAGCCTCGACTTTGCTATCAACGAATTACGCAACGAACTGGGGGGCGACGCGGAAATCGTGATGCCCCCCGAAGCCGATCGGCTCACGACATACGGCATCGTTGAGGGTTTATTCGTCGATGATAGCGGAGTCCCCGGTGGACGCGCGATTGAAATCACTGTCCCGAAAGCGGGTCAAAACCCGTGGGATGGCGGCGTTTCAGGCCCTCTGACGTCCGAAATCAAAAAAGGCGACACGCTTGTCATGACATTCTGGGCCAAGAGCGTTGGCGGTCGGGCCGAAATTTCAAATGTGGGTTTGCAGATGAATACAGCGCCTTATTCCGCGATCGATAATTTGATGCCTGTCAGCCTGTCGCCAACATGGACGCCCCACGCCGTCTTCGTCACTGCGGATCGAGATTATAAACCGATGGACGCTGGCTACACCTTCCACCTCGCCAATGCCGCGCAGACACTGCGCCTTGGCCCCGTTGTGGTGTTTAATCTTGGCGGACGATAGACAGGCTCACTGGCCACGCGCCGCGGCGGCTGTCACAGCGCGCCGAGACTTCACCCTGCTAAAGTCTTCATCCGGCTTAAGCGGCGATCAACCGATCCACTTCGCTGACCAACTGACGCAGATGTACGGGTTTGCTGAGGACTGTCTGTTCAGACGCGCGGCTGTCACCCATGGCGACGGCGGCGAAACCGGTGATGAACATGACTTTGATTCCAGGCGAGAGGTGTTCAGCCTGTTTGGCGAGTTCGATCCCGTCGACGCCTGGCATCATGATGTCGGTCAGGAGCAGGTCGAACGCCCCATCCGCGAATTTGAGCGCGCGCAGGGCCCGTTCGCCATCGGAACAGGCGATCACATTGTGACCCGCTTTTTCCAGCGCCTTTTCAAAGAAGCGGCGCATATCCGCATCATCTTCGGCGTAGAGTATTGTTGCCATGCGTGTGTCCCAACCCGTGCTTTGTCTCTTGCTACCTCAAAGACGGCGTGTCGGCGAGGGCCAAATCGTCATCATTGCGGTTATTTTTCCGGCGCAATGCACCAATTCTGCCCCTTATGGAGCAGACCACTTAAAAAACTCCTGACGCCGTGCATATCTCTGCGCTAAGAATAACAGGCCATGAATGACCCACTGGATAACATGACAGATGTGAGCCCAGCAGAGCGCGCAAGCCTTGCGGCCCTGACGCCCGGCCATTGCGTTCGCTGGCCCGAACACTGGCGAGCGGGCGTCATCGTCGCCTCGCCGCATTCTGGTTGTGTCTATCCACAGGGATTTCGCGACTTATCGGGTCTGTCGGCGGCACAGCTACGCCGGAATGAGGATATATTTGTCGACCGACTGGTCGCAGGCGCGGTGGAGGCTGGCGCGCCGCTGCTGTCGGCACGGTTTCCGCGCTCCTATGTTGATGTCAATCGCGCGCCCGACGAATTGCCGCAGGTTTGGTGCGATACGCCGATAAAGGAAACGGTCCGCGCACAGGCGGGGATTGGCGTCGTCCCGACCCATATAGGCGAGCGCAGTCCCATCTATCGGCGCCTGCCCAGCCGCGCGGACGCGCAGGCGCGTTTAGCCCATCTCTATCACCCCTATCACGAGTCACTGTCCGGATTGATTAAGGCATCGCATGCGCGTTTTGGACAGTCCCTCTTGCTTGATTGCCATTCCATGCCGGGCTTCGCGCCGATGGGGTCTCGACGGCCCGACATCATACTGGGCGATCGGTTTGGACAATCCTGCGAACCGAACACCCTCTCCGCGCTGAGACAAATTTTACAGAGTGACGGATTCTCGGTTGCGGTGAACTATCCTTATGCGGGCGGCTATGTGACGGAGCATTATGGGCGCCCCCATGAAGGGGCCGAGGCGATCCAGGTCGAGATTAACCGGGACCTTTATCTGAACCCTATCACCCTGGCGCCGAAACGCGGCTATGACGCGCTTGTCGCGCGGTTGAGTGGTATGCTGGCGCAGATTATTGCCCTTCGCAGCCCCGCTGCGCTCGCCGCGCAGTAGAATTTTCTCAGCCGCCGCTGCCCGTCCCATCTGTGCGAAAACGGCACAGGATGGGGTTAATCACGCTGAAATTCAGCCCGTTAACCTTGAAAAGCGAGTCTGCACCGCCAGAATCGCTCCCTTTTCACGCGAACACGCCTCACGATGCTGGCACGGCGATTGCTCCCTTGTAGGGCGAGACACAAATACAAGGATGACCATCATGACCAGCGATATTGATCTTCATGTCGGCAAGCGTCTGCGCCGCCGCCGCCGCCTTCTCGGCCTAACCCAGCAATTGCTCGCCGAGCAGGTTGGCATCCGTTTTCAACAGATTCAAAAGTATGAGTGTGGGGCCAACCGCGTGTCCGCTGCGCGGCTGTTCGAATTGTCCGAAGCGCTCTCAGTGCCCGTGCAATATTTCTACGAAGGCCTGTCGGCGCGCGATCCGTTCGGCAGTGAAGATCCGACTAATATCGCTTCGGACGTTTTGTCGAAAAAGGAAACGATGGATTTGGTACGCGCCTATTACGCCATGGGCGAAGGGCCGAGAAAACACCTGCTTGATCTGGCAAAGTCGCTGGAAGCTGCAACAAAACCAGCCCTGAGACTGGTTGCGCCATAATGAAATAGGGGCGGCGCCTTGCGCAGCCCTTCCCTTTCCTACGCGGCCGTTTCTTCCTAAAGCCGTTGCATGACCACCACCCCCATTGCTGCGCGCCTCGCCTTTTTAGACACGCTGTCATCCGCCGCGCGCGCGATCACTTTGCCGCTGTTTCGCTCTGGCGTTGCCGCGCAGAACAAGGCCGAATCCGGTTACGACCCGGTCACAGAGGCCGACATCGAGGCCGAACGTGAATTGCGCCGCCTCATCCGCGCCGAATTCCCTGATGATTCGATCGAGGGCGAAGAGCTACCGGATCATCGCGGCACCAATGACTTCTCTTGGACGCTCGATCCCATTGACGGCACGCGGGGCTTTGTCGCGGGGGTTCCGGTCTGGAGCACGTTGATCGCGCTGTCGCAGGGCGGTGAGCCCGTGCTCGGCCTGATTGATCTCCCTGCTTTGCATATGCGCGCCGTCGGCGATATTTCGGGCGAACCCATTGCCACACTCATCCATGATGACGGCACGAATGAGACGCTACGCGTCCGCACGATCGACGCTTTGTCAGATGCCCGTCTCGGCTGCACGCAGCCCTTCGGCATGTTCGGACCGGGCGAGCTCGCCGCCTATAAAATGATTCAAAGCGGTGTCGCTTTCTCCCGTCTGGGTCTGGATGCCTTTGGCTATGTTCTGCTCGCGCAGGGGCGGATGGATTTGATGGTCGAAGGCGGCATGAAACCCTGCGACGTGCGAGCGCTCATGCCCGTCGTGATCGGCGCAGGCGGAGTCATTACCGACTGGCATGGCGGAAGCCCCAAGGACGGGCCGCGCCTTGTCGCCTGCGGGTCGCCAAAGCTTATGCCAGAACTCTATACCTATCTGGGCCGGGCCATATTGTAGGCCGCGTGCACGCCTCAACCTTAAACCTCATTCACTTTCTGCCTCCCGCGCTTGCAGCAACGGCGATCCTCTCCATATCTTTCCAAGACATTACGGACCTTATCCGTACAAAGGAGATTATTGTGAAAAACGTGCTCATTCTGTCCGCCGCCGCCATCGGCATGGTTACCGCGCCCGTCGCGGTCTCGCAGGTTTTGACCGAGAGACCCGACATGGCCGCCATTCCGGCGCCGCAGCCTGTGCAGCTATTCGGCAACAGCCAGAATTCTTCCATGACCTATGATGCGCGCCGCGGCGTGCTGACCATGGCGCCCTTACTGGCGCAAGTGACACCCGCCGTTGTGTCGATCAATACGGTCGCAGAAGCGCAAACGCCGGACATGAGCGATGAGCGCATGGAAATGTTCGAGCGTTTCTTCGGCCAAGCGCCGCAATCACGCGGCCCGCGTGCCGGGCTGGGGTCTGGCGTGATTGTGAACGCCTCTGAGGGCCTCGTCTTGACGAATAATCACGTTGTTGACGGCGCTGACGAGATCCGAGTCACACTGGAAGATCGCCGCGAGTTTTTTGCCGAAGTCGTCGGCACAGATGAAGACACGGATTTGGCGCTGCTGAAGATTGACGCGCGCAATCTCAAAGCGTTGACGATTGCGGGTACGGATGACGTCATGGTCGGCGATTATGTCATCGCCGTTGGCAATCCGTTTGCGCTGTCCTCGACAGTCACCAGCGGCATCGTCTCTGCTTTGGGCCGTGAAACAAATTCCAGACGCGGCAATCGGTATGAAGATTATATCCAAACCGATGCGGCCATTAACCCCGGCAATAGCGGCGGCGCGCTGGTTAATTCCAAAGGTGAGTTAATCGGCATCAATACAGCCATCATCTCCCGCTCCGGCAATAGCGCCGGTATCGGTTTTGCCATTCCAACGCGCACCATTCGTAATGTGATGGAACAGTTGATGGAATATGGTGAGGTCCGGCGCGGGCGCATTGGTGTGCTGATCGGTGACCTCAACCCGGCGCTGCGGGATGGACTCGACCTGCCCTCGATCAAAGGGGCGCTGGTTCAATCCGTGACGGATGATAGCCCGGCCGAAAAAGCCGGACTGCAGGATGGCGACGTCATTATCGCTTTCAATGGCGAAGAGATGGACGACAGCGCGGACCTGCGCAATGCGGTCGGCCTGTTACTCCCCGGCACCAAAGCTGACGTGACCTATCTGCGCGACAGTAAGCGCCGCACCACCCGCATCACGGTCGAAGCGATTGAGGATGACACGTCGACGTCAGGCGAAACGGTCGCGGACGACGTGCCGTCTATGGAAAGCTTCTCCGGCGCGACGATCACGGACATCCCGGATGATCTGGATCTGCGTGACGGCGATGACGGCGTCTATATCAGCGACGTTCGCCACAACTCCCGTGCCGCGCGATCCGGCCTTCGTACAGGCGACATCATCCGCCGCGTCAACCGCACGCAGCTTACCGATCTCAAGAGCTTTGAGCGGTTCTTGGACAGCAATGACGGCCCCTATGCGCTGGTTGTGGAACGGGACGGACAAACGGCCTATCTGGGTGTGCGGTAGCGATTGGGCGACGCCGTGATTTTTGATTGAAAATCAAATATTGGTAAAATTTATGCGCTCAAGCGAGCAACTTGGCCCGCCCTTCAAACCAGGGCGGGCTTTTTACGTTCTAAGTCGTTTTCATCGCTAGTCAGCCATAGAATTTGGAACCTTCTGCCGCTGATGGAGTAGGATTCCTATGACCCACTGGAAGCTAACGTCACGATGCGCTTTGATAATCGCAGTTTCAGTTATGACGGCGTGCTCGAACGCGGATGATAACGCGCTTGAAACGACGGTCCCGGCGGCGGAAAACCCGCCATTTCCGCGGATGATTTCGCCCCGTGCGTCAGCCCGGCCCGTTCAGTTCGGTTTCGACGGTCCTGATATGGAGGCGTGCGGCGGTTATGGCGAAGTCTCTGGTCTGGAGTTCACAGGCGAAACTGTCTTGTCCGTCTATGCCGCGCCGACGGCTGATGCGGAAAACATTGATGAATTGCCAGCGAGAACACCTGTCTATCTTTGCGAATATACGGAAGACTGGATCGGTATTGTCTATCCCTCATCCGGCACAACGGATGAGGACTGCATGATCGACGACGCCATTGATCCCGTTCAGGATTATGATGGCCCCTGCCCTTCTGGCTGGGTCATTCGGGACTATGTGACGCTGATCGAAGATTAATCTGTTGAAGTTCTTATAAGGTGAGAGACTATATTATGGCTTTGTTCTTTTAAGTCGTTTCTCACAAGCTCCACCAGATTTTCGCGCGCAGTTCTGATACTAAACATAGTAATGCAAGGACATGCGCCGGGAAACTAATCATGTTTCGAGTTTTTTATATTTTGGCATTCATCTCAGTATGTCTACTATTGCAATTCTGGCTCCGTTCAAATGCGCCTGCCGATAACCCAAATATTTCACAACTCAGCAAATCTCGGCTACTGGATAGCATTGGGGAAATTGAGAGCAAACTTGAGGAAATCGAATTAAATCTAAATAGCTCAAGAGCTTGGAGCAAAATAGATACTCCTCTTAAAGAATATCGCAGATACTATTCTACTTTTCCAAATGGGGACGGTTTCAAGATCGTTGCGGCTTTCACAACCGTTATCGATTATCCTGTTACTGGCAGTGAACAAATTTTTGATCGAACAAATGTTTTTGTCGTACCTTATGATCACTTGCCGATGATAATGGATGGTGGTTGTTCAATTATATACTTATTCGCTACAACAGAGCCAAAGCTGCAGATGAAATATAGTTGTAATGGTTTCGCTTAACCTCCCGCAATCGACTGCAAACTCTCCACCTCATACCCGCTCTGCTGCAACGACTTGATGCTTTCCACAGCGGCGCGGCTGGCGGCGAAGGTCGTGAAATAGGGGATTTTGTTGTCCAGCGCGGCGCGGCGCAGGGATTTTGAATCCAGCAACGCTTGTTTACCAGCAGTCGTATTAAAGACCAGCTGCACGTCGCCATTTTTCATCGCATCGACAATATGCGGGCGGCCTTCATGGACTTTTTTGACATAGTCCACCTCGACGCCGTGCTGGCGCAGCACTTTCGTCGTGCCGCCTGTCGCCATGATTTTGAAACCAGCCTGAATCATATCTTTCGCCAGATCGACGGCGAGGATTTTATGCTCTTCCTTGACCGAGATGAAGACAGTCCCCGCCTCCGGCAATGTCACGCCGCCGCCAAGTTGTGACTTGGCAAAGGCATGGCCGAAATCAGACGCCAGTCCCATCACTTCGCCGGTCGAGCGCATTTCCGGGCCAAGCACCGTGTCCACACCGGGGAAACGGGCGAAGGGAAAGACGGCTTCCTTCACTGCGATGTATTTTTGCGGGCGAGTCGTGAGATCAAAGCTGGAGAGTTTTTCGGCCGCCATGACTTTCGCCGCGATATTCGCCACAGGTAGGCCGATGGCCTTAGCCACAAACGGAACAGTCCGGGAGGCGCGCGGGTTCACTTCGATCAGGTAGACGAGGTCGTCTTTGACGGCGAATTGAATATTCATCAGACCAACAACGCCCAGTTCCAGCGCCAGCGCGCGGGCCTGCCGCCGCATCTCATCCTGTATCTCTTCGGACAATGTGTAAGGCGGCAGTGAGCAAGCGCTGTCGCCGCTATGTACGCCAGCTTCTTCAATATGTTCCATGATCCCGGCGACGAACACATCGTCCCCGTCACAAATCGCATCGACATCAACCTCGACCGCGTCGCGTAGATATTGATCGATCAGCAGCGGTGATTTGCCGGATACTTTGACCGCCTCGGTGATGTAGCGTTCCATCTCCGCATCATTATCAACGATTTCCATTCCGCGTCCGCCCAGCACATTGGAGGGGCGTAGCACGACCGGATAGCCGACTTGCTTGACCGCGTCGCGGGCTTCTTTGGCGTTACGCGCAATCTCGTTATTGGGCTGGCGCAAGCCGAGCTTTTCAACCAGCGCCTTGAAGCGCTCACGATCTTCAGCGCGGTCCAGTGCATCGGACTTGGTGCCGAGGAGTGGAATGCCTGCATTTTCGAGGGCCGCGGCGAGTTTCAGCGGTGTCTGTCCGCCAAACTGTACCACCACGCCGAGCAACTCTCCGCTCGCCATTTCGCCTTGGATCAACTCCAGAACATCTTCTTCGGTCAGCGGATCGAAATAGAGGCGGTCAGACGTGTCGTAATCGGTCGAAACGGTTTCCGGGTTACAATTGACCATGATTGATTCAATGCCGAGATCAGCCATCGCATAAGCGGCGTGGACACAGCAATAATCAAACTCGATCCCCTGACCAATTCGGTTCGGCCCGCCGCCCAGAATGACAACTTTCTGGCGCTCACTCACCCGGGCTTCGTTCTCAATCTTCCCGCCAAAGCTCGGACCTTCATAGGTCGAATACATATAGGGCGTCTTGGCCGCGAATTCGGCGGCGCATGTATCGACGCGTTTATAGACCGGCCTCACGCCCGCGCTGTGACGCGCTTTGCGGACTTTGCTTTCTTTCGTGCCTGTCAGCTCACCAATCCGGGCATCGGAAAATCCTTCCGCCTTGATTGCGCGCCACTGTCCTTCCGTCTTGGGCAGGCCGCCATCCTTGAGCCAATCTTCGGCCTTCACCAAGGTTTCGATTTGGCGCAGGAACCATTTGTCGATCTTCGTATATTGGTAAACTTTATCGACACTCATCCCGTGGCGAAGGGCCTGCGCGACGACGAGAAGACGGTCCGGCGCGAGGATGGAGAGCCGCGCTTTCAGAGCCGACTTCAGCGCGTCCGGGTCGGACGTATCGAAAGCGATTTCATTCAGTCCGGTCAGCCCGGTTTCGAGCGAACGCAGCGCCTTCTGGAAGCTCTCGGCAAAGGTACGACCAATCGCCATCGCCTCGCCAACGGATTTCATCGCCGTTGTCAGGATCGGCTCTGCGCCGGGGAACTTCTCGAACGCAAAACGAGGGATTTTGGTCACGACATAATCAATCGTCGGCTCGAACGCAGCGGGCGTTGCGCCCGTAATGTCATTGTCGAGCTCGTCCAGCGTATACCCCACAGCGAGCTTTGCCGCGATCTTGGCAATCGGGAAGCCTGTTGCCTTGGAGGCCAGCGCCGATGAGCGCGACACGCGTGGGTTCATTTCGATCACGACCATCCGGCCATCGACCGGATTGATCCCGAACTGCACGTTGGATCCGCCGGTCTCCACACCGATCTCGCGCAGCACCGCAATCGAGGCGTCGCGCATGATTTGGTATTCTTTGTCGGTCAGCGTCAGCGCGGGCGCGACCGTAATGCTGTCGCCCGTATGCACACCCATCGGGTCGATATTTTCAATAGAGCAAATGATGATGCAATTATCCGCACGGTCGCGGACGACTTCCATCTCATATTCTTTCCAGCCGAGCAGGCTCTCATCGACCAACACCTTATTGGTCGGAGACGCGGACAGGCCAGAGCGGATAATTTCGCGATACTCCTCGATATTATAAGCGACGCCGCCGCCCGTGCCGCCCATGGTGAAAGCGGGACGGATGATTGCGGGCAGTCCCGTAAAGTCGAGCGCATTGATCGCCTCGGCCACGCCCGCGGCAATATCGGCGGTCCCATCTTCGCGAGTTGGCGCGGTCACGATCGTCGCGCGCGGGTTTTCCAGGCCGATCTTGGTCATGGCTTCGGCAAAGCGCTCGCGATTTTCCGCCTTGTCGATGACGTCAGCTTTGGCGCCGATCATCTCGACTCCATGCTTTTCCAGCACGCCCATCTGTTCCAGCGCCAGCGCGCAGTTCAGCGCCGTCTGCCCGCCCATA
>Ga0209309_10003928_pt1 | contig 12541 bp, 14 predicted proteins | sample COGITO_mtgs_1204_2_FD_184807 | JGI IMG/M metagenome (GOLD analysis project Ga0209309, IMG submission 184807) | Pelagic marine microbial communities from North Sea - COGITO_mtgs_120412 (SPAdes) (version 2) | ecosystem: Environmental > Aquatic > Marine > Epipelagic ...
ACGTGGGGGCAGTACCCACCACCTCCACCATTTACAACTTACGGGGGTGAAATAGGATCGACGGGTGACTAAAGGCTATTCTTTCGTTCGGGATTGTTCCACCGTAACGGGCTAAACTTTAAATGCTGACGAAAGTTACGCACTTGCTGCATAATTAACTTAGGTTAATTATAGAAGCACGGTCTGGGGCACCGGGTAACAGAACGCCCCTTAATAATCAATCCACGTTGATTCTATTATCTTTTTTTAATTTTAAGAGCAGACACCAAAGCAGACACCTTAATTATTAGCAGACACCTTTATTTACAGAGTGTGTAAATTAGTTTAATAATTTATAATGAACTTTACTCAGTCAATAGAAGTATGTTTTAAAAAGTTTTCTGTTTTTGATGGAAGATCAAGAAAATCTGAGTTTTGGTGGTTTCAATTATTTTGTGTAATTGCACAAATAGTTGGAGGAGTGCTTGATCATTTATTTGGTTATGTTGAAACAGGAGCATTTGAATGGGTAGCATATATAATTATACTATTGCCAAGTTTGGCAGTTGGAGCGAGAAGACTTCATGACACTGGTAGATCTGGTTGGTGGCAACTTCTGTATCTTACAATTATAGGGGTTATTATTCTTATTGTATGGTGGGTTGCTGATGGAAATAAGAAAAATAATAAATTTGGAAAACCAATCAATATTAAAAAATAATAAAGATTATTAATAGAGCAACCGAGTTACAGAACACCCCTTAAAATTATGGATTTTATTATTGCAACAATTGTAGCAGGATTAATCGCAGGATTTTTTTATGGTATTTATTTTCTTGTCTCTGCTCCACTATGGTTGTTTTTAGATAAATTTCAAAAAAAACATAATATACCTGAATGGAAAATAACTACATTTATTGGTTATCCGCTTTTTTTATTTACCTTATGGTTATTCTTAGGCGTAGTAATTTATGTTTGTGAATATTTTGGTATAGGTTAAGGGCACCTAGCAACAGAACGCCCCTTGTTAAATACTATTTAAAAAAATAGTTAACAACCTCATCAGATACCAAAAACCTGAAAAACCTGATGAATAAATGATAATGCTCGATAACTGATTTAAAAAATTATTTTTGGATAAGTTAAACCATCGCTCTTTTAATATTTCATTTTGGTAAAATTTTTTATCAAAAAAACTTATTGCATAAGCAGAAATTAAACAAAGAGATGCCCATAAAAAAAATTTGACAAAGTTCCATAAGAAAAGATAAGGACTCATTGAAGTATAATCTTTTATGTAAATTTCAGAGTTTGGAAAAAGTTTGTGAAAATATCCACCCAAAACAATTCCTATTAAAATACAAAACACAATAAGAATAAATATTGATGGAGATAATGCTTTTTTTTTCATAATCTAATCATAGCAAATTTAGAGAAAAAGAGCAGACACTAAATAGCAGACACTTTTTAATAAATGCTATTAAATAAGGGTTATTAGTAAAGCGACCGAGTTACAGAACGCCCCTTACCACTCTCCTAGTTTGCTGAATTTATAATGTTGATTAGTGTTTAAGACTTTAAGAGTAGGAATTTAGTTATTTAAAACCAAATTAAATTTTTTTTCAACTATATCCTTAATTACTTTTGGCATAAATGAATAGTAACGACTTTCATTTTTTTGTTTAAAAGATGGAATTCTTGTATTATTTTTTATTAAGTAAATCAGTCTTAAAACCATCTGAATACAACAAAGTGTATTTTTTAATCTTAATTGATGAATTTTCATTTTCTTTTGTAATTTAATTTTTTTTAAAAAAATAATATCTCCATCATCAAGTTTATAACTAAGTTTATGTAAACAAGAATATAGGTTAAAATTATTATGATATATTGACCAATAATGACTATCCAATCCTCTGAATTCTTCTGGATTTCCACCGTGTAAATTAAAAATCTTATTTTTGTATTTTTTCACAATTTCTTTCTTAATTTTTCTTGTACCAAAAACAATTAAATATTTAATATTGTGTTTCTTTAAGATTTTAAAAATAATATTATCATTGATATTTTTGATAGCATAACTTTTTCCCTTAAAATTAAATTTTTTATTCTGAAAACAGGTTTTTTTCTCAAAAATCTTTGTTTTTTTTTCAAATATAGCATCAATATGAAATTTCGGTTTAATAGAAGTTGTTTCATAAATATTTATTATATCTTTATTTTTTTTAAAAATTTGATTTTCAAAAAAAATATGATGAGTTGTTTTTGTTGTTAATATAGCAATCATATTTGGTTATTAAGGTTTTAGTATTAAATTGATAACATACTTTTCAGCAAAAAATCATTTCTAAATTAAAAAATTAAAATTTTAATTATGAATTAACGAAAATCCTTTTTAAATTAAAAAGGTCAGTATATTTATTATTAAATCCAAATTCTGCTGATGGACATATTGAAATACCTCTATTCTTTAGTAATTTAATTTCTCTTTTACCAAAAGTATGTTTTAGACCTTCTGGATAACTATAGTGTTTAACTTTAATTTTTGTTTTTTTTTCAATAGCATTTATTGAATTATATATTTCTTTTTTTGCCTCTCTATCATTTAAAAAAGACAATATGGGATGGTTAACCGTATGTCCACCAACTGTAAAGTATTCACATTTATTTAATTTTCTAACCTGAGACCAGTTCATTTTTTTATCTAAGATATTATTTAAGTTATTTAATTTATAATTAAATCCTAGTTGTTTTTTTATAATTAAAACTAACTTGTTAAAGTTTGTATTATCTTTTTTTGCGTAATAACGAATAGAGTTTAAAAAATTAATTTTTTCTTTTTTAGTATTATCAATATTAAATTTTTTATTGAAAATATTTATAGTTTTTTTTATTTTTAATTTTTCAATCATATGCTCTATTTTATCAATCCAACTTGTTTCATTTTTATCAATAAAAGAAGTTGTTAAATAAAAAGTAGCATATAATTTTCTTTTTTTTAAAATTGGAGCGGCAATTTTATAATTATTATAAAAACCATCATCAAAAGTTATTGAATAAGAATAATCTTTAAAGTTTCTTTTATTTTTAATAGTGTCACATACTTGGTCTAAAGACATACAATTACCTTTTTTGTTTAAATCATTTAATACTTGTATAAATTCTTTTTTTAATAAATGTTTTTTTGTGTAGTTTCTAATTTTAAATGGATTTCTATCTATTACTCCGTGAAATAAAAAAATTACATTACTTTTTTTTTTAAGAATTTAGAATAATTTTTCATTATAAAAATAATTTAAACCGTTGCTCGTAGAGCATCTATTTCTGGGTGGTTTGTAAGTTTCATTTACTAATTAAATATCACAAAAAAACCAAAAAAATTTAAATATCACAAATATTTAAAATCAATGAATTAAGTCTTTAATTCAAATTTATGACCCCAATTGAAGTAGATCCTTCTAAAAACAAATATAATTTATTATCATAAAAATTTAAATCTCTTACTCTTTCGTACACTTCAACTCTTTTTAAATTTTTTAATTTTTTTTCTTCATCTAATTCAAAAAAATACAAGGATTTATCCTTCATTGAACTTGCAACATACTTGTTGCTCGCAATTTTAGTAATTTGAGAAATTCCTATTGAGGGCACAAATGATTTTATAGGAGGAATGAAACCATATTTACTGTGAGATTTATAAAGAGGATATTTCTCATATTTTTTTTTACTTTTTTTGTAATGTTCACCATCAGATACAATTGCCCAGCCATAATTTAGTATTTTTTCATTATCAATTTTATCTACCTCAATTATATTTATTTCATCTCCTCCTTTTGGCCCATGTTCAGTTTCTAAAATAAAATTTTGATCTTTATCAAAATATAATCCTTGAGGATTTCTATGTCCCATAGAAATAATTTCGTAATTATTGTTATGAATATTTATTTTAATTATTTTTCCATTAACGCTGTCATTCTTTTGCGCAAGATATCTGTTTCTATATTCCCCGATTGAAAGCAAAACATTGTTATCATCAAAATTGACAATTCTAGCACCTGACTGAGTACCAGCAAACTCTTTATCAATGTTATTTTTTGAATGAACACATTCTTCAGCTGAAAATAGCTTTTTAAAAGTAATATTTTTATAGTTTATATCTCCATAAATTAGACTGGTATTCCAACAATCTTTTTTAATCTCATCAATAAATGAAACAAATATTTTATTTTTATGAATAAATAAATCTCTTAAAGAATAATAATCTCCTTTTTTAAACTGTTCAATACTAATGAATTCATTAATATTATTTTTAATTTGTTTAAAATTTTTTTGGTTATTTAGTTTATTTTTAAAAGCCAAGATGCCACGAGAGGATAAAATAAAAATACTATTTTCATGAAAATCTAGATAACCAACTGGATAAGCTTTTTTTTTTTTGTTGTTAATAGTACTGTAAAATCCATTTATTATTTGATATTTCTCTAAAATTTTATCGTTAGACAATTTAATATTTTCAGTTTTTATTACTTCAATATCTATTAAATTCTCTTTAAAATATAATTCCTTGTAAAATGATAACTCACTAATTTCATTTTGAAGAAAATTAATTTTTTGTTGTGACACTATTTTATAAGCAAAAAGGTATTTAGTGATTAATTGTTTCTGCTGAGTGCTAAGTAGAGATTTTAAATATCTAAATTTGCCTGAATCACCAATTACTTCTTTAATAAAAAAAAAACTAAGGACCAAAATAAGGGCCGTGCTAATAATTACAAATTTAGTTTTTTTATTTTTTATTTTCATTTTAATTAAACAAAATTTAACTGCATTATTATATTATAATAAATTATCCAGTCTTAATAAATTTAATCCAGTACCTAGGTCATATAGTTTTTTCAGGGTGATTGCTGACAAAATATATTTTTTTTTAATAATCATATCCATATATCTAAATTAAAAATTTAGTAAAATTTTTTATATATTTTTCTCTGTTCCTTTATAACAAGGTCATCAAAATTATTTTTATCTAAAAATTCTCTCTTAAATCTTAAATAATTTTTATTATAATAAAAATAATGGGCAGAAGATAAAAATTTTATCTTATTTGAGCTTTTATTTTTACACCATTTTTTCCATTTATTATTAGAAATAACAATTTTAAAAAATAAATTAAAATTAGGATTTTTTGATTTTTTTCCAAAATCAAATAATAATTTATTTTCAACATAAGCAACTTCTGGACCTATATTGAAACATTGAATACCACTTTTTTTTCTTAGCTTGATAGTTGTTGAATTTAAAAAATCACAATTATGATCTTTCAAAAGTTTTCCTTTTTTATGTAATTCAGAAACCATAAATTTAGAATTTTGAAAATTAAATTTTCCAATTTGTTTATTTTCCGCGGTCTCGCTTCCAGTAGTCCCAGTAATGAATTTAACATTTTTTAAATCTCCAAATTGTGTAATAATCTTATTGAATTCCTCTTTTTTGAATTTATCACCATGAAAATTTACACCAATTTCATATTCTATTTTATTCTTTAGTTTTTTAGATTTTTTTTGACAAAATTTATATAAATTTACTGCATACTCAAACTTCTTATTTCCTAAAAAAGATGTGTCAATATGAAGTGTTTTAAAACCAGACTTGATGTCCGCTTCAAAACTTTTTTTACATCTTGTGAGCTCAAGGTCAGTATTTTTTAATCTTTTATCTGAAGTAAATGGACCGCCATGATCTCTCGCTAATTTTATATATTTATTATTTAATTTTTTTATATATTTTGAAAATTTTTCAGTTGAAAAATTACTAACATATCCACTACCTAATTTATTTGCTTCAACTTGGTTTCTTGAACAAATTAAATTAATTGTTTGTTTTTTTTCTTTAGTAAAAAGGTTTACAGATTTTATGGTATTAATTGTCATTGGTCCAACACATAAAATTATAAAATTTTTTTTCTTCATATTATATATCGTTTAGTTTTTGAAATTTTTAATATATATAAACTATTCTATGCTCACTACTAAAAAAAAATTAATTAATAAATACTTTAAGGATTTTAATAATCATAATTTAAATGAACTATCAAAAAATTTTTCAAAAAATGTTCATTTAAATGACTGGGAAGTTAATATTAAAGGATTATCAAAAGTTTTACAAGCAAATGAGAAAATATTTAAAAATTTTCCATTAATTAAGGTTAATATCAAGAGAATATTTATCAATAAAAATATTGTCTTTTCAACATTACTGATAAGATTAAAGAAAAATAAAACAATTAATGTGGTTGATATGTTTACAATTAATAAACGAAATAAAATTTCTAAAATTAGAGCTTACTTAGGTTAAATATTAAAAAACTATTACTTGGTCATGACTAAATATATTCCTAGATTTGTAGTAATTGATGTTGATGGTGTTATGACAACTGGAACTTTTCATTACTCTGAGAAAGGAAAAATAATAAAAGTATTTGGAGCTCATGATAACGACGGATTGAAGATAATTAAAAAATTTTTTAAAATTTTTTTTGTAACAGCTGATAAAAAAGGTTTTAAAATTTCTAAAAAAAGAATATTTTATGACATGGGTTTTGAGCTCAAATTAATCACTGAGAAAAATAGATATAATTTTATAGAAAAAAAATTTGGATTTAAAAATACTATATATATGGGTGATGGAATATACGATGCATCAATCCTAAAAAGTTCAAATCTTGGGATTTGTCCTGCTAACGCAAGGATAGAAGCCAAAAAAAATTGCAATCATATTGTTAAATCTAAATCTGGTGAAGGAGCTGTTTTAGATGCTTGTATTTACATTATGAAAAAATTTTATAATAAAAAATTTCAAGAAATATTAAAAGCTTAATGACAGTTTTAATACCAACTGCTGGTATTGGAAGTAGATTAAAGTCATATACTAATTATTTTAACAAGGCTTTGCTACCAGTAGGAAAAATTCCTGTTATTTCACATATTATAGATATTTATCCCAAACAAACAGATTTTATTATTGCCACTGGATATGAAGGCAATCATATAAAGGAATATTTAGAATATGCACATCCTAAAAGAAAATTTTTTTATGTAAATATTTTGCCCTTCAAGGGTAAAGACTCAAGTCTACAAATAACACTCCAACAAGCAATAAAGTATATTAAAAATGACTTTGTTTTTCATGTAAATGATGCCATTTTAAAAGAAAAAATTAATTTAAATTTCAAAAAAGATACTTTATTTATTTCAAAAAAATATAATGATCTAAAAGAATTTAGAAAAGTTTCTGTAAAAAATAATCATATTTTAAAAATCCACGATAAGAAAATAATTTTATATGAAAAAAAATTATACACTTATATTGGAGTGGCTTACGTAAAGGACTATAAATTATTTAAAGAGATTATTAACGAAGATAATAACAACTTAGCAGAGTTAAATTATTTTAAAACAAAATGTAAAAATAATGATTTAAATTATATACTAACAAAAAATTGGTATGACGCGGGAACCCCATTTACATTAAATGAAACACTTAATCATTTATCGACATTTAAGAATCTAAATAAATTAGATGAAGCAATTTATTTTAAGTCAAATAAGGTATTTAAATTTAATACAAATTCAAAGATTAATAAAAAAAAAATACTCAGATCAAAAATTCTTGGAAATAATGTTCCAAAGTTAATAGATACATCAAAATATTTTTACTCCTATACATATGTCAACGGCAGATTATTTTCAAAAATTACCCCAAATATAAATGAATTTAAAAAACTACTACACTGGTTAGAAAAAAAACTTTGGTTTAAAAAAACAAAACTTAAGCCAAAAAATTTTAAAAAAAATTGTGAAAACTTTTATTACTTCAAAACTAAAGATAGAATAAATAAATTTTATTCAATTTATAAAATAAAAGATAAATCAGATATCATTAATGGTGTAAAATATCCTAAATTAAAAAAATTACTCAATCAAGTTGATTGGGATCACATCTTTAAAGGTTTTCCAGTCATATTTCATGGTGATCTTCATTTTGAAAACATTATCAAACAAAAAAATAATTTTAAAATTATAGATTGGAGAGGTTCATTTAATAAAGATATTTACTTTGGTGATATATATTATGATTTTGCAAAAATTTTTCATGGCTTGATAGTAAATCATTCTATCATTAAAAATGAACAGTATGAAATAAACATTAAAAAAAATAAAATTAGCTATTCTATAAAAAAAAAAAGTGGCTACAGTTCTTTACAAAATTATTTTGGTAAGTATGTTACAAAAAAAAAATTTTCATTTTACAAAGTAAAAATAATAACAGCATTGATTTTTTTAAATATTTCTCCATTACATAGTGGTAAGTATGGAGTTTTTTTATACTATCTTGGTAAAAAAATGTTAGGTGATCTTTTAAAATCTAAATCAGATAATCGAATTTAATATCATATTTTTTTAGTTCCTTTTATACTTGTCTTCAATTCTAACTACATCATCAAGCTCTGGTGAGGAAGACTCCATATATTTTACATCCGTTTTTACTGCAATCATTCTGTGTTTTATTTTGGGAAGTATTGTGTAAGATTCACCTGGCTTAATTGTAATAAAATTATTCTCTATTTGAAGTCTCATGTTGCCCTCCAACACAGTTACGGTTTCGGTTTTATAATTATGGTATTGATAACTACACATTTCTCCTTTTTTTAATATAAGTTTTTTCACACAATATCTTTTAGACAAGAAAATTATTTCTTCACTACCCCATGGCTTTAGAGTTATCTTTTTTATTTTTTGCATTTTATATCAACTACCACAAAAGAACTTTTGTCATCAACAATATTATAATCTTTACAATAGTAGTCACCTATCATTTCCTCTATATTAAAATAAAATACTCTTTTATTTCTTTGGTCTGTATGTTCTACACTAATTTCTTCATTCCATGGCCAATTGTAATATGAATACTTTGTACTTTTTATACCCTTAATTTTAATAAATTTATTTTCAGGTAAATATAATTTAAATTTATGAAGATCAAAATTTTTACTACTCAACTCAATCCATTCAAAGCTGTTATTGCTAATAAATACCTCATATACAGATTCATTATCCGTTAAAATAACTTTATTTCCATAAGTGTTAATATTAATAAACAATTTATCAATTTCATTTACTGATTTAACCTCTATTAAATCACCATTTCTGACAAGTAAGTCTGACATGTTTGCTCTACTTTCTCCATACCAACCTCTTTGTATACACTTGTAAATAAAATTAAAATTCAAACAGTCAGGTTTTTTATCCTTATATATAAGATTATTATTAATAATAGGAGATGGAAGAATTAAGTAAAAATTTTGATTTAAGATATTATTTCTTTGATCTTCAGTTATTAGATCGCTAACAAAAACATTTTTTTCATTAAACCCTTCTATCAAAAATTTATAATAGATTGATTTAAAAACAGATAAATCAGAATTATTTTTTTTAAAAATTATATATTTATTTTCATCTTTTTTTTGTAAATGTTTTATTAAATTAGTATTAAAATTTAAATTTAATGTTTCTTGATTGCTTCTAATTTTTAAAAATAAATTACTAAAATTATAGTACGATTGGCCACAAAAAAATAAAAGTGAAATTAATAAATAAAATACTCTATATTTATAATTTTTTATTTTTAATAAAAACTCATAAACTAAAATAGAGTAAATAGACAATAGAGATAATGTTAAAAAATGTTGCATACGAGTAATAATTGATGCTTCTGGTGCATAATGAAAAAATGAAATTATTATTATTCCTAAAAAAGAAAAAAATATTGGTAACAAATTAGAATATTTCTTAATTAAAATTTTGTAATTTCCAAATAATGTAAATATCAAAATAAATAGTAAGGCAAAATTTAATAAATTAAATACATCATAGAAAAAATATAGATTTGATTTAAAATTTTCTTTAATTAAATTTAAGATATTTAAATCGTTATTGTAAATCGAAAAAATAACAATATTTTCATCTATATAATTTAAATCTAAATAAAGATAAAATGAGACAATTATAATTCCTAATAATAAATATATTATTAAATTTTTATCAATTGTTAATTTATTTTTAACAATAATAAAAATTGAATTAAAAATTATCATAAATACTCCTACGGGGTGAGTAAAAATTGCAACACTTGAAAACAACATGCTAATTAAATAATTTTGAATTTTTAATTTGTTTAAACAAATTAAAGAAAAAATACCAAAAACAGAGGCCAAATCAGAGGAACCATTTGAAAAGTGAAATCCATATTTTATTGTTACATAAGGAAAAATTATTATCGAGGCTATTACACAGATATTTAAATTAAAATGAATTAATATAAAAGTTGAAAAAAGAATAACAAGCAACGCTGTTACAATTTGAGCTATATATATCTGAGATAATTCCCAATCATTAAGAAAATTATTAAAAATTTCTAATATTTTTGTTTTTATAAAATGATATTCAATTCCTGTGTGATGTAATAATATTTGTAGTAAGTATTGTTGCTCGCCATTTAAAGACTCTTTTTTGGATAATGATAAATTATTGACTGCTAAACAATTTTTTACACAAGTATTTAAATTTTTAGCTTTAACGATTTCATGATAATTATCATCAGCTTCCCAAATTATCTCTCTACCATGGCTTGAATTATGTATTGCTGCTATATGAATTATAATTGTGCTTAAAACTACAAAAAATAGAAGAAAAATTTTAAATTTCTGTTTATTATCTTTAAAATCACAACTTAATAAAAATTTAGTTTTCTTTTTCATTTCATTTTACTTTATAAGATGCTCATAGTATTTAAAATTCATTAATATTCTTAAAACATACATGTCTACAATACTTTTTATACCTGTTTATAATTGTGAGTTACAGATTAAAAGATTAATTAAAAAATTAAAAAGAAAAAAATTAAAAAAAATCAATGAAATTTTATTTGTAGATAATCAAAGTGTAGATGAAACATTAAAAACACTAGTAAATGAAACTAAAGGATTTAGTAGCAAGATCACGATTATTCAAAATAACAAAAATTATGGACTTGGTGGATCTCATAAAGTTGCATTGAGTTATGCAATAAATAATAGGTATAATGATCTAATTGTGTTTCATGGAGATGATCAGGGAAAAATTGAAGATTTAGATAAAATAATACTTTCAGATAAAAAAAGGAAATATGATTTTATTTTAGGTTCAAGATTTATGAAGGGGTCAATTTTAAATAACTATAACTTAATTAGAATACTAGGAAATATTTTTTTTAATTTTATTTTTTCAGCAATCACCCTAAAAAAACTATATGACCTAGGTGCTGGATTAAATTTATTAAGACTGGATAATTTAGATATCAACCAAATTAAATCATTCCCTAACAATCTAACATTTAATTATCATTTAATTTTATATTTGTGTTTTTTCAAAAAAAAATTTATGTTTATGCCAATAACTTGGACAGAAACAGATCAAATTTCTAATGTGAAGTACTTCAATCATACTATTCAGATGTTTAATATAATTTTACAATTTTTATTCAATAAAAAAAAATTTTTTAAAAAAAAAAAGACTAATTACATATTTAAAATTATTAATTAAAAAATTTGAACATTTAATAATTTATTATAATATAATAATGAAATTAAATTTTGTTTAATTAAAATTTAACAAATTAACTACGAGTACGACTACGAACATTATAAAAAGATAAGCATTTGCAATATCTATTTTAATTGGAAGGGAAACAGAATGCCCCTTCACAACACATCTACTTCTCTTTATTTATGATACTGATAAGTCTTTAGATTAGTTTTACTCATAACTGACTCGTAATTTTTTACTAATATTCGTTGAAGAATGCTTTTTGATTGTTTGCTTCTGTAATCATTTTTTTTATTTTAACCACAGTCATATGACATTCTAAATAAACTATTGCTCCTGTTTTACTTATTTGTAATTTTTTCAAATTTTTTTTAGATTTTTCCTAAAAATTCTTTAGATGACAATAAATTTTGCACTTTCTCTGATTTTAGTTCACTTGAAAATTCTTTAGAATTTAAATATGCTTCTAATTCTTTTGGTTTCACACCAGTATCAATTCCACTTAATTTTAGTAGGTCCATCACTTTAGCTAGTTCTGTTTTTTGTAATCCATCACCTTTGGTAATTTTATTAATTAAAATTGAGGGTGAAACAGGGCGCCTTTATACTAATTTACAAATTTAGTTAAATCAGGTTTAAAATATTTGGGACCCTTCATAACTTTTTCAGATTCGTTATAGATAGGTTTGCCATCTTCACCTAATTTACTCATATTTGAACTTTGTACTTCTTCAAAACACTTATCAAGATCGATGCCAAACGCATGCCCAGCCCCATAAGTTACATACAATATATCTGTTAAAGCATCTGCAACTTCTAAAAGATCTTTATTTTCCATTGCTTCTTTAAGCTCTTCTAATTCCTCTTTTATTAAATCATATCTAAGACTATTGATCTTATCAGTGCTAAAAGATGGCTTA
>Ga0209309_10003932_pt1 | contig 12531 bp, 10 predicted proteins | sample COGITO_mtgs_1204_2_FD_184807 | JGI IMG/M metagenome (GOLD analysis project Ga0209309, IMG submission 184807) | Pelagic marine microbial communities from North Sea - COGITO_mtgs_120412 (SPAdes) (version 2) | ecosystem: Environmental > Aquatic > Marine > Epipelagic ...
TTTTATTTTGTACCTTTGCGCTCTCGAAATAACCCCTTACATTATTTTGTATAAGCTTATTACATTGACCTAAGGTTTCTAAAAATCAGTAACATATGAAAGTGAAAACAATTTTAATTTCTCAGCCCGAGCCTAAAATAGAGAATTCTCCCTATTTTGAGTTGGAAGAAAAGCAACGAGTAAAAATTGATTTCATACCGTTTATACACGTAGAAGGAGTTCCGTCTAAAGATGTACGTCATCAAAAGATAGATCTTACAAATTATTCTGCGATTATATTAACAAGTCGTAACGCGGTAGATCACTTTTTTAGGATTGCAGAGGAGATGAGATATAAAGTGCCAGACACCCTTAAATACTTTTGTTTAAGTGAAGCTGTCGCTTATTATTTACAGAAATATGTGGTGTACCGTAAACGTAAAATCTACGTAGGTAAACGTACCTTTTCTGAATTAGCTCCATATATTAAGAAGTATAAAAATGAAAAATTTTTACTTCCAGCATCAGACATGCTAAAACCAGATATTCCTAAAACCTTAAACAAACTCGGTGTTGAATGGAAACAAGCAGTTTTTTATAAAACTGTTGTTAGTGACCTTACTCACCTAAGAGATGTTTATTATGACATTTTAGTTTTCTTTAGTCCTAGTGGAATTATTTCTCTTTTTGAGAATTTCCCAGACTTTGAACAGAAAGATACTAAGATTGCAGTCTTTGGTAATACTACTGTTAAAGCAGCAAAAGAACATGGCTTAGTGGTTAACATTCAGGCACCAACGCCAGAAACTCCATCTATGACAATGGCATTGCAGAAATACATAAAGGAAGCAAATAAGAAATAAAGATTACCTTCTGTTTTTTAATTAGAAAAGCCGATAATTTATATAAATTATCGGCTTTTCCTTTTATGTTTGAAAAATGGGTTTACTAGATCACAGGTCCTCCGGAAAGAATTTCCTGATTTGCATTTTCTTCAAATTTCATAAAATTCTTTTTGAATGAATTTGCAAGCTCTAATGCTTTTTCATCATAAGCATCTTTATCTGCCCAAGTTTGTCTTGGATTTAAAATATCATCAGGAACGTTATCACATTCTACTGGCATCTCTAAACCAAATATTGGATGTTTAGTATAAGCTACCTCTTCTAAGTCTCCTTCAAGAGCAGCTTCTATCATTGCTCTTGTATATTTTAATTTCATTCTGCTTCCTGTTCCATATGCTCCACCAGTCCAACCAGTGTTTACAAGCCATACATTTACATTAGCATCTTTCATCTTCTTACTAAGCATTTCGCCATAAGCCGTTGGATGTAATGGCATAAATGGAGCTCCAAAACAAGCGGAAAAATTAGGTTGTGGTTCATTTACTCCAGCTTCTGTTCCTGCAACTTTTGCTGTATATCCACTTATAAAGTGATATGCAGCCTGAGCAGGATTTAACTTACTGATTGGAGGCAATACCCCAAAAGCATCTGCTGTTAAGAAAAATATATTCTTTGGATTTTTTCCCACAGAAGGTTTCGCAATATTTTTAATATGATTTAATGGATAACTAACTCTGGTATTAGGAGTTATAGATGTATCCTCAAAATCTACTTTGCCGTCTTTATCTAAAACTACATTTTCTAAAACAGCTCCAGGCTTAATAGCATGAAAGATATCTGGTTCATTCTCTTCAGATAAATGAATCACTTTTGCATAACATCCACCTTCAAAATTAAAAATAGTGTTCTCTTTAGTCCATCCATGTTCATCATCACCAATTAATCTTCGTTTTGGATCTGCAGAAAGTGTGGTTTTACCTGTTCCAGATAATCCGAAGAAAATTGCAGTATCGTCATCCTTACCAATATTTGCAGAACAGTGCATTGGCAAAGTATCTTTATGTACGGGCAAGATAAAATTCAAAGCAGAGAAGATTCCCTTTTTGATCTCTCCTGTATAACCACTTCCACCAATAAGTGCAATTTTTTTTGTGAAATTTAAAATTGAAAAATTCCCTTGACGAGTTCCGTCTACTTCTGGGTCTGCTTTAAACCCCGGAGCATTAACAATAATCCAGTCTTCATCAAATCCAGCAAGTTCAGCCTCATCTGGTCTTAAGAACATATTATAAGAAAATAGATTAGACCAAGGATATTCATTGATCACTCTAATATTCAATTTATATTTTTCATCTGCACAAGCGTATGAGTCACGCACAAACAATTCTTTTTCAGAAAGATAGCTCACCACTTTTTCATATAAAGAATCAAATTTAACTGGATCAAAAGGAATATTGATATCACCCCACCAAACTTTGTCTCTAGTTTCATCATCTTTCACCAAATAACGGTCTTTAGGAGAACGCCCTGTAAATTCACCCGTATTAACGGCTAAAGCTCCAGAATTAGCCTCTACCCCTTGTTTCTTCTCTATTGTAATGTTATGAAGTTCTTCTGGAGAGAGTTGATAGTGCACGGTTGCACCTTTAATCCCATAATTTTCCAACGAAATCGATTTCGTAATTTGTTTATTTGCCAACATAAAAATCTAAGTTGTGTGTTTGTTTAGGCATACAAAAGTATATAATCTTAGCTTGATACTAGAATAATTAGCCCTAATTTATTTCTTTTTTAACGTTATAAAAGACCATAATAGTATAAGCCACGACAATATTAACAAACTCCCTCCCAGCGGGGTAAGAAGTGCAATAATCCTAAGATCAAAAGAAGTCAAGCTGTTGGTAGCCAGTAAATAAATAGATCCAGAAAATAAAACCACTCCTATACTTGTAAGATAAAAGACCCAATTAGCAGTCTTTTGTTTAAGCTGATGGATGTTACCTAGTATTAGTAACAGTAACGCATGATAGATCTGATATTTGGTTCCGGTCTCAAAAGTTGCAAGAGACTCAGGTGACATTAGGGGTTTTAAACCATGAGTTGCAAAGGCTCCCAAAATAACTCCGATTACTCCAAATAAAAAGCCGGCTATATAAAATCTTCTTCCCATAGATTGTTTTTTAAGTGTCAACAATTATATACATTCGTGAAACATAGCCACAAAACTAACTAAGAAAACTTTAAAATGCGACAACTATTAGTGATTGGTGCTGGAAAATCTACTTCCGTACTTATAGCCTACCTCTTGGAAAAATCTGAAAAAGAAAATTTATTTCTAACCATTGGAGATCTGGATGAAGCCCATGCCAGAAAACTTTGTAATAATCATCCTCGATGCAAAGCAATTCATCTGGATGTTTTTAATAAAGAAAGCAGAGAAGCTGCAATTAAAGAGGCAGACCTTGTAATTTCTATGCTTCCGGCGAGGTTTCATATAGAAGCTGCCAAAGATTGTATAAAATTCAAAAAATCATTAGTAACAGCTTCATATGTGAGTAAGGAAATGAAAGCTTTAGATCAGGAAGTTAAAGATAATGGTCTGGTTTTTATGAATGAGATTGGCGTAGATCCGGGAATAGATCACATGAGTGCCATGAACGTTATTGACAGAATTAGAGATAAAGGTGGTAAAATTCTTCTTTTCGAATCTTTTACCGGCGGTCTTGTTGCCCCAGAAAGCGACACTAATCTCTGGAATTATAAATTCACTTGGAATCCTAGAAATGTTGTACTTGCCGGACAAGGTGGTGCTGCGGAATTTATTCAGGAAGGAAAATATAAATATATTCCCTATCACAGACTGTTTAGAAGAACCGAATTTTTACAAGTAGAAAATTACGGAAGGTTTGAAGTTTACGCCAATAGAAATTCGCTTGACTATCAAAGCATCTATGGCCTTGAAGATATATTAACGCTTTATCGAGGAACCATTAGAAGAGTAGGATACAGCCGCGCATGGAATATGTTTGTGCAGTTGGGAATGACAGACGATACTTATACTCTTAAAAATTCTGAAAATCTTTCTTATCGTGATTTCGTAAATTCTTTTTTACCCTATTCCCCTACGAATACGGTTGAACTTAAAATGCGTCATAACTTAAAGATTGATCAAGATGATATCATGTGGGATAAGCTTATTGAACTCGATCTTTTTAATGACAAGAAGAAAATCGGAATTAAAGATGCAACTCCTGCCCAAGCGCTTCAAAAAATCTTGATGGATAAATGGAGTTTGGATGAAGAAGATAAAGATATGATAGTGATGTATCATAAATTTGGATATGAGCTTAACGGAGAAAAAAAACAAATAGATGCTAGCATGGTTTTAATTGGTGAAGATCAAACCAAAACTGCTATGGCAAAAACTGTTGGCCTGCCGGTAGCAATTGCTGCATTAGCAATATTAAATAAAAAGATTACCACTCCTGGAGTTCAAATACCAATTCAAAAAGAAGTTTACAAACCTATATTAGAAGAATTAGAAGCTCACGGAGTTGTATTTAAAGAGACAGAAACTGAATATCTTGGTTATAACCCTTTTGGTGAAGTTGGCAATTAAAAAAAATAACAGTACTTTTTAATCCCCAAATTTAATAATTACTCCACCATGAAAATAGTAGATGAAAAGGTAAGCATAGATGGTATAGATAAGACCATTTTAAATTACTTGATGGAAGATGCCAGAAAACCTATTCTTGAAATAGCAAGAAGCATAGGTATAAGTGGAGCCGCCATACACCAACGCTTAAGAAAACTAGAAAATGCCGGACTTATTGAGGGCTCTAAATTAATGATAAACCCGAGAATTTTAGGCTATACCACCCTAGCGTTTGTTGGCGTTTATTTAGACAAAGCCGTTAGCAATCCCCAAGCTGTAAAAAGGCTTAGAGAAATTCCTGAGGTAATAGAATGTCATTACACCACAGGAAACTGGTCTATTTTCTTAAAGATACTATGCAAGGATAATGAGCATTTAATGAATGTTCTCAATAAGAATATTCAAGCCATAGATGGTGTTTCAAGAACTGAGACTTTCATTTCTTTAAATCAGCAAATACAAAGACAGATAAAAGTTTAATAATTACTAGTATTTAAATAAAAAAGGCCGGTTTAGATACCGGCCTTTTTTATTTACTAAACTGAAGATTTTATCTTCTTCCTAAGTAAATATTCACAAAATATAGTAAGGTTGCTAAAGAACCCACAGCAGCTACCACATAAGTTCTGGCTGCCCATTTTAAGGAGTCTTCTGCCGCATCATGTTCTTGGGGAGTAAGCATATTTTCAGTTTCTAACCAGACCAAAGCTCTTTTACTTGCATCATATTCTACTGGAAGAGTAATAAAACTAAATAGAGTTCCTAATGCAAAAAGTATAATCCCAATCAATAAAACGGTACTTCCCAATGCAGTAGTCGCCATAAGAATAAGCCCACCCATAATAACCCATTGAGACATTTTTGTCGCAACACTTACCATAGGCACTAATTTACTTCTCATTTGCAACCAGCTATAAGCTTGTGCATGTTGCACCGCATGCCCACATTCGTGAGCCGCAACCGCAGCAGAAGCAGCATTTCTTTGTGAATAGACGCTTTCGCTTAAGTTAACTGTTTTCTTTTGAGGGTTATAATGATCTGATAACATTCCTGGGGTGGAAATTACTTTCACATCATTAATATTATTATCTCTCAGCATTTTCTCTGCAATCTCCTTCCCGCTCATTCCATTTTGGAGATGGAGCTTAGAATATTTTTTGAATTTGCTTTTAAGTTTATTACTTACATACATACTCACTAAAAAAATGAGTCCTGCAATTATATAATATCCAATCATTGTCTTTTATTTTTATGTCTAAACCGAATTGAATATATCAAAAATCTCGCCATTTGCGAAGATGTCATGTCAACTTAATAAGCTATTGGGATACAATTGATTTTAAATCAAAAATAACTTTTTAACCTTAAAATATTGCTAAATCTTGTGTTCAAGAAGGAATCATTATGAGCTTATTATTCTCAAATTAAGATATTGTCTATATTTGCACAACTTATCTACAAAACAGTTATGCAATACAATAGAATTCTTCTAAAATTATCGGGCGAAGCTTTAATGGGAAACAGACAGTACGGAATAGATCCGGAGCGTTTGGCAGAATATGCACAAGAAATTAGAGCCGTTGTAGATAAAGGTATAGAAGTAGCCATTGTTATTGGTGGCGGAAACATTTTTAGAGGTGTTGCCGGTGCCAGTAAAGGGATGGACAGAGTGCAAGCAGACCACATGGGGATGTTGGCTACCGTTATTAACGGCTTGGCATTACAAAGTGCGTTGGAAGATGCAGACATTCAAACCAGATTGCAATCTGCAGTAAAAATCAATGAGGTTGCAGAGCCATTTATCAGAAGAAAAGCGATTCGTCACCTCGAAAAAGGAAGAGTTGTCATTTTTGGAGGTGGAACCGGAAATCCATATTTCACTACAGATTCTGCTGCAGTTCTAAGAGCTATTGAAATTCATGCTGATGTAATTCTAAAAGGAACTCGTGTAGATGGAATTTATACCGCAGATCCAGAAAAGGATAAAGCCGCAACAAAATTCGACTTTATAACTTTTGATGATGTTCTTAAAAAAGGACTAAAAGTAATGGATACCACTGCTTTTACCTTGAGTCAGGAAAATGAATTGCCTATTATTGTATTTGATATGAACACTCCAGGGAACCTTTTAAAGGTAGTAACCGGAGAAAGAATTGGTACCAAAGTAAATTTATAATAAATTAACTATAGACTTTTTTCAACTTTAAGTTTAAAAAAATGAACGAAGAATTAGATTTTATATTTGAAAGCACTCAGGAAAACATGCTTAATGCTATTAAACACCTGGAAAAGCAACTCTTAAATATTAGAGCAGGAAAAGCGAGTCCTTCTATGCTTGGAAGCGTAATGGTGGAATATTATGGAAGTATGACTCCACTTCAACAAGTGGCAAACGTAAACATTCCAGATGCCAGAACCATTACCATTCAACCTTTTGAAAGAAAAGCAATTCAAGATATCGAGAAAGCCATCATGGTTGCCAACCTTGGTTTTAACCCAATGAATAACGGGGAAAGCGTTATTATTAGTGTGCCACCATTAACGGAAGAGCGCAGACGTGACCTGGTAAAACAAGCAAAATCTGAAACAGAAGATGCTAAGATCGGGATTAGAAACGATCGTAAAGTAGCTAATAACGACATTAAGAAATTGGATGTTTCTGATGATGAGAAAAAGATCGCTGAGGATAACATTCAGGAATTAACAGATAAGCATATTAAAAAGGTAGAATCTATTTTTGAATATAAAGAAAAAGAAATTATGACCATTTAATATTGGGCATTTCTTAAAAAATATATATTTGTGTCAGTTTCAAATTATTATATTCAGCATATTCTGGATTTTATTAATAATTTGAAATTGACATTTTTAGTTTAACGCTAATTCCAAATCAAACTATTGTGAAATAATAAACCTATGCGAATATTTACAATTCTTGTCTTGTTTATTATTTCCCTACAATCTCTCTCTGCTCAGCAACTTGTTTCTGGTACCGTAAAAGATGCTAAAACAAAAGATCCTTTGGCATTTGCTAGCATCAATACTTCAGCAGGAACCGGGGCTCTTACCAATATTAATGGGAGTTTTAGTTTAAAGGTTCAAGCATCAGATTCTATTCTCAAGATCTCATATATCGGCTATTATCCAAAAACTATTAAGCTCAATAATACAGAAAATAGCTTTCAAATAGAAATGTCCCCTAAAACCGAAATGTTGGATAAAGTAGTAATCTCATCTAGAGAAAATCCAGCAAATAAGATCATTAAAAAAGCCATTCAGAATAAAAAGAATAACGATCCAACCAAGGTTTTAAATTCTTATAAATATAAGAGCTACAACAAGTTTCTTATAGATAACATCAACCAACCGATAACGGCAAATTCTGACAGTACCAATATTGCTATAGATGAAGTTGTAAATGTAGGACGCGCCTATCTTTCAGAAAAAGTGTCTACGCATATTTTCAGCAAACCCCTCGCTCCTAGAGAAATTGTGGAAGGCATTAAAACTGCAGGATTTAAAAAACCTGTTTACGATGTCCTTTCTTTAAAAGTAGAGCCACTTTCTTTATATGGCGAAAATTATAATATTTATAAGACAGATTATGCCGCACCGCTTGCTGGAGAGGAAGCTTTTGAAAATTACACCTACAAGATCTTAGACACAATTACAAATCAGGCAAGGCCGGCTTATCTTATATATTTTAAGCCGAAAAGAGAAAAAGTAGTGGCCGGATTAGAAGGAGTTCTATATCTGGATACTAAAAGTTTTGCCATACAAAAAGCTAGCGCCCAACTGGCCGGATCTGTAAAATTGAAGATAATTCATAATTACAAATATTATGAAAAAGAAGATCTTTGGTTTCCTAGCAGCCAAACTGTTACTATAGAACCTGGAGATGGAGAAAAGGATATTTCGGTTTTTGGAGGAAGCATTTCTTTAGGAACAGTACAACGAAAAAGATCCATCTTAAATTCTGTAATCAATACTGGAGCACCCCAAGAAGGACTTTATCTAGAGTCTTCTACCATAAATTACGATCTTGAATTTAATCTACCTGTAACAACCAAAAGATCTTATGCCTCTGTGAATGTTCTAGGTGATGCCGGAGAACATTCTGTAAATTATTGGGCTGCAAATAGAAAAACACCTTTCACTTTTAAAGATGAAATTACTGCCATCAAGGTAGACAGCGTTATTCAGGTAAATAATTTAGAGCGAAAAATAGAAGTTAAAAAAGGAATTTCGAACGGATATTTTCCTTTAGGTTTTTGGGATTTTTCTTTAAAGAGATTGATAAAGTATAATAATCTCCAAGGTTTTAGACTTGGTCTGGGCGGTACTACCAATAAAAAATTCTCTGAAAGATTCCACTTAAACGGATACCTGATTTATGGAACCAAAGACGGGGATCTTAAATATGGAGCGGGAGCGGGAGTATTTTTAGATAAATCACGAGGAACAGAATTCAGTTTTAATTATAGTGACGATCTTAATGAGATAGGAAGTTATAAATATCTTCGAGGGAATGAAGTATTCTATCTCCTGCAACCAAGATTTGGGAATATTAATGAATTTTATCATTATAAAAAGTTTCAGATAAATCTTCGCCACCCCTTTACTCCTAGATTTAGATCTGAAATTGAATTATCTACCACCATAGTAGAGCCGCTTTTAGCATATGCCTATGCTTCAGGAAACAACTATTTTGAAGATTATAATATTACCGAAGCAAGTCTGGGCTTTTCATGGAAACCTTTTAGCGGCTATTTAAGTACCCCAGAAACTGTTCAGGAAATTCAAACCGGATACCCTCAATTTACAGCGCAAATAGATAAAGGAATTTCTTCATTTTTAAATGGAAATTTTGATTATACCAAGTTTAATTTAAAAGCAGATTATAAAATAACCCGTCTTAATAAATCTATATCTGAAGTTATTCTGGAAGGGAATTATATTACCGGAGACTTTCCTTTAACACATGCCTTTAATGCCTATCCTAATAACCCGAATAAAGAAGAAATAATAAGCAGGGTTTCTATAGCGGGGAAAATGGCTTTTGAAACCATGTATTTCAATGAATTTTATAGTGATCGGCAAGTTTCTGTGCATTTAAGACATCAATTAAGGCCGATCAATCTTACCGAAAACATTAAACCGGAAGTTGTTTTTGTTTCCAGTCACGTAATTGGAGATTTCAAAAATCCATCGGTTCATAAGAATATTCAATTTAATACTTTAGAAAAGGGATATTCAGAAAGTGGTCTAGAAATCAACCAGATATATTCAGGATTTGGTTTGAGTTTCGCGTATCGCTATGGGGCCTATCACTTAACCACTTTCAAAGAAAACTTTTCTTTCAAATGCACTTTCCTATTAAAAATCTGAAAAAGAAGATTAATCCACTTACAATCAATTAATACTTAGCCTTTTTGTAACTTTGCACTCGCTTAAAAAACAGCCATGTCAAAAATATTTAGTTTTGGATTTTGGAATTCCATTGCTCGAGTAATCCTTAGAAACAGGGTTACAATCATCATAATTACGCTTTGTCTTACCGCATTTTTGGCTACTCAATGGAAAAACATGCGATTTTCCTATACCGAAGCCAACCTTTTACCAGACGATGATGAGATCAATCTAGAATACAACAAGTTTCTGGATACCTTTGGTGAGGAAGGAAATCTTATTGTAATTGCTGTTAAAGATTCTACACTTTTCACTCCTGAAAAATTTGCAGCCTGGAACAAATTAACAGATACTTTAAAGACCTATTCTGAAATAGATCATGTGATATCTTTAGGAACCTTGAAAAAGCTGGAAAAATTTGATAATCCTAAGCGATTTGAAATGGTTCCTTTTATTCAAGGGAAAAATTGGGATAGTACCGAAGTTGCAGGTTATAAAGACGAACTTTTTAATAAACTTCCTTTTTATAAGAATTTAGTTTACAGCGGTAACAAAAAAACTGTACAAACCGCACTTTATTTAAATGAAGACATTGTAAACTCTAAAGAGCGAAAGACCTTTGTTATAGAAGACCTGAAACCTTTAATAGACAAATTTCAGGAAGACTCGAAAATGGAAGTGTATGTTTCAGGAATGCCATACATCCGTACCCTGAACTCTCAAAATATTATAGATGAAATTGGTCTTTTTATTGGAGCTGCTTTACTGGTAACTTCTTTAATTTTCTTCTTCTTTTTTAGATCTGTTAGAGCTACGGTAATCTCTATGATCACCGTATTAATTGGAGTAATGTGGGCTTTTGGAATAATTGGATTACTTCATTATGAAATTACAGTGCTTACTGCATTAATACCTCCTTTAATTATTGTAATTGGAATACCCAATTGTATTTTCCTCATCAATAAATATCAGCAGGAAGTTAAGAATCATGGGAATCAAGCAAAATCTTTACAGCGTGTAATCTCTAAAGTGGGAAATGCCACTTTGATGACCAACTTAACCACCGCTTCTGGGTTTGCAACTTTTATTTTAACAGATAGTAAGCTATTAAAGGAATTTGGAATTGTTGCCTCTATTAATATTATCGCACTCTTTATTCTAAGTTTGGCGATCATTCCAATTATTTATAGTTACATGCCGTTGCCAAAAGACAAGCACTTAAAACACTTAAATAAACAGTGGATAGGTGGTTTTGTAGATTGGATAGAAAAAATGGTAAAACATCACAGAATTGCCATTTACATCTCATCTATATGTCTTTTAGTGGTTAGCATTATAGGAATTTACACGATTAAAATCTCCGGAAGTCTTCTTGAAGACATGCCTCAAAAGGCAGATTTTTTTAATGACATTCGTTTCTTTGAAGAAGAGTTTAATGGTATTATGCCTTTGGAGATCTTAATAGATACTAAAAGACCTAAAGGCGCCTTAAAACTTTCCACTTTAAAGAAAATGGAAACTTTAGAAACCGCTATAGAAGAAGTTCCACAATTATCTGAACCTCTATCTGTAGTGCGTTTAGCCAAATATTCTAAGCAAGCTTATTACAACGGAAATCCAAAATACTATCAGCTTCCAACATCACAGGAGAGAAACTTTATCGCACCCTATTTAAAAGGTTTTTCTACGGAAGGTAATTTGATGGCATCTTATGTAGATTCTACAGGAAGATACGCCAGAATGACCACTTTCATGAAGGATATTGGGACCGATGAAATGGACCGAATTGAGTCAAATTTATGGCCACAGATCAATAAGATATTCCCGGAAAAACAATATAAAGTTACCATGACCGGTAAAGCCTTGATCTTCCAAAAAGGAACTACATATTTAGTAAAAAATCTTGTGATCTCGTTAACGCTTGCTATCATTCTAATAGCTTTACTAATGGCATGGATGTTTAGATCTTTTAGAATGATCTTGATCTCTCTTATTCCAAACTTATTACCACTAATTGTAACTGCGGGAATGATGGGCTTCTTGGGAGTACCTATAAAACCATCAACAATATTGGTGTTCAGTATTGCCTTCGGAATTTCAGTAGATGATACCATTCACTTCCTCGCGAAATATAGGCAGGAGTTAAAAGCCAATAACTGGAAGATCAAAAGATCAGTTTATGCAGCATTAAAAGAAACAGGGGTAAGTATGTTCTATACTTCAATTGTTCTTTTCTTCGGATTTTCTGTATTCATGATCAGTAGTTTTGGTGGAACAGTAGCTTTAGGAGGATTGGTTTCTGCAACGCTTCTTTTCGCGATGCTTTCAAACTTATTATTATTACCCTCTTTATTGCTTTCATTAGAAAAAAGTATTGCCAATAAAGAAACTTTGAAAGAGCCGGCTATTCAGATTATTACAGACGAAGACGATATTTTAGACAACACAAATTCATAATAAAAATCAAATGTAGGCTCTTGGTAAGATTACTAGGAAGATTTATATTTGATCACTTAAAATCTATATAAAATGATAAAAGCAAAAATTGCAGAATTATTACAAAGCAATCAATTTCTACAGGAAGTTGAAGTAAAAGGATGGGTTCGATCTTTTAGAAGTAACCGTTTTATTGCCGTAAAT
>Ga0209309_10003933_pt1 | contig 12530 bp, 14 predicted proteins | sample COGITO_mtgs_1204_2_FD_184807 | JGI IMG/M metagenome (GOLD analysis project Ga0209309, IMG submission 184807) | Pelagic marine microbial communities from North Sea - COGITO_mtgs_120412 (SPAdes) (version 2) | ecosystem: Environmental > Aquatic > Marine > Epipelagic ...
CTCCCAATCCAGCACGGCGTTGCATTGGCCCGCCCCGTCAAACAGCAGGTTATCGATGCGCCAATCACCGTGGGCCAAACGGGCGGCACCCTCGGGCGGGGTTTGCGCCTCAAGCCACGCGATCAGCTCCTCCATCGCGGGTAGAGGTTCCGTTTCCGAGGCACGGTATTGTTTGGTCCAACGGCCAACCTGACGTTCGAAATAATTGCCCGGAGGGCCGTAGTCCCCCAAACCCACAGCCGCAGGATCAACCGAATGCAGCGCGGCCAGCGTGGCGTTCATACTGTCATAAACGGCGGCGCGCAGTTCGTTGCTTTCGCCCTTTAGCCGGGGATCAACCCAACTTTGCCCTTGAATAAAGGACATCACGTAAAACATTGTTCCTAATACGCTTTCATCCTCACATAGATGCAAGGTGTGTGGCACGGGAACATCCGTATCACGCAACGCGGATAGCACGCGGAACTCGCGATCTACGGCGTGGGCGGACTTCAATAGTTCCCCATCAGGCTTGCGCCGGATCACGTATTTTCCGCTGGCAGATGTAATGATGAAGGTCGGGTTCGACTGCCCCTGCGCGGTTTTCTGAACCTCGGTTATCGGGCCGCGAAAGCCTGCGACATTGGCCTCCAGATAGGGCGCGATGTCCGAAATGGTTTGTACGTCAGATATAGGTGCGGGCATGGCGACGATCCTCCGGATCTAGGTGCGGGCTGGCGTTGAACAGGGACAGGCGGGGGCGGCCATCCTCAACGATCAAACGGTGCAAGCTGGCATTGTGAATGTTGATAAGCAGGTCGGCAGTCGTGCGTGGATCAAGGCCCAGCACACGCGCCATCGTGACACCAATCACCCCGCCCGATGTGACCAGCAGCGTGGTGCCACCCTGCGCGATCGCAGCATCGACGACGGCCTGTGTACGGGTGCAGAACGCCTCGTAACTCTCTCCGGCGTTTGAGATTTCTCCGTCTGCCCAATGCTGGAACAGGCTGGGAAACATCTGGACGAAATCGCTGCGCGACTGCGGCTGCGTACTGCCGGTTGCCTGCATATATTGCGTGGCAAGGCTTTCGAAATGCAGTTCATCCAGCCGCGCATCCTCAGCCGCCGGGGGCAGCGAGCAAAGCTGCGCAACCCCCTCCGCAGTTTCGCGGTGGCGACGTAGAGAGCCACGGAAAACACGATCAAACTGCATGGCGTGGGCATCCATATAGCCGCCCAGCCAGCGTGATTGCTCGTGCCCCAATGGGCTGAGCCTGTCGTAATCATCCGTCCCGAACGAGGCTTGTCCGTGACGGATGAGCACGATTTCGCAGTCGTGCAAAGCTCAGGTCGCCTGATTGGTATAGGGCTTCAACTCGGCCCGCGCGACCTGACGGCGATGTACGGAATCAGGACCATCAGCAAGCCGCAGCGTGCGCACATGGGTCCACGCAGTTGCCAGTGGCGTGTCCTGCGAAATTCCTGCGGCACCGTGCATTTGCACAGCCTCATCAATGACTTCGAGGGCGATGCGCGGGGCAACAACCTTGATCTGGCTGATCCAAGGGGCGGCGGCGCGCGCATCACCCTGATCCATCATCCACGCGGCCTTGAGGCACAGCAAACGGGCCTGTTCGATCTTCATGCGGGACTCTGCGATGATGTCGAAATTCGCGCCAAGCTGGGCCAGCGGCTTGCCAAATGCCTCACGCTGGGTGGAGCGACGGCACAGCAGTTCTAGCGCCGCCTCCGCCTGACCAATCGCGCGCATGCAGTGGTGGATACGTCCAGGTCCAAGGCGACCTTGCGAAATCTCGAAGCCACGCCCCTCACCCAGCAGCATGGCATCGGCGGGAACGCGCACATTGGTGAAGCGCATGTGCATGTGGCCGTGCGGCGCGTCGTCGTGGCCGTAAACCTCCATCGCGCGCAGGATTTCGATACCCGGCGTGTCGGCAGGAACCACGACCATTGAGTGTTGCTGATGCTTTGACCGGTCCGCCGAGGGGCTGGCAACCATCACGATATAGACCTTGCAGCGCGGATCGCCCGCGCCGCTGATCCACCACTTTTCTCCATTGAGAACAAGCTCTTCGCCATCACGAACGCAGGTCATCGCCATGTTGGTCGCGTCGGAGCTGGCCACGTCCGGTTCGGTCATGGCATAGGCGGAGCGGATCTGGCCGTCGAGCAGTGGTTTGAGCCAACGCTCCTTCATCTCGGGTGTGCCGTAACGCTCGAACACTTCCATGTTGCCAGTGTCAGGGGCGGCGCAATTGAACACCTCGGCAGCGAGGTGGACCTTGCCCATTTCCTCAGCCAGATAGGCGTATTCAACGGTGGTCAGGCCGTAGCCACGATCGGAATCGGTCAGCCAGAAGTTCCAAAGATTACGGGACTTTGCCAGATCCTTGAGGCTGGTCAAAATCTCTGTCTGGCGGGCGGAATATTCAAAGCGGTTGCCGGTGGACCCGACGAGGCTGAGGAATTCATCCGAGAGCGGTTTGATTTCTGTCTGGACCATTTCGCGGACCTGTTCGATCAGCGGTTTCAGCCGTGGTGTGATGCCTAAATCCATGTCGCTCTCCCCTAAAATATTATCTTTGATTTTGGGGCAGACTGACGCGACGCACCGCCGGGGGCAAGGGGGCCGTTACGGCATTTTTTCGGTGCTGCGATACGGCGGCAAAGCGGCTGCGCTGTGGCTGCGCAGTAAAACGCTCAGGTATCTGGTGCGAAATAGCTGCGCGATATCCATGCGGCGATCAATGCGGGGCGGTCGCCGCCCTCGATCTCGACGCTGACGGAGTGGTGCGAGGTGATTTCCTGCGCCTGCTCGTCCAAAGTTTCGAGGGTGAAGTGCCCGCGGATGCGTGCGCCCGATGGCACCGGAGTTAGAAAGCGGACCTTATCAAATCCGTAGTTCACCCCCATCACCGTACCGTCGGCCAGCGGCACCGCGTCGTAGGCCATCGGGGCGAGGTAGGACAATGTTAAGAACCCGTGTGCGATTGTGGTTCCGAACGGTGAGTCGGCCGCGCGGGCCGGATCGGTATGTATGAATTGATCGTCCTGCGTGATGCGGGCGAAATCGTCGATCAGCGGCTGGTCGAGTGTGAACCATTTGGAGGTGCCAACATGCTGCCCGATCAGGCGGCGCAGCTCTGCCAAGGGCAACATGCGTTGATGTGGTAGGGTCATGCGCCCAGCCCTGCCCGCAGCATGTTCAGCGCCATGATCAGCAGGAACACGGCAAAGACCATGCGCAGCGGCCGCACGGGCATGGCGTGGGCCAGCTTTGCGCCCATGGGGGCTGTGATCAGCGTCATGGCGATGACGATCAGAAAGGCGGGGATGTTCACATAGCCGATGGTGAAGGGCGGCGTTGCGTCAGGGCTTTGCACGACGAAGCCCAGCACCGATGGCACGGCGATCAGGATACCGAAACCTGCGGCTGTGGCCACGGCGCGATGGATCGGGATGTTGCTGAGGGTCAGCAGCGGCACACCCAGGGAGCCGCCGCCGATGCCCATCAGCACCGAAACACCGCCCAGCAATGGCGACAGGATTGCGCGGGTGATGCCTGTGGGCATGGTCTTGGTCAGGGTCCAGTCGGATTTTCCGAATGCGAAGTAGGCGGCAATGACGCAGCCCAAGATGCCGAAGATCAATTGCAGGGTGCTGCTGTCCAGCTCCCCCACGGCCCAAACGCCGATTACTGCACCGATGGCGATGCCCGGCCCCCATGATTTCAGGATGCCCCACTCAACCGCGCTCTTTTTATGATGGGATGCGACGGAGCGGGCTGAAGTGACGATAATCGTTGCCAAGGACGTGGCGAGGCAGACGCGCATCAACTCGTCACTGGTGTAACCCGCAACGGTGAAGACGTAGAAAAACACTGGCACGAGAATAATGCCGCCCCCGACGCCTAGCAGGCCAGCGACGACGCCCGCGAAGGCACCGGTGGCCAGCAACAAGGCGATGAGGGGCAGTAATTCGGTAACTGACGGCATGGGAAATCCTCGCTTGAACGCACAAGGGCTAAGCTGTCCTCAGGATTGGCGCAAGGCCGGTTGAGCGCACGGTTAAACGAAGTCGGTGCGGCTGATCCCGTATTTCGCCATCTTCTCGTTCAAGGTGCGGCGCGGTAGGGCCAACTCATCCATCACAGGTGCGATCGCGCCGTGGTGGCGGCGCAGGGCTGCCTCGATCTGCAAGCGTTCGAAGGCTTCCACATGATCCTTGAGCGGGCGACGGGTGGTGGGGTCCTGCCCCTCCACAGTGTCCAAAGGTTCGCGGACCTCCTCACCCAAGACGGTGCGCACGCAGGATGTACCCTGACGTGAGCGGAGGACAAATCGTTCAGCAATGTTGATCAGTTGGCGATGGTTTCCGGGCCAGTCGTGGGACAGCAGCGCGGCGGCGTCCTCGGCATCTATATCGGGGCGCGAGGTGTCATAATCCTGTGCGAAGCGGTCAACGTAATGCTCAAACAGCATCAGCACGTCCTGACCGGCGCTGCGCAGGGGCGGTGCCGTAATTTCCAACGCGCTGAGAACGTAATACAGACCAGGTGAGAACTGACCGGAGGCGACCTCCTCCGCAACGGTCTGATCAGCGATTGTGGCGATGCGCGCGCGAATGGGCGCGCCGTCTGACATTTTGCCGTCGGTCAGCGTTTGGCCCAGCCGCGCCTGTAAGCGGGGTGGCAAGGCAGATACGTTTTCCAGCACCACCATGCCGCGACCCGCCGCGATCAGCAGCGGCGGATTGCCTGATCGGTCGGCGGAAAAGACCCGTTCCTCGATATGGTTCGGTGCCTCGGCCGCGCAGTTCAGCGTTAGGAACGGCTGGCCGGCATTCGGGCCGGCGGCGTGTAGTGCGCGGGCGACGAGGCTGCGCCCTGCCCCCCGCTCACCCGTGATCAGAAGCGGCGCATCGGCGTGGGCGTAGTCGAGAATCGCATCGCGCAGACGCATCGTCGGTGGGCTGTCGCCCATGATCTGACGCAGCAAAACGGTGCCGTCGGCCAGCTCGCGGCGTAACAGGCGGTTATCTATGGTCAGACGACGCGCCGCCCCGGCACGTTGCACCAGATCGCTGAGGCGTTCGGGGTCAAAGGGTTTTTCCACGAAATCATAAGCACCGGCGCGCATCGCCTCCACCGCCATGGACACATCGCCGTGGCCGGTGATCATGATGACAGGCAGCGTGCGGTCCTTCTTTTGCAGCAGCGCCAACAGCTCAAGCCCGTCGAGGCCCGGCATCCGCACGTCGGAAATCACCACGCCGGGGTAATCGGCGTCAATCTCCTCCAACGCGGCGATGGCGTTTTCAAAGGTACGGGGCGCGAAACCTGACAGGTCCAGCCATTGGCTGACCGAGGCGCGCATGTCCTCCTCATCATCAATGATGGTCACTGGCATTCGATCTAAATCGCTCATTGCTCTGGCTCCCTGAATTCTGCGGCGCGTATAAGTGGAAGGCTGACTTCGAATATCGCTCCGCCATCTGCGGAGTTGCGGGCCGTCAGGCTGCCGCCAAGGTCGCGCACGATCCCAGCGGAAATAGCAAGGCCGAGGCCGACGCCCTCACCCGGTGCCTTGGTCGTGAAGAACGGCTCGAACAGTTTTGCGGCGGACCCCTGGAACCCCGGCCCGATGTCGCGCACCTGAATGCGGGCGAGGTTGGGGCCGGCGAACACCTCGATCGTGATGACCGGTTCGGGAAGGTCGCGCATGGCGTCGGTGGCGTTGCGCAGCAGGTTGATCAGCACCTGTTCCAGCCGCATCGTATCGCCACGCACCATCACCGGAGCATCGGGAACGCGACGGTTGATCTCGATCCGGTTCTGGCCGATTTGCGGTGCCATGATCGCCAGCGCGGCGGTGACGGATTGGCGTACGTCCACCTCCGCCAGATCCGATCCGCCCTTGCGGGCAAAGGTTTTAAGCTGGTTGGTGATGGTGGCCATACGTGTAATCAGATCGTCGATCCGCTGGAAAGAGGTCATCGCCTCATCCGGCCGGTTACGCTTCATCAACAACCGCGCGCCGGCCAGATAGGTTTTCATGGCAGCTAGGGGTTGGTTCAGCTCGTGACTGACCGCAGCCGACATTTGACCCAGCGCAGCAAGGCGTGAGGATTGCTCCAGCGACTGCTCCGCCTCCTGCAAGCTTTGCTCGACCCGCAAGCGTTCCTCGATCTCGGAGCCCAGACGCACGTTCAGGGCGCGCAGCTCCTCGGATTCACGCTGAAGCTGGAGCGAGCGACGGGCGACGCGGCGTGAGATGATGTACAGGCCGAACGCCACGATCAGGGACATGGCCATAATCTCTATCGCGATTACGCCAGTCACACGTTCGCGCACCTCGGAGGTCGGGGCCAGATAGGTGACGGTCCATCCGCGAAAATCGACCTGACGATCAATGCGCAAAAACTCCTCACCATCAATCACCACCTGCGGACCAGCGCGACTAGGATCAAGCGAGAGCATGGGCAGCAGCGCGAAGCGGCCTGACCCTTGGGCGGAGAGCGGGTCCAAAAACGGCGACAGTGAGCGATAGCGCCAATCGGCCCGCGACGACAGCAGGATCAAATCCTCGGCGTTGGTCACGAAAATCTGATCGGCGCTGGACACCCACTCGTCCTGAAGCCCGGCCAGATCGACCTCGATCACGATCACGCCTAGAATCGTACCGCTCTGCTGGATGCGTCGGGCAAAGAAGAATCGCTGCTCGGTATCGGAAATTGCGACGGTGGCAAAAACCGAGATGTCCTGATCCAGAGCCAGCTGAAAATAGGGCGCGATGCCGTGGCTGATCTGGCGGTCTGGCGACTGCGTATCGGCAACCAAGCTGCCCGTGGCGGTGTAGAGCGATAGGCTCAACGCGCCGGTTGTCGATTGCACACCGCCCAATTTTAACAGGGTTTGTTCGGACGCCGCGCCGGTCAGTGCGGCCAGCAGCAGGCGATCCTGTGCCAACAGCGCCGAGGCCACGGTGTAGGTCTTTAGCACCGACTCAATCGCGTTGGCGTAAAGCGTGGAACGGACCGACGCCCGCGTACCCAATGTGGCCATATAGCGGTCGGTCAGAACAGACCAACTGGCCCACAGCAACAGGGATGACAGCAGCAATGCAACCGCCCCCAGCAGAAACTGGGCACGGGGCACACGGCGCAGGCGTGAGCGGATCGGATCTGAAAGGCGGTCTGTCATTCGACCGGAACGTAGGGTGGACAGGACGCTCAAGCAACTTTGATTGGCCGAAAATCGTTCTACTTGTTATGTAACTGAAAAAGTAAAGCGCGCGAGAGGAAGTTTTATGCACTATCACCAACGCCCGTCATGGGCGATTGCCGATGCAAAAGTTACGCCCGAGCATGTTTTCCTGAACCGCCGTACCCTATTGGCCGGTATGGGAATGGGCGCTGGCCTGCTGGCCCTGCCCGGTCGCGGCCGTGCCGAGGCGGGCGTGTCACCGATCGAAGCCCCCCAGAACCCGACGTTTCTGGACGCAGGCCGGCCGATCACAGACGAATCCGTCAACGCATTTTACAACAACTATTACGAATTCGGATCGTCCAAGCGGATCGCGGATGAGGCGCAAAGCCTGGATGTGACCGGCTGGAAGGTCAAAATCGCCGGACTGGTCGAGGATGAGTTCGAGATCGACTTTGAAGATCTGATGGGCCGCATGCCGCTGGAGGATCGCAACTATCGCCACCGCTGTGTCGAGGCATGGTCAATGGTTGCGCCGTGGACCGGGTTCCCCCTGTCCAAGCTGATTGAATTGGCCAAGCCGCTGTCCAGCGCGAAATACGTGAAGTTCCAGACCTTCCATGACCCCGATGTCGCGACGGAGCAGCGCGCCGCGTGGTGGCCGTGGCCCTACACCGAGGGTCTGACGATGGATGAGGCGATGAACGACCTGACATTCATGGTCGTCGGCGCCTATGGCAAGGAGCTGCACAAGCAGTTCGGCGCCCCCATGCGCCTGCACACGCCATGGAAGTTCGGCTTCAAATCCATCAAGGCCATCGACCGGATCGAGTTCACCGACGAGCAGCCGGTGAGCTTCTGGGAGGAACTGGCCGACAAGGAATACGGCTTCTGGGCCAACGTGAACCCCGAGGTTCCCCACCCACGCTGGAGCCAGGCGGATGAGCGCGTCCTCGGTACGGACGAGCGTGTTCCGACGCTGCTGTACAATGGCTACGGCGAGCAGGTCGCGGACATGTACGGTGATCTGCCAAACACGGTAGGTGAGCGTTTCTGGCGCTAAAACCCAGCTAAAGCCGTGGCCAGATCGCCATAGCCGGTAAAGCGCCGCTCGAACCGCAATCCCAGCGTTTCGGCGGCGCTTTCTGCTTTCCGGGTCAGGGCGTCATCGTCGGTCTGGGCGAGGTAGACGAGGCGCTCGTAATTCCCGAAATACATCTCTCGCAATTCGGGGTGCGCCTCTAGCCCCAGCGGTTTGGTGACGAAGGTATCGAACTGCCGCGCGAGGAAATCGGTGAGGTAGAAGGATGTGACCTCCTCACGCGATGCTTGCGCTGCGACGCCTTCGAAGAAGGCATAGCAATGCGGGCCGGGAAGACGGGTGACGGCGTGGCGGGCGCAGACCACATCCAGCTCCCCACCAGTGCCGCAATCGGCATAGAGGATAAAGATCGCGTCGTAGCCTTCGGATTTTGCTGAGATAATCTCACGCTCCACCGCAGGGGCGATGCGTTCGGGATGGTTGTGCAGGATCGCGGGAAGGCAGCGCAGGGTGAAATGGTCGGCTCCGTTCGCACGGTTCACGGCGAGGATTTCACGTGCCAGCGCACCGCAGGCAATCAGGGCAACGCGGCCCTGCCCGACGGTCGTGGCGTGATGGGTCAGCGTGTCAGGGTCCAGCGGCGCACGGGGCGCCGGGGCGGCGCTTGGCTGCTGCAACCGGGCCGCGCGACCGCTGCGCCGGGTCATGCGAGGCGGATGGCGGTGCCGTAAAAGACCACCTCGGAGGCTTGCTGTGTGATGGTAGATGTTTGCATCCGCACGCCAACCACGGCGTCAGCGCCAAGGGCGCGTGCCTCTGCAATCATACGATCCAAAGCTTGCTCACGGCTTGCCGCTAGCAGTTGCTGGTATTCACGGATTTCACCGCCCACCAGGTTGCGTAGGGACGCGACGATGTCGGAGCCGATGTGCTTCGCCCGCACCGTTGATCCCCGCACGAGGCCGAGGCACGCAGTGATTTCACGGCCCGGAACGGTGTCGATGGTCAGAACCGGAAAATCAGCGCTCGATATCGTCATAGTGATCATCCTCATCGTTGTTTACGCGGTCGCGTATTATGCGCACTGCGACATAGGCAACCAGCCCAAGTATCGGGATCAACGCGATAAAAAGCGACGGCATGGCCGCTGAGGCGCTGAGCAGAACGCCGACATAGACAGTCAGCGCGGCGGCGACAAAAACAGAAACAATGATGAGAACAAGACGATCTAATGGCATATGGCGCGCTCCTTTATTGCTATATGCTCGCGCGCAGGTTGTAGTACAAGTATGTGTGCGGAGAAATAGCGGGAGGCGTCGTACTTATTGGTGTCAGGCAAGGCCAACCGGCCTCGCCCTAGAGCTTTGATCTAGACAGCTGCCTGGTTATGCTTGCGCAGCATAAATTCCTTGGCCGTTTCCACTGCAACAGCAGCGTCACGGCAATAGGCGTCCGCGCCGATTGCTTTGCCGAATTCCTCGTTCAGGGGGGCGCCGCCAACCAGAACGATGTAGTCGTCACGCATTCCCTTTTCGACCAAGGTGTCGATCACGACCTTCATGTAGGGCATGGTCGTGGTCAGCAGCGCGGACATGCCGAGGATGTCTGGCTGCTCCTTCTCGATCGCATCGATATAGCTTTCGACAGCGTTGTTGATGCCCAGATCGGTAACTTCGAAACCTGCACCCTCCATCATCATGGCGACGAGGTTTTTGCCGATGTCGTGAATGTCACCCTTAACTGTGCCGATCACCATACGGCCCAAACGCGGGGCGCCGGTTTCGATCAGCAATGGCTTGAGGATGGTCATGCCGGATTTCATGGCGTTGGCGGCCAGCAGAACCTCTGGCACGAACAGGATGCCATCACGGAAGTCGATACCGACGACGCGCATCCCCTCGACCAGAGCCTTGGTCAGGATATCGTAGGGGGTCCAGTCACGGCTCAGCAGAATATGCACCGCCTCCATGATCTCATCCTTGAGACCATCATAGAGGTCGTCGTGCATCTGGAGCGTAAGCTCCTCATCATCGAGTTCCGAGAGGATGATGTCCTGTTCTTCGTCGGCCATGGGTCGTCCATCCTATTATGCGCGCGGCGCTTTATCTTCTCTGCATATAAGACCGCGCCCCCGTGGGGAAGCGGCTCAATCGCGACTATGTCCCTCCATGCTGCGACATTTGGCGTCCCAGCACAGGTTTGGGGCCATTACTCGCTGCGACGACGGCGGCGTTCCCGCTTGGGCGCTGCATCTGCATCCGCGCCCGTTCCGTCACTGGCGGAGGAGAATCCGCCCAGAGTGTCGGCAATCACCTCAAGCGATGGCTTCGGCCCGACCGGAGTTTCCTCCAGCGCCTTGCGCATGGCGACCAGGTGTTCCGGCATGGTGCCACAGCAGCCGCCAATGATCTTTGCGCCCAGATCGCGGGCCAGAACGGCGTATTTGCCCATCAGCTCTGGCGTGCCATCGTAGTGGATGTGGCCCTCGACGTATTTCGGGATGCCTGCGTTGCCCTTGGCAATCAGGTTTGCACCGTCAGCCGCGTCCACCATGCCGGTCATCGTGCGCAGCAGGTCGGATGCGCCGACGCCGCAGTTCGCACCAAAGGCCAGCGGCGCATGGGGCAGCGCGTTCATAAAGATCGCCAGATTGGTCGAGGTCACACCCATCATCGAGCGGCCAGCGGTGTCAAAGCTCATGGTGCCACACCACGGCGCGTTCAGGTTTGCACATGCCTCGGCCGCGGCGCGCATTTCCTCCTCGGACGAGATCGTCTCAACCCACAGCACATCCGCGCCGCCGGCCAGCAGGGCTGCGCCTGCCTCCTCGAACATCTCAACCGCAGCGGCGTGGGTCAGCGGGCCAACCGGCACCAGCAGCTCACCCGTGGGGCCCATGGAACCTGCGACGACGATGTCACGGCCCGAGGCATCAGCCGCCTCACGCGCGATTTCAGCGGCGGCCTTGTTCAGCTCGGCCACGCGATGCTGCGCATTGTGCAGTTTCAAGCGCGAGGCATTGCCCCCGAACGAGTTCGTCAGAAAAATGTCGGAGCCGGAATTCACCGCACCGTCGTACAACGCGCGGATCTTGGCGGTTTCGTCAACGTTCCACATCTCCGGCGCGTCGCCGGACATCAGGCCCATGTTGAACAGGTTCGTTCCGGTCGCGCCATCGGCCAGAAGCCAGTCGCGCTCGGTTAGCAGGCGGGAAAGACGGTCGGTCATGTGGTTGTCCTTTCGGCGGATCAGGCGGCAGCGGCGGCGAACAGGCGCACCCGCTCGATCATGGCCCGCAGGCCGTTGGAGCGCTGTGCGCTAAGATGGGAATCGAGGCCAAGGCGGGCAAATTCCGCAGGCGCGTCTATGGCATTGATTTCGGCAGCCGTGCGGCCGGAATACAGTTTGCGCAAAATGGCGATCAGCCCGCGCACGATCATCGCATCACTTTCCCCGTCAAAGGTGATCGTGTCACCCTCAATCTGGGGCACCAGCCACACCTGCGAGGCGCAGCCGTCAACCTTGGTCGCGGCGGTACGCAAACTTTCGTCAAGCGGAGGCATTTCGCGTCCCAGATCAATGACATGGGCGTAGCGATCCTCCCAATCATCCAGGAATTCGAATGTCTCCACGATCTCTTCGAATGCGGCGGCTGCCATGATGTGCTCCGTTCCTTGCGTACAAGTATGGGGGTATGGGCTGTATATTGTCGTGCGATGTACGCGTTGTGGGGCCAAGCGTCTAGACCTAGGGCAAAATGTTCAAGGTCAGGCGACTAGACCAATGCGAATCTGCGCCCTACTGTTTCGCAAAATGCAGCGCACCCGCGCACAAGGGAGAGATTGATGATCGCACGCCGCCTGATTTTGCTGAGTGGACTTGCCGCCACGGCGCTGACACTGACCGCCTGCAACCGCGACGTTGTGGAGCCCGAGGAGGTCTTTGTTGACCCCCGCGTGGCACAAATTGATCGTCTGGATATCGGGCGCTCGCCCGGCGGGTGGATCGTCACGGCCCATGCCCGCGATCAGCGTGGATTGGTCGAGCGGATGGAGTTTGAGCCTGTGGAGACCGAGGGCGAGGTGAAATCCTACGATCTGGTCAGCACCGTCACCGAATTTGTCGCACCCAATCTGGGGACCCTGACGCCGCAATCCGGTGTGGCCGCGCTGTTTATCCCCGACGCTGATCTGGACGGAATCATTGCGATCGAGGTTCGCGCCGTGAACGGTAGCCAGACCATCAGCGTTCCACAGCGGGCGGTGGCGCAATAGGCGCCCC
>Ga0209309_10003935_pt1 | contig 12524 bp, 10 predicted proteins | sample COGITO_mtgs_1204_2_FD_184807 | JGI IMG/M metagenome (GOLD analysis project Ga0209309, IMG submission 184807) | Pelagic marine microbial communities from North Sea - COGITO_mtgs_120412 (SPAdes) (version 2) | ecosystem: Environmental > Aquatic > Marine > Epipelagic ...
TTTTATTTTGTACCTTTGCGCTCTCGAAATAACCCCTTACATTATTTTGTATAAGCTTATTACATTGACCTAAGGTTTCTAAAAATCAGTAACATATGAAAGTGAAAACAATTTTAATTTCTCAGCCAGAGCCTAAAGTAGAGAATTCACCATATTTTGAGCTGGAAGAGAAGCAACGAGTAAAAATTGATTTCATACCGTTTATACACGTAGAAGGAGTTCCATCTAAAGATGTACGTCATCAAAAAATTGATCTAACTAATTATTCTGCGATTATTCTAACTAGTCGTAATGCGGTAGATCACTTTTTTAGAATTGCAGAGGAGATGAGATATAAGGTGCCAGACACTCTTAAATATTTTTGTTTAAGCGAAGCTGTTGCTTATTATCTACAGAAGTATGTTGTATATCGTAAACGTAAAATTTACGTAGGTAAACGCACTTTTTCTGAATTAGCTCCTTATATAAAGAAGTATAAAAACGAAAAATTTTTACTTCCTGCATCAGATATGTTAAAGCCTGACATTCCTAAAACGTTAAATAAACTTGGTGTAGAATGGAAACAAGCAGTTTTTTACAAAACTGTGGTAAGTGATCTTACTCATTTAAGAGATGTTTATTATGATATCTTAGTTTTCTTTAGTCCGAGTGGAATTATATCGTTATTCGAGAACTTTCCAGATTTTGAACAGAAAGATACAAAGATTGCAGTTTTTGGTAATACTACCGTGAAAGCAGCAAAAGAACATGGCTTAATAGTAAATATTCAAGCACCAACGCCTGAAACTCCATCTATGACTATGGCATTACAGAAATATATAAAAGAAGCAAATAAAAAATAGAGAGTACCTTCTTTATTTAATTAGAAAAGCCGATAATTTTAAAATTATCGGCTTTTCCTTTATATATAAATTTAATATTTTTTAGATCACAGGACCCCCGGAAAGAATTTCCTGATTTGCATTTTCTTCAAATTTGGTAAAGTTCTTTTTGAAAGAATTTGCTAATTCCATAGCTTTTGCATCATATGCATCTTTATCTGCCCAAGTTTGTCTCGGATTTAAAATTTCAGAAGGAACATTATCACATTCTAAAGGCATTTCCAGTCCAAAAATTGGATGTTTAGTATAAGCTACTTCTTCTAATTTTCCTTCAAGAGCAGATTCTATCATTGCCCTTGTATATTTTAATTTCATTCTGTTACCTGTACCGTATGCACCACCTGTCCATCCTGTATTAACTAACCATACATTTACATTGGCAGCTTTCATTTTCTTACTTAACATCTCACCATAAGCGGTTGGATGTAATGGCATAAAAGGTGCTCCAAAACAAGCAGAAAAATTAGGCTGTGGCTCATTTACTCCAGCTTCTGTACCAGCAACTTTTGCAGTATAGCCACTAATAAAATGATAAGCCGCTTGCGCAGGGTTTAATTTACTAATTGGAGGCAACACTCCAAAAGCATCTGCAGTTAAGAAAAATATATTCTTAGGATTTTTCCCTACTGAAGGCTTCGCTATATTTTTAATATGATTTAAAGGATAACTAACTCTAGTATTAGGAGTAATGCTCGTATCATCAAAATCTACATTACCACCTTTATCTAAAACTACATTCTCTAAAATTGCTCCTGGTTTTATTGCATGAAATATATCTGGCTCATTTTCCTCAGATAAATGAATCACCTTTGCATAACATCCACCTTCAAAATTGAAAATTGTATTTTCTGCTGTCCATCCATGTTCATCATCACCAATTAACTTACGTTTTGGATCTGCAGAAAGAGTGGTTTTACCTGTTCCAGATAATCCGAAGAAAATAGCGGTATCTCCATCTTTTCCAATATTTGCAGAACAGTGCATTGGTAACGTGTTATTATGAACCGGCAGAATGAAGTTTAATGCAGAAAAGATTCCTTTTTTAATCTCTCCAGTATATCCACTACCTCCAATAAGAGCAATTTTCTTTGTGAAATTAAGAATAGAAAAATTTGCTTGACGAGTTCCATCTACTTCAGGATCTGCTTTAAATCCTGGTGCATTTAAAATGATCCAGTCTTCTTTAAAATTAACAAGTTCATCCTCTTCAGGTCTTAAGAACATGTTATAAGCAAATAAGTTAGACCAAGGATATTCATTGATGACTCTAATATTTAATTTATATTTTTCGTCTGCACAGGCATAAGAATCACGTACAAACAATTCTTTTTCTGAAAGATAATCTGCCACTTTCTTATGCAAAGCATCAAATTTATCCGGGTCAAAAGGGATATTAATATCACCCCACCAAACTCTGTCTCTGGTTTCATCATCTTTTACCAAGTAACGATCTTTTGGAGATCGCCCGGTAAACTCACCTGTATTAACTGCCAATGCACCAGAATTAGCTTCTACCCCTTGGTTCTTCTCTATAGTAATGTCATGAAGTTCTTCTGGAGAGAGTTGATAGTGCACATTAGCGCCTTTAATTCCATAATCATCCAACGAAATCGATTTCGTAATTTGTTTATTTGCCAACATAAAAGTTTAAGTTGTGTGTTTGTTTAGGCGTACAAAAGTATATAATCTTTATTTGATACCTTAATAAATAGCCTGAATTTATTTCTTTTTTAACGTTATAAAAGACCATAATAGTATAAGCCAAGCCAATATTAACAAACTACCACCCAGGGGTGTAAGCAGCGCTATCACAGTAAAATCAATAGAAGTTAAATTGTTAGTTGCTAGAAGATAGATAGAGCCTGAAAATAATATGACCCCGATAACGAGCAGATAAAAGACCCAATTTGCGGTCTTCAATTTTAACTGGGTTGCACTTCCCAGAATTAAAAATAGCAACGAATGATAGATTTGATACTTAGTCCCTGTTTCAAAAGTAGCTATAGATTCCAGTGACATCAAAGGTTTTAAGCCATGAGTGGCGAATGCTCCTAATATTACTCCTATCACTCCAAATAAAAAGCCTGCAATATAAAATCTTCTGCCCATAGATTGTTTTTTTTAGTCTCAACAATTATATACATTCGTGAAACATAGCCACAAAATTAACTAAGAAAACATTAAAATGCGAAAACTATTAGTGATTGGTGCTGGAAAATCTACTTCGGTACTTATAGCTTACCTCTTGGAAAAATCTGAAAAAGAAAATTTATTTCTAACTATTGGAGATCTGGATGAAGGTCATGCCAGAAAACTGTGTAATAATCATCCAAGATGCAAGGCCATTCATTTGGATGTTTTCAATAAAGAAAGTAGAGAAGCCGCCATAAAGGATGCTGATCTTGTAATTTCTATGCTGCCTGCAAGATTTCATATTGAAGCAGCTAAAGACTGCATTAAATTCAAAAAATCTCTGGTAACCGCTTCCTACGTTAGCAAAGAGATGAAAGCTTTAGATCAACAAGTTAAAGATAACGGGTTGGTTTTTATGAATGAAATTGGGGTAGATCCCGGTATAGATCACATGAGTGCTATGCACGTTATAGACCGCATACGCGATAAAGGTGGAAAAATGATACTCTTTGAATCTTTTACCGGAGGTCTGGTAGCTCCAGAAAGCGATACTAATCTTTGGAATTATAAATTTACCTGGAACCCTAGAAATGTGGTGCTTGCCGGACAAGGTGGTGCTGCGGAATTTATTCAGGAAGGAAAATTTAAATACATTCCTTATCATAGATTATTTAGAAGAACAGAATTCTTACATGTAGAAGGCTATGGTAAATTTGAAGCATATGCCAATAGAAACTCTTTAGATTATCAAAGCATTTACGACTTAGAAGATGTTTTAACCCTATATAGAGGTACCATTAGAAGAGTTGGCTACAGCAGGGCTTGGAATATGTTCGTTCAACTTGGAATGACAGATGACACTTACACTTTAAGAGATTCAGAAAACATGTCTTATCGCGACTTTGTAAATTCTTTTCTACCCTACTCTCCTACCAACACGGTGGAATTGAAAATGCGCCATAATCTTAAGATAGACCAAGATGATATAATGTGGGACAAACTTATAGAACTAGATCTATTTAATGACAAGAAGAAAATTGGAATTAAAGATGCCACTCCTGCAGAAGCGCTTCAAAAGATCTTAATGGACAAATGGAGTTTAGCTGAAGAAGATAAAGATATGATAGTGATGTATCACAAGTTTGGTTACGAGCTTGATGGAAAGAAAAAACAAATTGACGCTACTATGGTTCTTCTTGGGGAAGATCAAACCAGAACTGCCATGGCAAAAACCGTTGGACTGCCGGTAGCTATTGCCGCATTGGCAATATTAAATAAAAAGATCACCACACCAGGAGTTCAGATCCCTATTCAAAAAGAAGTATATCAACCTATATTAAAAGAATTAGAATCTCACGGAATTGTTTTTAAAGAAACTGAAACTGAATATTTAGGTTACAATCCATTTGGAGAAGTTGGCAATTAGATAAAATAATGTTACATTTTAATCCCCAAATTTAACAACTACTCCACCATGAAAATAGTAGACGAAAAAGTAAGCATAGACGGTATAGATAAGACCATCTTAAATTACTTAATGGAAGACGCCAGAAAACCAATTCTTGAAATAGCAAGAAGTATAGGAATTAGTGGTGCTGCCATACATCAAAGATTAAGAAAATTAGAAAACGCCGGGCTTATAGAAGGTTCTAAGCTTATGATTAATCCTAGAATTTTAGGATATTCTACCTTAGCCTTTGTTGGAGTTTACTTAGATAAGGCCGTTAGTAATCCGCAGGCAGTAAAAAGACTTAAAGAAATTCCTGAAGTTATAGAATGCCATTATACCACTGGAAATTGGTCTATATTTTTAAAGATCTTATGCAAAGACAATGAGCATTTAATGAACGTGCTCAACAAGAATATTCAAGCTATAGATGGAGTTTCCAGAACAGAAACTTTTATTTCTCTAAATCAACAAATTCAAAGACAAATAAAAGTATAAACTTTTAAAATAAAATAGAAAAAGGCCGGTAGAAATACCGGCCTTTTTTAATATTCTAAATTGATGATCTTATCTTCTTCCCAAATAAATGTTTACAAAATATAGCAAGGTTGCTAAAGAACCTACTGCAGCTACTACATAAGTTCTTGCTGCCCATTTTAAAGAATCTTCTGCAGCATCATGTTCTTGAGTAGTTAACATATTTTCAGTTTCCAACCATATCAATGCTCTTTTACTCGCATCGTACTCTACGGGTAACGTAATAAAACTAAATAGAGTTCCCAGTCCAAAAAGAATGATTCCAATTAATAAAACCGTGCTTCCTAAAGCTGTTGTGGCCATTAAAATTAAACCTCCCATAATTACCCACTGAGACATTTTAGTAGCTACGCTTACCATAGGCACTAATTTACTTCTCATTTGCAACCAACTATAAGCTTGCGCATGTTGTACCGCATGTCCACATTCATGTGCTGCAACTGCAGCAGACGCAGCATTTCTTTGGCTATAAACGCTCTCACTTAAATTAACCGTTTTCTTTTGCGGATTATAATGATCTGATAGCATTCCTGGAGTAGAAATTACCTTTACATCATTTATATTATTATCTCTCAGCATTTTCTCTGCAATTTCCTTTCCGCTCATTCCATTTTGTAGATGGAGCTTAGAATATTTTTTGAACTTGCTTTTCAGCTTATTACTTACATACATGCTCACTAAAAAGATGAGTCCTGCAATTATATAATATCCAATCATTGTCTTTTATTTTAAATATATAAATCGAAACGAATATATCAAAAATCTCGCCATTCATAACGTTTTCATGACTAGCTAAATAAGATTCTGAATCTCAATCAGTTTAAAGTACAACTATCCAATTTCCTTAAAACTTTGCTAAATATCGAGATCTAAAAGGAATCCTCCGGAGCTTATTATTCTCAAATTAAGATATTGTCTATATTTGCACAACTTATCTACAAAACAGTTATGCAATACAACAGAATACTTCTAAAATTATCAGGTGAATCTTTAATGGGAAACAGACAGTACGGAATAGATCCGGAGCGTTTGGCAGAATATGCACAAGAAATTAAGGCCGTTATTGATAAAGGAATTGAAGTAGCCATTGTTATTGGTGGTGGAAACATTTTTAGAGGTGTTGCCGGAGCTAGCAAAGGTATGGACAGAGTACAGGGAGATCATATGGGAATGTTGGCCACTGTTATTAACGGCTTGGCACTACAAAGTGCATTAGAAGATGCCGATATTCAAACCAGATTGCAATCTGCCATAAAAATAAATGAAGTTGCAGAACCTTTTATCAGAAGAAAAGCAATTCGTCACCTTGAAAAAGGAAGAGTTGTAATATTTGGTGGAGGAACCGGAAATCCATATTTCACTACAGATTCTGCCGCAGTTCTAAGAGCGATAGAAATTCATGCAGATGTTATTTTAAAAGGAACTCGTGTAGATGGAATTTATACCGCAGATCCTGAAAAAGACAAAGGAGCTACAAAATTTGACTTTATTACTTTTGATGATGTTCTTAAAAAAGGATTAAAAGTAATGGATACAACCGCATTTACTTTGAGCCAAGAGAATGAATTGCCTATTATTGTATTTGATATGAATACTCCTGGTAATTTAATAAAAGTAGTAACCGGAGAAAAAATAGGTACGAAAGTAAATTTATAAGAAACTAACTATAAACTTTTTTCAACTTTAAGTTTAAAAAAATGAACGAAGAATTAGATTTTATATTTGAAAGCACCCAGGAAAACATGCACAACGCAATTAAGCACCTGGAAAAACAACTCTTAAATATTAGAGCAGGAAAAGCAAGTCCTGCAATGCTTGGAAGCGTAATGGTAGAATATTATGGAAGTATGACTCCACTTCAACAAGTGGCAAACGTAAACACTCCAGATGCTAGAACTATTACTGTTCAACCTTTTGAAAGAAAAGCCATTCAAGATATCGAGAAAGCAATTATGGTTGCCAATCTTGGCTTTAACCCTATGAACAATGGAGATAGCGTTATTATTAGCGTACCGCCATTAACCGAAGAGCGAAGACGTGAATTGGTAAAACAAGCAAAATCTGAAACAGAAGATGCTAAGATCGGGATTAGAAACGATCGTAAAGTAGCAAACAATGATATTAAGAAATTGGATATTTCTGACGATGCAAAAAAGATCGCTGAAGAAAACATTCAAGAATTAACAGATAAGCATATTAAAAAAGTAGAATCTATCTTTGAATATAAAGAAAAAGAAATTATGACCATTTAATACCGGACATTTCTTAAAAAATATATATTTGTGTCAGTTTCAAATATTAAATTCGGAAGCTTCTGAATTTTAATTATTTGAAACTGGCATTTTTAGTTTAACGCTTATTCCAAATCAACCTATTGTGATATAATAAACCTATGCGAATATTTCTAATTCTTGTCTTGTTTATTATATCATCAACATCACTCTTTGCTCAACGCGTAATTTCTGGAACTGTAAAAGATGCTCAAACTAATGAGCCATTAGCTTTTGCCAACATCAACGTTATAGGAAGTAACGGAACCTTGACCAATATAAATGGCGATTTCAGTATTACGGTATTTACTCAAGATTCTATACTTCATATTTCCTACATTGGTTATCAAGCAAAGAATATCAATTTAAAAAATCTTCAGAATAACTTACAAATAGTACTTTCTCCAAAGATGGAGCAATTAGATCAAGTGCTAATCTCTTCAAAAGAGAACCCAGCCAATAAGATCATAAGTAAGGCTATTCAAAACAAAAAGCATAACGACCCAACAAAAGTGTTGGATTCTTACACGTATAAGAGTTACAACAAGTTTTTAATAGATAACATCAATCAGCCAATAACCGCAAATTCTGATAGTACTAATATTGCAATAGAAGAGGTGGTTAATGTTGGCCGTGCTTATCTTTCAGAAAAAGTATCTAAGCATGTGTTTAGCAAACCTTTGGCGCCAAGAGAAATTGTTGAAGGCATAAAAACCGCAGGCTTTAAAAAACCTGTATATGATGTGCTTTCTCTTAAAATAGAGCCACTTTCTTTATATGGCGAAAATTATAATATTTATAAAACAGATTATGCCGCACCGCTTGACGGAGAGGAAGCTTTTGAAAATTACACCTATAAAATTTTAGATACACTTAAAAATCAAGATAGGCCTGCATACCTTATCTATTTTAAACCGAAACGAGAAAAAATAGTTGCCGGATTAGAAGGAGTTTTATACTTAGACACTACAAGCTTTGCAATTCAAAAAGCCAGTGCCCAGCTTGCAGGATCTGTAAAATTGATGATCACTCATAACTACACGTATTACGAGAAGGAAGATCTTTGGTTTCCAAGCAGTCAAACTGTTACTATAGAACCGGGAAATGGTGAAAAAGATATTTCTGTTTTTGGAGGAAGTATTTCTTTAGGTACTGTGCAAAGAAAAAGATCCATATTAAATTCTGTAATTAATTCTGGAACACCACAAAAAGGACTTTATCTTGAATCTTCTACCATTAATTACGATCTTGAATTCAATGTTCCGGCCACTACTAAAAGATCTGATGCTTGGGTAGATGTGCTTGGAGATGCCGGTGAAAAATCTGTGAATTATTGGGCAGCTAATAGAAAAATTCCTTTCACTTTTAAAGATGAAATTACCGCTATAAAGGTAGATAGCATTATTCAGGTAAATAACTTAGAGCGAAAGATAGAAGTTAAAAAAGGACTTTCTGCCGGATATTATCCATTAGGAATTTGGAATTTCGACTTGGGGAAGTCTATAAAATACAACAACCAACAAGGCTTTAGAGTTGGATTAGGCGGAAGCACGAACAAGAAATTTTCAGAAAGATTCAGTCTTAATGGATATTTGGTATATGGCACAAAAGATGGCGATTTAAAGTATGGAGCAGGGGCAGGCTTAGTTCTAGATAAATCTAAAGGCACAGAATTTAGCTTTAATTATAGCGACGATCTTAGAGAATTTGGAAGTTACCAATATCTTCGAGGCACGTATGAATTTTACTTGCTGGAACCTCGATATGGTAACATTAATGAATTTTACCATCACAAAAAATTTCAGATAAACTTACTTCATCCTTTTACGCCTCGATTTAGATCAGAATTAAAACTTTCTACCACTAAAGTAGACCCACTTTTATCGTATGCATATAACACTGGGAAAGAGTTACTTGAAGAATATACTATAACCGAGGCAAGTTTGGGGTTCTCTTGGAAGCCTTTCAGTAAATATTTAAGCACTCCAGAAGATGTTCAGGAAATCCAGACCGGATATCCACAATTTACGGCACAAGTAGATCAAGGGATTTCTAATTTTTTAAATGGCGATTTTGATTATACCAAGTTCGGTTTAAAAGTAGATTATAAGATCACCCGCTTAAATCAGTCTGTTTCAGAAATAATCTTAGATGGGAATTATGTAACGGGAGATTTTCCATTAACACATGCTTTTAACTCCTATCCTAACAATCCAAATAAGCAAGAAATAATAAGTAGGGTTTCTATTGCCGGAAAAATGGCTTTTGAAACTATGTATTTTAATGAGTTCTACAGCGACAGGCAAGTATCTTTACATTTAAGACATCAGTTAAGACCGGTAAATATTTCAGAAAACATACAACCCGAGGTAGTTCTTGTATCGAGTCACGTTATTGGAGATTTCAAAGATCCATCTGTTCATCAAAATATTCAGTTTAACACCTTAGAAAAAGGATATTCAGAAAGCGGTTTTGAGATCAATCAAATCTACTCTGGTTTTGGTGTAAGTTTCGCTTATCGTTACGGCGCCTACCACTTGCCTACTTTCAAAGAAAACTTTTCTTTGAAATGTACTTTCCTCCTTAAAATCTAAGAAGTAAGAATAATCCACTTACAAACAATTAATACTAAGCCTTTTTGTAACTTTGCGCTCGCTTAAAAAATAGCCATGTCAAAAATTTTTAGTTTTGGATTTTGGAATTCCATTGCTCGAGTAATCCTTAGAAACAGGGTTACAATCATAATAATTACGCTTTGTCTTACCGCATTTCTTGCTACCCAATGGAAAAATATGCGTTTTTCCTATACCGAGGCCAACCTTTTACCAGATGATGATGAGATCAATCTGGAATACAATAAATTTCTTGACACTTTTGGTGAAGAAGGAAATCTTATTGTAATTGCTGTAAAAGACTCTACTCTTTTTACCCCTGAAAAATTCGCTGCTTGGAATAATTTAACCGACACTTTAGAGAAGTATTCTGAAATAGATCATGTGATCTCATTAGGAACGTTGAAAAAGCTGGAGAAATTTGATGATCCTAAGCGTTTTGAAATGGTTCCTTTTATTGAAGGAAAAGCCTGGGACAGTACTAAAGTTGAAGGATATAAAGATGAACTTTTTAACCGCCTACCCTTCTACAGAAATCTAATTTATAGCGGTAATAGGGAAACCGTGCAAACTGCGCTTTATTTAAATGAAGACATTGTAAATTCTAAAGAGCGTAAGACCTTTGTAATTGAAGACCTAAAACCTTTAATAGATAAGTTTCAGGAGGATGCTAATATGAAGGTGTATGTTTCTGGAATGCCTTACATCCGAACGCTAAACTCTCAGAATATTATAGATGAAATTGGACTTTTTATTGGTGCAGCATTATTGGTTACTTCTTTAATTTTTTTCTTCTTTTTTAGGTCGATTAGAGCTACCGTAATCTCGATGATCACCGTTTTAATTGGAGTAATGTGGGCATTTGGAATAATTGGCTTACTTCATTATGAAATTACGGTACTTACCGCTTTAATTCCTCCTCTTATAATTGTAATTGGAATTCCCAATTGTATTTTCCTTATCAACAAATATCAGCAGGAAGTCAAAAATCATGGGAATCAGGCTAAATCTTTACAACGTGTGATCTCTAAAGTGGGTAACGCCACTTTAATGACCAATTTAACAACAGCCTCTGGTTTTGCAACTTTCATTTTAACAGATAGTAAGCTCTTAAAAGAATTTGGAATAGTAGCATCTATTAATATTGTAGCCTTGTTCATCTTAAGCTTGGTGATCATTCCAATAATTTACAGCTACATGCCATTGCCAAAAGATAAACACCTTAAGCACTTAAATAAACAGTGGATTGGTGGTTTTGTAAACTGGATAGAAAGAATGGTAAAACATCACAGAATTGCCATTTACATCTCATCTATATGTCTTTTAGTGGTTAGCATTATAGGAATTTACACTATAAAGATCTCAGGAAGTCTTTTGGAAGATATGCCTCAAAAGGCAGACTTTTTTAATGACATTCGTTTCTTCGAAGAAGAATTTAACGGTATTATGCCTTTGGAAATTCTGATTGACACTAAAAGACCAAAAGGAGCTTTAAAACTTTCCACTTTAAAGAAGATGGAAACTTTAGAAACTGCCATAGAAGAAGTTCCGCAATTGTCTGAACCTCTATCTGTAGTTCGTTTGGCTAAATATTCTAAGCAAGCGTATTATAATGGGAATCCAAAATATTATCAGTTGCCAACGTCGCAAGAAAGAAACTTTATAGCCCCTTATCTAAAAGGTTTTTCTACGGAAGGCAATTTGATGGCATCTTATGTAGATTCCACAGGAAGATATGCTAGAATGACCACATTTATGAAAGATATTGGTACCGATGAGATGGACCGTATTGAAGCAAATCTTTGGCCACAGATCAATAAAATATTTCCAGAAAAACAATATAAAGTTACCATGACTGGGAAGGCCTTGATCTTCCAAAAAGGAACTACTTATTTAGTGAAGAATTTGGTGATTTCGCTAACCTTAGCAATTATATTAATCGCTTTATTGATGGCGTGGATGTTTAGATCTTTTAGAATGATCTTGATCTCTCTTATTCCAAACTTATTGCCGCTAATAGTAACTGCTGGAATGATGGGCTTTTTAGGAGTGCCAATAAAACCATCTACCATATTGGTATTTAGTATTGCCTTCGGAATCTCGGTAGATGATACTATTCACTTTCTCGCTAAATACAGGCAGGAATTAAAGGCGAATAACTGGAAGATAAAACGCTCGGTTTATGCGGCATTAAAAGAAACGGGAGTAAGTATGTTCTATACTTCTATTGTTCTTTTCTTCGGATTTTCGGTTTTTATGATCAGTAGTTTTGGTGGAACGGTGGCTTTAGGAGGACTGGTTTCTGCCACACTTCTTTTCGCTATGCTTTCAAACTTATTATTATTGCCATCTTTACTACTTTCATTAGAAAAAAGTATAGCAAATAAAGAAACTCTAAAAGAGCCTGCAATACAAATTATTGCAGATGAAGACGATATTTTAGAAGACACTAATTCAAAATAAAAATCAAATCGAGGCTCTTGGTAAGATTAACAGGAAGATTTATCTTTGATTCAATTAAAATCTATATAAAATGATAAAAGCAAAAATTGCAGAATTATTACAAAGCAATCAATTTCTACAGGAAGTTGAAGTAAAAGGATGGGTTCGATCTTTTAGAAGTAACCGTTTTATTGCCGTAAAT
>Ga0209309_10003937_pt1 | contig 12523 bp, 12 predicted proteins | sample COGITO_mtgs_1204_2_FD_184807 | JGI IMG/M metagenome (GOLD analysis project Ga0209309, IMG submission 184807) | Pelagic marine microbial communities from North Sea - COGITO_mtgs_120412 (SPAdes) (version 2) | ecosystem: Environmental > Aquatic > Marine > Epipelagic ...
TTGTTGGCTACAACATAAACACAATAAATTAAAACATACTACCTAATCAAGATTCACGGTTTTTACCTTTTTATTCTTCCGAAGGTAGTTTTGAATAATATGCTGTACGTCCCGGTTATTTTGCATCGGGTTGATAATAGTTTTTAAAATGTCAGGATTGGTTATTTGATAATTTAGATTGAAAAATCCAAAGCCTTTGTAGTGTCCATCTTCTATTAAAACAACGGACCGTTCTTCTACCTGCCTGCCTCTGTCAATAATGAGCATATGCTGATTTTTATAACTTTTTTCCTTTAAAAACTTTTGAACCCGCTCGTTGTAGGCTTCCGGGGTTTCTGCGTTTATACATGCTCCATTGCACTCTTTTATAGAATACTGAAAACAACTGCCTTGTGTTTTATGCAGACCATTTAGTTTTTGACAGAGTTTATAATCTTCGGTAATTTTAAACAGCACAGCCTTTGCTTGTTGAAAGTTTGTAAAGGTGGTAATGGCTTTTTTTCTGCCGTCTGCCTTTTCAATCGTTAAATTGATGTATCCATTTTCATCAATAAATGAAGTAAGTTGATTGTTGAACAACGTTTTGCGCTGTGCTCGGTTATAAATAGGTTTGTTGCGTTTAATTTCTTCGCTTTCCTTTAATTGAGCAATAAGATCGCTTCCGGTTTTTTCAAAACTTACGCTGGTAACTTCCAACTGTATGCGTTTGGATTTTCTATTATCTGAAGTAAAATGTTGGGTGAGTCTTTTTTTAATGTTTTTGCTTTTCCCGATGTAGATTATTTTTCCGTCCTTACGGTGCATATAGTACACGCCAGTTTCCGTGGGTGCTTCAGCAATTAAATCTAATAACTTGGGTTCTAATTGTCGTTTTGGGTTTTTACGAACTGCCGCTTCAATAATATTTTTGGACGTGTCCTTGTTCAATAACATTTTAAAAAGTGTAACGGTAGCTTTTGCATCTCCTTGCGCTCGATGCCGATCGGTAAGCGGAATGCCCAACGACTTTACTAGCTTACCTAAACTGTAAGAGGGAAGATCAGGGATAAGTTTTTTAGAAAGCTCTACCGTGCACAACGTATTTTTTTCATATTTGAACCCCAAACGATCAAATTCGGTGGTAAGGATTCGGTTGTCAAACTTAGCGTTGTGCGCCACCAAAATACAGTCTTCGGTAATTTCAATAATGCGCTTGGCAACCTCATAAAATTTGGGGGCACTTTTTAGCATTTGGTTGTTAATTCCGGTTAAGTTCACTACAAAAGGCTGGATGCTCCGCTCCGGATTTACCAAACTGCTAAATTGATCTACAATTTCGTGGCCATCAAAACGATAAATTGCTATTTCGGTAATGCCTTCTTCATTGTATTTTCCACCGGTTGTTTCAATATCTAAAATAGCGTACATGTATCTCGTTCTCTTTTTTATTACCTGTAAGTATAATCTATCAGTTTTTGACTAGTAGTTTCGTTCGCCAAAAATTGCACTTCCTACGCGTACTACATTACTTCCTTTTTCCATGGCAATTGAGTAATCACCGCTCATTCCCATCGAAAGTTTTGTGAAGTTGTATTTGTCTTTAATACTGTCGTAGATAGTTTTTAATTTTTGAAATTCCGTTGCAACTTGTTTTTCATCATCGGTAAAGGTTGCCATTCCCATTAAGCCAATTACGTTGACATTTTCATATTTCTGAAAAGCTTCCGAAGCCAATAATTCTAATGCTTCTTCTTTATCTAAACCAAACTTACTGTCTTCTTCAGCAATTTTAACTTGAAGTAAGCAATCAATCACGCGTTCTTCTTTTTTGGCCTGTTTATTAATTTCTTTTAACAAGCGTTTGCTATCCACCGAATGGATTAAGCTTACAAACGGCGCCATATATTTTACCTTGTTGCGCTGCACATGCCCAATCATATGCCATTCAATATCCTTGGGCATTTCTTGCCATTTGCTTTCCATCTCCTGTACCTTGTTTTCACCAAAAATACGGTGACCGGTATTGTAGGCCTCCATAATTTCTGAAACAGGTTTTGTTTTTGAAACAGCGACCAAGGTTACATCTTCAGGCAATTGTTGTTTAAATGCTTTTATTTTTTCTGAAATACTCATACCATTTTCTTTTCTTCGGCAACACTTTAAGATACAAATAGAATTTAGTAGCAAAAAGTAAAGTTTGTTAAACAATCACTTTTAGACGTTAATCTAAAACTCATAAATAGTAACACCACTGCGTAGTTTGGGTAAGACAAACGTTGTTTTTGGTGGCATTTTTAAGCCTTCATCTGCAATTTTTTTCATTTCAGAAACACGTACCGGCAATAAACCGAAACCTACAGTAAAATCTCCCGTATCAACGACCGTTTGTACATACGCCATATCGCTTTTACCGTCGGTGTATTTAATGCGTTGGTCACTACGCAGATCTTCAACACCTAAAATGGGTTTTAAAATAGTGGTAAACAAAATTTGTGCATCTAAGGCGTCAAGTGCATTGTTGATGCTGTAACTATTTTTCCGAAGGTATAATGAATAAAACTCTCCATCCAGATACATACTGAAATTCTGTTTTTGGGTAGGTTTATAGTATTCCAGCCCTCTGTTTTCAATTCGGAACATCGCATCCAGCTTAATTAAAAATTCTTCTTTGCTCAATCCGTTTAGATCTTTCACCAAGCGGTTAAATTCATAAATCTTTAAATTACTCTCCGGAATGAGATAGCTCATAAAATAATTGTACGGCTCGTTCCCGGTGTGATTATTATTTGCTTCTTTTAAATCTTCAGCCAGTAAAAAAGAAGAGGCACTACGGTGATGACCATCCGCAATATAAAGGCTTCCCATGTCAGCAAACAAACTGCTTATTTTTGAAACAATTTCATCATCATCTATATTCCATAAATAATGGGTGTCGCGATAGGTTGTGGTAAATTCATATTCAGCACGAGATTCCATTACTTTATTTATAATGGCCGAGAGTTCTTCATTGTCCGGGTGGGTGAGTAGCACCGCTTCTGCATTAAATCCAACTGTTTTTAGGTATTCTTTAAAAACAACTTCTTTATATTGAAGGGTTTCTTCGTGTTTCTTTATGACGTCGTTTTTATAATCTTCCGTGCTAGCAGCGGCAACAATGCCTTTAAATTCGAGTCCGTCCCGGTTTACAATTTTATAGATGTAAAAACTGGGTTTTTTATCTTCTATAAAAACACCGTCTTCCTTAAATTCTTGATAGCGGTTTCTAACCAATGAATAGCGTTGCTCTCCAGAAATTTCTTTATGATATTTATAACCAGGATTTACAATGTGCAAAAAAGAAAAAGGGTTATCCCGAAGGCGCGATTCCCTTTGTTCTGGGGTATAGCTATCGTACGATCGTGCAGCGAGCAAGCTCACTTTGTCACGAGTAGGACGTACAGCCTTAAAAGGGATTATTTTTGCCATGTTGTTATTTATTCAGAAAGAAATCTGGAACGTTTACTTACTTAGCAAACTGTTTTGATACATTTTCAGCTTTTCTACTTTCAGCATAATCGTAAAAACCTTCTCCGCTTTTTATTCCCATTTTTCCTGCCATTACCATATTGACCAATAACGGACACGGTGCGTATTTTGGGTTTTTAAATCCGTCGTACATAACGTTTAAAATCGATAAACAAACATCTAGTCCAATAAAGTCGGCTAACTGTAACGGTCCCATTGGGTGTGCCATTCCTAATTTCATTACCGTGTCTATTTCTTCAACACCGGCTACGCCATTGTATAATGTTTCAATAGCTTCATTAATCATCGGCATTAAAATCCGGTTGGCAACAAAACCTGGATAATCATTAACTTCTACCGGTACTTTGTTCAATTTTTTTGAAAGATCTTCAATCGTGTTATACGTTTCAGCGCTTGTACTGTAGCCTTTAATTAGCTCAACCAATTTCATGATAGGCACTGGATTCATAAAGTGCATCCCAATCACCATTTCTGGGCGTGACGTTACCGCAGCGATTTCAGTAATGGAGATAGAAGAGGTATTACTAGCTAAGATGGTGTTTTTAGGACAAAATTTATCTAAATCCTTAAATATTTTTAGTTTTAAATCTAAATTTTCAGTCGCTGCTTCAACGACCAAATCTGCATTTTTCACGCCATCTTCAAGGTTTGTAAACGTAGTAATATTAGCAAGCGTACGTTTTTTGTCATCTTCACTAATTTTTTCTTTAGCGACCATTCTATCTAAGTTTTTGGTGATAGTAGCCACTCCTTTATCTAAAGAATCTTGTTTGATGTCAATTAGTTGTACGTTATAATCGCTTTGTGCAAATGTATGGGCAATTCCATTTCCCATCGTTCCTGCTCCAATTACTGCTATATGTTTCATAGTTGTTGTTTTTCTTCTGAAATATTAATTTATTTTTTTTTTAAACAAAGGCTACTTAGTGGTTTTAAGTTTGTTTGGCGAAGCCGAAATAAACTTAAAATTGTACCGGAGTACCAAAATTCGAAATTATCTGCATTGCCACTCGCAATGCTTCAGTACCTTGCTCTAAACTAACAACTGGTGTTGTGTTGTTGTTAATGGAATCGGCAAAAGTTTCTAGCTCATCTAAAATGGCGTTGTTGTTATCTACTTTCGGGTTGTCGAAGTAGATTTGTTTTTTAATACCTTCTGCGTTGGTAAGGATCATCGCAAAATCATCGGGTGTTTTAGGCGCGTCTTTCATTTTTACCACTTCACATTTTTTCTCTAGAAAATCTACAGAAATATAAGCATCACGCTGAAAAAACCGTGCTTTTCGCATTTTTTTCATCGAAATACGACTTGCCGTAAGATTCGCCACACAACCGTTTTCAAATTCAATTCGGGCATTGGCAATGTCAGGAGTTTCACTAATAACGGAAACTCCGCTGGCGTGAATCTCTTTAACTTTAGACTTCACGACGCTTAAAATAGCATCGATATCGTGAATCATTAAATCGAGTACTACGGATACATCGGTTCCGCGTGGATTGAATTCTGCCAAGCGGTGCGACTCGATAAACATGGGGTTTTTAATCTTATGATTTATTGCCATAAAAGCAGGATTAAAGCGTTCCACTTGTCCTACTTGTCCTTTAACGTTATGAATTTTTGCTAATTCTAATAAGGCTTCAGCTTCCGGAACGGTATGCGTTACCGGTTTTTCGATAAACAAATGTTTACCTGCTTCAATTACTTGTTTTGCGGCATCAAAATGATACAAGGTAGGTGTAACCACATCGACCATATCGCAGGCTTCGATTAGCGCTTCCATAGAAGGAAAGCTTTTGTGGCCAAATTCAGAAGCTACTTTTTCTGAAGCTTCTTTGTCTTTATCGTAAAAACCTACCAATTCATATTTAGTAGATTGTTCCAATAATTTTAAATGAATTTTTCCAAGGTGCCCGGCACCTAACACTCCGGCTTTTAGCATCAGCTTCTGTTTTTCGCAAAGGTAACGGTTTTCAAGGTAAATCACGAAGCTGGATAAATATTTACAGTTTCATAAACAATTGATTGTGTGTTGCTTTTTTCCGAAGCAAAAGAAACGCTTATTTATTATTAATTTTAAGTTGATATATCTTCTGTTTTACCCCTTGGTAACTAAAAAGTTTATTTATTTTGTACCATAAAAGCTAACTACTGTGAAAGATACTTATACCCATAAAGGAATGCGAAATCGTTTGGTTGAAACGTTAAAGGCCAAAGGAATAGAAAATAAAAATGTTTTGGAAGCTGTAAATGCGATACCTCGACATTTGTTTATGGACTCCAGTTTTATTGAGCATGCGTATGTAGATAAGGCTTTTCCTATTGCTGCCGATCAAACTATTTCGCAACCGTATACGGTAGCACGGCAAACCGAATTATTAGAAGTAGCTAAAGGGGATAAAGTGCTTGAAATAGGAACAGGAAGTGGGTATCAAACGGCTGTTTTATTAGAAATGGGAATTGCTGTATTTTCTATTGAACGCCAAAACGAACTGTTTAAAAAAACAAAACGCTTTTTACCTAAATTAGGCTATCGTCCTAAACGGCTGATTTTTGGGGATGGCTATAAAGGGTTACCGGAAGAAGCTCCGTATGATGGAATTGTGGTTACTGCAGGTGCTCCTTTTGTTCCCAACCCATTATTGGCGCAATTAAAAATAGGAGGGAAGCTCGTTATTCCAGTAGGTGAAAGCACTCAGATTATGACAGTTTTTACGCGAACTTCAGAAAAAGAGTTTGAAAAAAATGAATATGGTGAATTTCGTTTTGTTCCGTTATTGGAGGATAAAAATTAATCTAAAAATCCTAAAAACTTCAGTCCAAAAACAAAAGCACCATCACTTCTGCCATTATAATACGAACGAACATAATCTAATCGTAAAAAGCGGAAGTTCCCGATACCCAAATTATCAATGCCCACTGAAAACTCGCTGTACGGTTTGTTGTTTTCTATACTCAACAAATGTGCTCCGGTCACCAAATTAAAGTTCAGCTGATTAATACCCGGAATTTTACCTAAAATCCATCCTTTAAAATCGTGTTCTAAATGCCCTTCAAAATAACTTTTGTTTGTACTTAATTGATAATACGGGAGCAAGTTAAATACGTTTGTATAGTTTGAAGAAGTGCCAATACGTGTTTGGTTTCCGTTGAAATGTTGATAATCTACAAAGCTAATACCGTCTGCATTAAAAAATGTACCCCCTTTTAAACGATAAGCAAATTCACCTTTGTTTCCGGTATTAATGGATTGATATAAACTTGCACGCAACTGACTGAAGTTATAATCGCTATTAGAAGCGCCCAAACCGTTTTCAAACGTAACGGTTAACGCTGGATATTTATCGTTTCCTAAGTTGTATTTCCCATCGGGATACGTCATATATTTTTGACCAAAGGTTATATCTGCTGAAATACTCGTTTTAAAGATATCGTGTTCTGTAATAGCCGCAGTTTCAAAATCACTTGGATTTAACGGATTGTTCGAGGTGTATGAAACATCATCATTAGGGATGGTTACGTAATCGGTGGTGTTAAAAAGTGGGTTTCGCTGCTCATACCCAAAACTAGTAAACAATCGTAAGCCATTAAACAGTTCTTGGCTATATGCAGCCTGGGCATAGTTTAATTCGTACACCTTCATATAATTTCGTTCAAAAAAGAGAGAAGAAACCGTATTTACAATTGGCGAAATAGGTTCACTAGCATTAAACTGTTGTACTTTGCTTCCGCCGAAAAGGGATAACCGTAATCTATTAGTACGGTTAAAGTTTTTAGTGATTCCGCCTGTAAATCGGACTCTATCTTCTGAAATTCCATAATTTGCATCTCCGAAAATTGAAAGCCATTCCGTCCGGTTTTCATCATACCATTTAAAATACCGAAGTCCGGCACTGGCATTCCACCCTTGTACCGTATTAAAATTAATACCCGGGAAAATGCCATCGTAGCTTACGCTCCATTTGTCATAACTGTTTTTATATGAATATCCAGTGATGGGATCTAATGGTTTCAATTTGTTTGAAACCGCATCAACCGAGTCTAAATATTTTTTCGATTTCCTAAGTTCTTGTATGCTGTCTTTCTTTATATAATCTTTCAATTCTTCATCGGTCAACGGAACCGGGCGTGTTCCTTTCCAAAAAAGGCTATCTTTTTTATTGGCTTCTTCCGTAAAAACAAGGACTTCGTTGGTAAAAGATTTTTCAGAAAATTGAGGTTGAAAATCGTAATTGCTATACACGGCAATAAATTGACCATCCCCTTGAAAGCCTAAAAACTTAAAACCAAAATCGATGGTTTGCGAGCGTTTTACCCAACTGTCGGTTTTAGGATCAAATTTGAAATTTTGCTTAAACAGTAACTTGGTAACCATCGGCACTTGAATAGCCGAACCCGTAGTATTAAGTTCGGTTCCGTAGAGTTGCCAATCGTCTTCTACTATATAGATAAACCCTTCCCAAACTCGGTCTTTCGGGCGTTTTGGGGTGACTTTTATTTTATTAATGAGTTTGCTGCCTTCGTAAAAAACTCCGTCGAGTTTGTATCGGTAATAATTTAAAGCATTATCAGCAATGGGCGAAACAATGGAAGCATTAATGTCAATTGTGTTTTCATAAAATGAAAAATTGGCATCTTGTGCACTGTTAAAACTAAAACCGTTATCATTTCCGCTTACTTTACTGGCGATTATTTTTTCCTTAAAATCGTCCGGTTTTTGAAAAGCAATCTCACTGATTGTTTCAGAAAGATAAATGATGCCTGTTCGTGTAGAATCGAGGGCACCATCAAAATCGCCCACTTCCTGTCCCAGTATTTTTTCTGGTAAATCTTCTACGCGCCAAATGCCACGAGAATAAAAATCGGCTTTATATTCATCAATTTTTTCGAGGTTTATTTTACGGTTTGCAATGGTTTTGCGAATAATTCGATACGCAGGATCTTCTTCGTTATTGGACACAACAACTTCATCGAGGCTTACCAATTCTTCTTTCAGTGTTACATTTAAAACATAAGGAAATGAAGAGGCAGTAATCGTTTTAGTAAGGGTTTTGTATCCTAAAAATTGAAAAATAATTTGGTATTCATCCTCTTCGGAAACATCCAATTTATAATTTCCGCTATCGTTGGTAGTGGTTCCTTTATAGGAGTCTTTAAGGTATATATTTACAAAGGGAAGCGGATTGTTGTTGGTGTCGGTTACTTTTCCGACTATTTGAGCCTGTGAAATGATTGTTGAAAGTAGGGCAATGGCGAGTACAATTCTTGTCATAAACAGATGGTTTTCTTATAAGACGAGAAACAAATTTGTTTGTTACGGTTTTATAATATCTTTTGAGACTACGAGGATAATATGTTGCAATGTTTTTGTCTGGTCGAGCGCAGTCGAGACCTCCAATGTTTTGCACCATAAAGAACCCCTCGACTGCGCTCGGGGAGACACTGACCAATATCTAATTATTAAACGCCTTTTTAATTCGGCTTAAATCTCGCTTCGTTTCACGTTTTTTAATGGCTTCACGTTTATCGTATTGTTTTTTACCCTTACACAGTGCTATATGTAACTTTGCTAATCCACGATCGTTAGTGAATAATTTGAGCGGAATGATAGTCAACCCCGTATTTTTCACTTCTTTTTCTAACTTCTTAAGCTCGTTTCGGTTTAAAAGCAATTTACGTTCACTCTGTGGATTGTGATTAAAATTGGTCGCATGCGAATATTCCTGAACCGTCATATTAATAACAAACAGTTCATTGTTTTGAAATTCGCAGAAACTCTCTGCAATAGAAGCTTTTCCTTCCCGGATTGCTTTAATTTCGGAGCCTGCCAAAACAATCCCTGACACGTAGGTGTCTAAAATTTCATATTCAAACCGAGCTTTACGGTTTTTTATGCTTACATTTTTCTGAAGTGCCATAGAAAACAAAAATAAGAAGTTTAAAAGTATCAACCTTTTAAAAGTATCATAAGTTTTTAAATACGATTACGTACTTTTGATATTAAAATATACCGATGAAAAACTTAGCCTTTCTTTTCCTACTCATTACGATAGTATCTTGTAAAGATTCAAAAACTGAAACAAACGACGCAACTAGTTCCGAAGATAACATAACAGCGCAAACCATTATCGATAAAGCCATCGAGAAGACTTGCAGCGGAAGTTGTGATAACGCTGAAATATCCTTCACATTTAGAGGTAAAACGTATAAAAGCAAACGCTTAGAAGGTGCCTATATGTTAGAGCGAATTACCAACGACTCAACCGGTATCGTTCGGGATGAATTAACCAACGAAGGATTTACACGATCTGTAAACGATATAAAGTTACAGTTGGCAGACACGACAGCCCTAAAATTAAGCAATAGCGTAAATTCGGTTCTTTATTTTGCGCAATTACCCTATGGATTGAATGCTCCGGCAGTTCAAAAAAAATTAATAGGAACCGATACTATTAAAGGCGAACCCTATTACGAAGTAAAAGTAACTTTTGCCAAAGAAGGTGGTGGCACTGACCACGATGATGAGTTTATGTATTGGGTACATCAAAAAAACTATACAGTAGATTATTTAGCGTATAGTTATGCTGTTAATGATGGCGGAATTCGTTTTCGTGAAGCCTATAATCCCCGTATTGTTGAAGGTATCCGTTTTGTAGATTACAAGAATTATAAAGCTGAAGATTTAAGCACGCCCTTATCAGAACTTGACGACCTTTTTGAAACGGATAAACTGCCGTTACTTTCCAAAATTGAAACTGAAAATGTTGAAGTAAAGCTGCTTAATTAATAGTAAGTACTTGCACTTTTGTTTTGTTGCCAACGACCGTTACTATATATAAACTACCATTGTCGTTATCGTCCATATTAGGATATCGATCTTCGCCAATTATTTTATTTAAAAACTGTGGTGTGGTATTACTATGTCCGGCTACTAAAACTATTTTGCCTTGGGTTCGCATTTTAAAATCTTCACTATAAAGATTGTCTGCAGAGTAGGGGGTTAACTTCACATCGCTTTGTAATGATATAGCCGAAACGGTCTGTTGAGTGCGTTTCAGTTCGGTTGAATAAATCTCATCAAATTTTATTTTCTGAAATACTTTACTCCATAAAGCGGCACGGATAATCCCTTCTTCGTTGAGATCAGGGTTTTTATTGTCTGGGTCGCTTCGGTCTTTTTCAGCGTGACGAATTAAGTAATAGGTGGTAATATCAGGAATGTTATTTTCAGGTTTAGGTTGTTTCATATCAACACAGGAAAACAATACGATAGGAATGATACAAAGTAAAAATAGCTTTTTCATGTTTTTGAATGTTTGTTTCTAACGTTTGAAGTCTCAATACGCACATCTAATTAAAGTAAAATAACACTTTTTAAGAAACTTTAGCAATAAAATAACGATGTACCTCTATATTTTATAAATCCGTTATGTAAAAACTACTCCTCTAAAAGGTATCTTTATGTAAACAAAAAAAATATACTGTTATGAATTCAGAACAATTAAAAGGAAAATGGAACCAAGTTAAAGGAAACGTTAAACAAAAATATGGCGTTGAAATGAGCGATGAAGAATCTTATTCAGAAGGAAAGTATGATGAGATGGTCGGTAAAATCCAAGAAAAAACGGGTAAAGCAAAAGAAGATATTAAAAAAGAGATTGATAGCTGGTAAACCAGTTTTAAATCTATAAAATTTAAAAGTCCGCTTACAGAAATGTAGGCGGACTTTTTTTGTGGTCTATTCAGTAGTACGTAGCACAGCTATTTTTATGTCCTATTTTTCCTTCATAGAAAAGGGAGAAAAGCCCCCTGTAATTTCAAGTCTTTACCTTCTAAAATTCACTAATAACATGCATAATTTTACAGCAGAAAATGTAATTCTACTGTAACGCATATATCTATAACGCATTTTTAAATCACTGCAAAACAGTTTGTTTATATGTGGATAATTTTTAGTCTTTATTGTATAAGGTATATTCAAAACAGCAAGGTAGCAGTAGTTTTAAATAATCAAAATAAAGTAACCCTTAAAAACTCGAATTATGAAATTTATTAAAATCTTCCTCACTGTATTTTTTGCCATAGCAATCTGTGGTACCAGCAACGCACAATTTTTTAAAAAGCTTAAAAAAACAGCTGAAAAGGCAGTAGAACGGACTGTACTCAACAAAACTGACCGTGAAGTATCTAAAGAAACCGATAAGACCATAGACGGTGTTATAAAAGGTGATGGTAAGAATAATAAAGAAGAAACCAAATCAAAAGAGCTCACCAAAGAACAAAAAGAGAAAGCAGAGAAAAGAGCCATGTCCCTTTTTGGTGGTGGCATGGAAGGTGTTCCTGATACATATAAATTTCAATATGTCATGGATATGAAAATGACCTCTCGCCAAAATGATGACATGACATTACAATATTATATACAACCAAACGCCAGCTATTTTGGCAACGCCATGCCGGATAGTAAAACCAAAAGTGTGATTGTGTATGATTTGGAAAACCAGGCTATGGTAACCTTTATGGATAATAACGGCCAAAAGATGGCGATGAAAATGCGCATCCCTTTGGAAGAAAAAATGCAGAAAATGATTGAAAAAACACAAAATGGGGAAAATAACGCGACAAATACGGTCGATGTTACGCCTTTACCCAGTAAGACCATTTTAGGCTACAACTGCAAAGGTTATTTGGTAAAACAGGATGAAGGTACAAGTAAAATCTACATTACCGATGAGGCACCCGTAAGCTTTGTGGGCATGTTTGCTAATATGAAAAAAATGCAAAAAAACATGAACACCTCCGCTATTCCGTTTGGTAAAAACTCTTTGATGATGGAAATGGATTACACTTCCAACAAACGAAAAAGAGATAATATCCACATGGTATGTACAGCTCTAAAAGAACAGCCCTTTAGCATAAACAAAGCAGATTATAGCGGAATGTAGAGGTAGAACCCGTTTAAACCAAATAAATCATGAAACCATTATGTTTAATACTATGCCTGTTTTCTTTTGCCTTGCC
>Ga0209309_10003938_pt1 | contig 12522 bp, 9 predicted proteins | sample COGITO_mtgs_1204_2_FD_184807 | JGI IMG/M metagenome (GOLD analysis project Ga0209309, IMG submission 184807) | Pelagic marine microbial communities from North Sea - COGITO_mtgs_120412 (SPAdes) (version 2) | ecosystem: Environmental > Aquatic > Marine > Epipelagic ...
AATAATTATTTAACCTTTAAAAAAAAATTGCAATAAAAGAACAACTTACTAAATAAAAGTACATGTTTGATGAGTTTTTTAATGATGTATTCTTAGCTAAACTAAAGCACCCTATGTATACAAAAAGAAAATTTTATTATGGAGATTCTTTAGAGCCAAAATTCTTAAGAACTATTGGTAAAGAATATCTAGAACCAAGTGTGGAGAAAATTTTAGATGTTAATTTTTATTGATTAGGTTGTTATCTTAATAGTATATGAGTAATATATAAATATATTTATTTTTAGCAATTGTATTTTGTACATTGTCTATACAAAAGTACTTTTTTATTGATGCAAACTTTTATTTCTGAAACTATTGACGATATTCTTATAAAACAACCCTCTTTCGAAGACTGTGTTTTTATTTTACCTTCTCAAAGAGCAGGAGTTTTTGTAAAAGATACATTTAAAAAGAAAATAGTAACTGGCTTCTTGCCAGAAATTAAAACCATAGAATCATTTGTTAGCGAAATATCAGAAATAACCAAAGCCGATTCAATTCAATTGTTATTTCATTTTTATTCAATCTATTGCGAAATAGAGAAACATCCAGATACTTTTGATGTTTTTTCTTCTTGGGCTTCCGTTGTTCTTCAAGATTTTAATGAAATTGATCAATACCTCGTTAACTCCGATGATATTTTTACCTATTTAAGAGATATTCAAAGAATGAAAAAATGGTCTGTTAGAGGTGAGTTTAAAGAAACTGAACTCATAAAAGACCATCTTATTTATATGGAGAAGTTAGGAGTTTATTATTCTAAATTCTACTTATTCCTATTAGAAAAAAAAGTAGGATACCAGGGCTTCATGTATAGAGAAGCTACAAAAAAAGTTTATCAGTTCTTAGAAAAAAATAGCCATAAAAAATTCTTTTTTATTGGATTTAACGCACTTAATAAGGCTGAAGAAACATTGTTTAAGATAATTCTAGACAATCAAAGCTCTGAAATTTATTGGGACATAGATTGTACTTTTTTTGATGGAGCTCATAGTGCCGGAAGTTTTATAAGGAAATATAAAAAAGAATGGAGTTATTTTGAAAAAAATGAACTGAAGGTAATTAGCAATAATTTTAATTCAAAAAAAAATATTGAAATTATTGGAACTCCTAAAAATATTTCTCAGTTAAAATATGCTGGAGAAATTTTAGAAAAATTTGATAATCATGAAAGTACAGCACTTGTTTTAGGAGATGAATCTCTGTTATCTGTTGCATTAAACTCTATCCCAAAAAATGTAAGTGGTATTAATATAACTATGGGGTACCCATTACAAAATGTTCCTACATCACAATTAATATCATCTATTTTCCAATTATTCATTACTCAAGACACCTTACAAAAAAGCGCTTCTAATAAATTTTACCACAAAGATGTCATTCGATTTTTTAAAAATTCTGTTATTTACCAACTAGTTAAAGGAGACGCTTCAGAAACAGTTTTAACGATTGAAAACAATATTTCAAAGCAGAATAATATGTTTATAGACGTTTCTACTATTGAATCTTATCTAAAACCTTTAGATAAAAAAAATAGTTCTTTACTACAAAACATATTTAAACCTTTTATTACCGTAGAGGATTTTATGATAAGAATTTTAAATCTCCTTGATGGTGCTAAAGATCATGTCTCAGTATTAGAAAAAGAATATTTATATAGATTTCATAATGCATTTAATCAATTGATTAATTTAAATAAGACAAAAAAATATTTTCAAAACATAAAAACAATTTATCAATTTTACAAAAGAATCATAGCCAATGAAAAAATGTCTTTTCAAGGTGAGCCATTAAATGGCTTACAATTAATGGGAATGTTAGAAACTAGAGTTTTAGATTTTGAAAATGTAATTATTACATCTGTTAATGAGAATATAATTCCTTCGAGTGCTACACAAAATTCATTTATCCCTTTTGATGTAAAGGTTCAATTTGGGTTGCCAACTTACAGAGAAAAAGATGCTATTTATTCATATCACTTTTTCAGACTTTTACAAAGAGCCAAGAATGTTTATTTATTGTATAATACAGAAAATGATACTTTTGGAGGAGGAGAAAAAAGTAGATTTATCTCTCAATTAGAATTAATAAAGACTCCTCTCACAAAAAAAATTATTGCTCCCAAAATCACTACTGATAAAAAGGAACTAACAGAAGTAGAGAAAAATGAAGAGGTTCTTAAAGCACTTAAAGAATTGGCCTTTAAAGGGATTTCTCCATCAACCATAACCAACTACTTGTATAATCCAATCGCTTTTTACAAACAAAAAATACTTCATATTAAAGAAATAGAATCGGTAGAGGAAACCATTGCTGCTAACACTATGGGATCTGTTGTGCATGATACTTTAGATGAATTATATACGCCATACATAAACACCTTTTTAACCTGTAATCATATTGATTTAATGCTTCAAAAGCATAAAGAGATTGTTAAAAAATACTTTTTTAAACATTTTAAAAATGGAGAGATACTTACAGGGAAAAATCGCATCTCCTTTGAAATATCTAAACGCTTTGTAGAACGATTTCTAACAATGGAGAAAAAAGACTTAAGTGAAGGCAATCAGTTAAAGATTATAGGGACAGAATTGAATTTAGAAACGCTAATATCTGTTCCAAATATAAATTTTCCCATTAAAATAAGAGGAATTGTAGATAGAATTGACCTATACAACGGAACTTTACGAATCATAGATTACAAAACAGGCAATGTAAAAGCAGGAGATTTAAAAATAGCAAATTTTGAAGAAATACAAACAGTTAAATATAGCAAAGCAATTCAAATTTTATTATATGCTTACATGTATTCTCAACAGAGTTCGTTTGATAAGGAAAAATCTTTAGAAGCAGGGATTATTTCTTTTAAAAATTTAAAAAGTGGCTTATTAAAAGTGAATTTTTCCTCAAAATCAAGAGGTTCTGATCATACTGTCACAGAAGAAAAGTTAAAGGAATTTATAGAACAAATAAAATATCTTCTTCAAGAAATTTACAATCCCGAAGTTTCTTTTAAAGAGCCAAAAACCGTTTCTTATTCATAGTTGAGGTGAAGAATCTCAATAAAATAATTGAAGAATTTATTTTTGAATTTTTGCTAAAACTTGTCTATAATAATTGAAACCTTCACAACTAATATTTTAACCCGAAGAGATTAAAAAACCCAAAAAAGAACTTTATGAACTAATCTGGGTTTTTGTATTTAAAAAATCACCTCTTTAATATCTATAGCTATTATTTTTTGATGAGGCGAATAATAAATCTTTTATTAAGAACTCCGATGTATATTCCAGAGCTTAACTTTTGAGAATTAAGTTGAACACTTTTTGAGTTTGGAATATTTGAAATTACAAGCCTTCCTTGAAGATCATATATATTAGCAGAAGAAATGATTTTAGAAGAATTTATTTGCCATATATTTTGAGTTGGATTAGGGTATATTTCAACATCACTTTGAAGTAAATCAATAGTAGAAGTTCCAAGACTTGTTCCATAAAAATAAATAACACCATTTTCTTTGAGATAATATTTTGTTTCAGGTTCACCTACATTTCCTACTAAGTCTGTGACAATTAATTCAATTTTGAAATACCCATCTTCCAAAGAAGCAAAATCTATTCCCTCTATATTGAAACTACTTTCATCAATAGAACCCTCAAGAAAAATAGAGGTAATTCTACCTGAAGAATCTGTATTTTCGATGGTTACATCATAAGTACCTCCTATATCTTGTTCTTCGACAACTACATCAATAATAATATCATCTAGACTACTTGTTCCTTGGTCTTGAATATTAGAACTTGAATAATAAGAAGCAGGATAAAAAGTGTCTTTAATATATTCTGTGCTTAATGTTGCTATTAGTTGATCTTCTGTATCTGTTACTTGGACAGTAAACATAATAGTACCATCCAATACGCCTGAAGTATTAATTTCATTCAAATCTATACTGTCTGCCTCAAAAACTCCATCTCCTTGAACTACCGCACCTCCAGTTAAGCTGTATATCGTATAGAGATAATTTAAGCCTTCACATGGGGAGCAACTGATTGTAGCAGATATATTCTCTACATTTGAAGCATTTACATAGTCACTTAAAATTTCTGCAGCAAGAGGTTCATCTAGTTCTACATCGGACTCAATAATATCAAATCTCACTAATTCTACAAAAGAATAACGTTTTATATTTCCTGCTTTATCTCGAATATCCGCAGAAGCCATCCCCCATATTCCAGGTGCTGAGCCAGCAGGAAGCACTAAATCAAAATGATAGACAGCCCAATTAGAATTTAAATCGGGATTAAAATCATAAATATCTAATTCAGGGTGGTTCATAGTTGAATTACCTGTTTGAAATCCAAAATCATTTCCTAATGGATCTCTTAGTACAAATCCAACTGTTGCCACACCAGATTCGTGTCCTTCATAATCAGATAAATCTCTTGCAATCATAGTAATATCAACTCTAGTTTCACCGTTTGGAGCTTCTGGATTAGTTGGTTCTGCTATAATTGTAATATTATTTAAATCTAATTCAGGCCTAATATAATCTGGATATAATGTTTCTACATAAATACTATCTCTAACATCCTTAAATTCTTTGAGTCTCCGACTTTCTGGTATGTGATAATCTGCTGTATCATTTACAAAATATGTATTAGAGTAATTTCCTCCTGAATCTCCCATGTTAATCATAGAAACTGCATAGTACCCAGATGGAAACCATTCTGGAATGGCTAAATATTGTTCGAAATTTTTATCACTATCGTAATCTTCTTCCCATTCGGGCGTACCCCAATTTGAAGGATTTCCTTGAATTTGCTTTTCATAAACCTCTGCGTCAGGATCATCTAGAGTTGGATGAAAAATTCTTGTGATTGCTCTATTCATTGGACTATTATCATACACCGTGTAAGCATATTTTATTGCCTGCATCAAAACACCGTTTTCTTCATCACTTGGCTGAGTATCATATTCAGGACTAAAATAACCTTCCTGAACCTCCATTGTTAAATCATAATTCCAAGATGGAGGCAAAGTATCTTCTAATGGGTTTTCTAAATATAATTTCCATCCAATGGTAGAAGTGTTCTCGTATCTTTGATTACCTACCTGATCAGAGATATTAAAAGAAGTTAAATTCCAATAACCACTTTTCTCAAGTTTTGAAAAGGTTGTTGTCCCTACTAATATTGAATCTAATGCTTGTCCGTTCTCAGTACTCATCCCTATATCATGAATTGTTCCAGAAGTAGAAGATAGTCGAATATAACCACTAGCTGCACCATCTAGTGTTGGATCTATAGAGTTTAAAGTTGCTCTTATGGTCACTTGTTTATCTTCCTCTGGCGCACCTGTAACATCAATTTCCATTTTAGTTACCTTTCCCGGAAATACATAATCTGGAAACAAATTATACACCGTAAAAGTTAACTCCTCTGGAATCATTGCTACATATCTAGTACCATGCATAATTCTATCTCTTATAAACTCGTATTTTTGAACAGATACTGTTAATAATGCATCTGGATTTGTTAGATAATAGGCAATAGACTCAGCCATGTCCTCATTTGGATTTAAAAGGTGAGCATATGGAGAAACAAAACCTGTAGTTTGTGACGTAGACCATCCTGATGCCGAGGAAGGATCCTCAAACCATCCGCCAACTTCAGTCCAATCATCTTTAAGCTCTTGGTCAAAAGAATATGCCCACAGAAAATGAGCTTTTTCATGTAAAATTAATCTTCTAACGTCATTTATTTCTCCAGTAAATGCCTTACTCATCCATTCTATTGTATTAAAAGAAGTCCATGCAATTGCAGCTGCATCTGGATATTGTGGATTGTCCTGACCGTTAACTCTTCTAACTAAATATTGTAATCCTTGTTGTTTATGAAAACCATCAGGTAATTCTTCAAACATTGCTAATATTTCCATTTTCTCTTCATCAAAAAATTCTTGAAAATTTGAAGAATCCTCACCCATTAAATCTTCTGTCTCTTGATCAGGTAACATAAATCTAACACCAAAACTCTCTTGAGCTATCCAGTTAACCATTTCGTCGTCAGAAGCAAAATCAGTAATAAAGTTAACGATAGCTTTGTATAATCTTTTTGAATAAAACTTTCCTTTTATACCATCTATAGTTACAATTTGAGGAGTCGCATAAGTAAATGCATCTTTACCAACCCTAGCTATCTTAATATCATCTTCAACAGATAATTCTAGATCTCTATCTAGAATATCATTTGATAAGGTGAAAATTCCTCTAACGTTTTCTCCTGATTCAAAATCAACCTCATTACCCTCACCATATGGATTAAAGGGAAGTGATTCAAACATTTTATATAATCTATAACTATCATCCATAGACCAGGATTCTTCCTCATCAGATAATACAATACCATATTCATTTCTTAATTTTATAGATGAATAATCGTCTGGTACTGGAACCGTATCGTTTAATACAATAATCTCTATGGGTTCATTGATGTAGACCTGAGTAGCATGTCCAACATAACTGTCGTCATCTTGCCAAGTGTAACTGTAATCCTCACCTGATGCGGGGGTTAGTGTGAAAGTAGCACTTGTATCATCTGGAACATCTATCAATTGGGACGAGGGATAATAATAACCTGTTCCATCGAGAAATAATGCCCACTGTCCTTCACTTAAGTCAAAACTAACAGCAACTGGGTTGTCATCTACATTTACTGCCCATTCCTGGAATTGACTTTCTACACCTTTTTGTAAAATAACCCTAATTGAATCTCCCACTGCCAAACCTTCTATATTAACCTGAAAGTTATTTTGGGAAATAGAACTATTTAAAAATAAAAGAAAACACGAAAAAAAAGTAATAACTCTCATAAATCAATTTTTTTAGATTGTAGCAAATTAACTTAGGGGTAAAACAAAATTAATTAATCAATAATCTAAATCTAGTACATATTTAGTACATATAAAATTCGTGGTAAAATAAGAGTTAACTTTATGAATTTGAGATTTTTATAGTGGAGCATATCGGATTCGAACCGATGACCTCTACGCTGCCAGCGTAGCGCTCTAGCCAACTGAGCTAATGCCCCAATTATTGTCTACCACTTAAAATTAATAGTGGTATAGAACAATGAAATTCTGATTTCAAAACCGTATTTTTTTCCCAAAGTTTTTGAAAAAATCCTCTTTTTCGTCTAAAAACACATAATAAATCAGGGTTATTGGATTGAAAGTGTTCTAGAACTCCCTGAAAAGTGGTCACATTTTCTGACGTATTAAAGGTATTTTGAATTGCTATTAGAGAGTCATCAACTGTTAAATCTTCCTCTTTATAATCAGGTGTTTTTACCAATAACAAGTTTATTTTTGAATTAAAAAATTTCTTGATTAGTTGCAAAGGAGTTAATACCCCTGGTTGATCTAACTTACCAGATTTAAAGGCAGTTAGCACTACCTTAAATGGATTAAATTTATAATTTTCTGGGACTATTAAAACTGGTATATCTGTTTGCTTTACAATACTCCCTGAGGTACTACCTAAAAAAACTTCTTCTTTAATGGAATTACTTCGAGGACCTACAACTATGAGATCTACACCTAATTCACTTTTTACGGAATGAATACTTTCTATAGTTCCGCCTTTTGCAGAAATCATTTTAACAGATACTCCTTTTGTATCTACATTACTAATTATACTTTTAAGATAGAGATTGGTTTCCCTTTCTAAAATATCATTTACATTAATTAATGTACCTGCTTTAGACAACACTTTATAAGCTCTAAAGACAAATACTTCAGCACTCAGTTCTTTAGCAAAATCTATAGCGTATTGTAATGTATTGGAGGCATTTTCATTTGAACCTATTGGAACTAAAATATGATTCATAAATCTTAAAATTAGGTGAGACTAGAAAATTTATTCTTCGCTACAAAGGTACATTTTTTTGAATGATATAATTTTCTTCCATTCTCAAATTGTAACTTTGTGTTTAGATAGTATTCTTTTTGAAAACAGATATTAGTTTTAATAAGATTAACAAACTTGCAATACCTGCTTTAATTGCTGGCATAGCAGAACCTCTAATATCAATAACAGATACTGCTATAATTGGAAATATAGATTACAATGCTAAAGAGAGCTTAGGTGCTATTGCTATTGTGGGTTCCTTTTTATCTATGCTCATATGGGTTTTTGCTCAAACAAGAAGTGCTGTTTCATCTATAATATCTACCTATTTAGGAGCTAATAAATTAGAAAAAGTTAAAACACTACCAGCACAAGCTATGAGCATAGTTTTAGGGTTAGGATTTTTAATCATTATACTTACCTATCCTTTTTCAGAATTTATTTTCAAAGCATTTGGAGCTGACCAAAACGTATTAACTTATGCTGTAGATTACTATGAAATTAGAATCATTGGTTTGCCTTTTACATTGTTTGTTTTTACTGTTTTCGGAACTTTTAGAGGACTTCAAAACACTCTTCAACCAATGCTTATCGCATTACTTGGAGCTATCTTAAATATTGTATTTGATTGGATTCTTGTATACGGTATTCATGGAATCATCCCTGCCATGAATGTTAAAGGTGCTGCTTATGCTAGTGTCATATCTCAAATAGCAATGGCTTTAGCAGCAGGGTATTTATTGTACAAAAAAACTTCCATAAGTCTAAAGTTTACACTTCCTTTTAACAAAGAAATACCAAAATTAATTAAAATGGTTGTTGACTTATTCTTAAGAACTATTGCTCTTAATGCGGCATTAATATTTGCAGTTTACAAAGCTACAAGTTATGGTTCAGACCAATTGGCCGCTTACGGAATTGGTATTCAATTATGGTTGTTTGGTGCATTTTTTATTGATGGGTATTCAAGTGCAGGGAACATTTTATCTGGAAAATTATTAGGAGCAAAAGAATACGACACTTTAGTGAAACTTGGAAAAAAATTAGTTCTGTATGGGTTTTTTGCCGGAATATTTCTTACAGGGGTTGGATTCTTATTTTACAACACAATCGGTGAAATATTTATACAAGATACAGCTGTACTAAACTGTTTCTATGATGTTTTTTGGCTCATATTATTGATGCAACCTATATGTGCTATTACATTTATTTTTGATGGAATGTTTAAAGGAATGGGATTTACAGCATTTTTGAGAAATCTATTACTTTTCTCTACCCTGTTCGTATTTATTCCATCCCTATTAATATTTGACACCTATAATTTCGAATTACTTGGTGTTTGGTTTTCTTTTTTATTTTGGATGATAGCAAGGGGGTTGCCATTACTTATGAAATTTAAAAGAAAGTTTTTACCCTTGGCTGAAAAAAGGTAATTTTGAAAAAAATTTATAATGAGCATTATTAGAATTACAAAACAATTTAATTTTGAGACTGGGCATGCCCTTTATGGTTATGACGGTAAATGTAGAAATGTTCATGGTCATAGTTATAAACTTTCTGTAACTGTTTCAGGTACCCCAATTAATGACAATTCAAATGTAAAATACGGAATGGTCATTGATTTTTCTGACTTAAAGAAGATTGTAAAAGAGGAAATTGTGGATCAATTTGATCATGCAACCGTTTTTAATAAAAACACCCCTCATGTAGAATTAGCAAATGAATTAAGTAAAAGAGGACATCACGTTATTTTAGTAGATTATCAACCAACTAGCGAAATGATGGTGATTGATTTTGCAGAAAAGATTAATAAAAGACTTCCCGAAAATATCTCGTTGTTTTCAATTAAACTTCAAGAGACTGAAACCTCTTTTGCGGAGTGGATTGCTAGTGAAAATTAATTTTATAAATAAAAACAACTTCAATGGTTTGATGTTGATTTAACAATTATATTTGATAAAAATAGCACCTATGAAATTATTTAAATTTACTTTAATAGCTTTTATCACCACAACTATACTTAGTTGCTCAGATAATTCTTATGAACCAGAATTAGACTTAACCAATGAAAGTTTAGCTGGAAACTATAATATCACAATTTTAAACATAGACATAGAATCTTCTGCCGAAGTAGCTGGAGTTCCTGTCACCATATCAAATACTACAATTGATGGTGATACTTTTCAAGTGGATGTTGTTTTTAATACAAATGGAACATACACTGCAGGAGGCCAATATAGAGTTACATCAACTGTTACACCCGTAGCGACTCCACCAGTCACAAATACAGAAATTATAGTATTTAATGATTCAGGATCTTACTCCATTAATTCAGATGAGAATACCATTACTTTCATGATTCAGGATCAAGCATTGTTGTCAGGTACGTTTAATGTTACTGATTTTAATGAAAATTCTATTTCTCTTGCTCAACAAGTAGAGGAAACTGTTGGAGATATAACGTCTTTAATTAATATGAATATTAGTTTAGAGAGGATATAGTATAAGACCAAACTATTGTATTACTAATACTTTAATTATTTTCCATTAAACATATTCATGGTATTGTTCATCCCGTCAGTACCAAAAGATAGGATGGCTTTTGTAGCTACTGGAATTCTTTCTATAAGCTGACTTTGTTCATCTTTTGACCAAGAACCTAAGACAAAATCTATTTGACGCCCTTTCAAATAATTCTCTCCAATGCCAAAACGGAAGCGATTATATTGTTGTGTTTGAAGTTTTTCTTGAATGTCTTTCAATCCATTGTGACCGCCTGCACTACCCTTAGTTTTTATTCTTATAGCACCAAAATCAATATTTTTATCATCAGTTACTATACAAATATTGTCTAATTGAATTTTCTCTTTGGTCATCCAATACTTTACTGCTTTTCCACTTAAGTTCATAAAAGTACTTGGTTTCAGCAGTATAAAAGATTTTCCTTTATATCTAAATCGTGTAATATCACCAAGTTTTTCTGTTTCAAATCTTACATCTTGGTCTTTAGCTAGTGCGTCTAAAATTTGAAAACCTATATTATGACGAGTGTTTGCGTATTTTTCACCAATGTTACCAAGACCAACAATTAAAAATTTTTTCATACTATTTAAATTTGCTTTTGATTGTTTTTTAGTGAAAAATTTAAAAAAACTCATCATGTAAAAATAAGAAAATAAAAAAGCGTTACAATTATGTAACGCTTTTCTGCTTATTTATATTTTTTACTTCTTTTATTACTAAAAAAGTATCACACTATTCAGCTGCTGCTTCAGTAGTTGCTTCAGCTCCTGCTTCAGCACCTTCTTCAGCTACTTCTTCAGCTACTTCATCATCTACAGCATTACGTGATGTTCTTACTTGAACAACTACAGTATTGTCTGGATGCATGAAGGTATAGTCATCATTAAATAATTCGGTTATAAATAATTTACTACCAATTTTTAACTCTGAAATATCAGCAGTTACGAAGTCTGGTAATTTAGCAGGAAGTGCCTTAATTTTTAGCTTACGATTTGTAAAACGTAAAGAACCTCCATTTAGAACTCCAGGAGATGTTCCTGTAAGTTTTACTGGAATATTCATAGCTACTTCTTTATCATCAAATAGTTGATAAAAATCTATGTGTAAGATTCTATCTGTTACAGGATGAAATTGTATATCTTGTAAGATAGCTAAAACTTTATTTCCATCTAGCTCAATCAATGCTGTATACACATTAGGAGTGTACACCAACTTGCTAAATGATTTTTCTTCTGCAGAAAAATGAACTGGCTTATCTCCTCCGTATATAACGCAAGGAACCATACCAGCATTACGTAAGGCTTTAGTAGCTACTTTGCCCACGCTTTCTCTTTTTGATCCTTTGATTGTAATTGATTTCATTACTTTTTTACTTAAAATTTGATTACATTAAAAATTTGTCACTTATCGATGTATTGTTCTGAACTTTGTTCATAACATCAGCGAATAAGGGCGCGCAAGTTACAACTTTTATTTTAGAAATCTGCTTCTTTAATGGAATGGTATCTGATACAATTAACTCAGTTAATTTAGAGTTTTGAATCTTGTCATAAGCGTCTCCAGAAAGTATTGGATGCGTACATATTGCCCTCACACTTAAGGCTCCCCTATCCATCATTAAATTTGCAGCTCTTGCAAGTGTTCCTCCAGTATCTATCATGTCATCTACCAATATTACATTCTTCCCTTTAACGTCACCTATAAGCTCCATATGGCCAATAACATTTGCCTTCTTTCGTTGCTTGTAGCAAATAACTACATCAGACATTAAATATTTAGAATAAGCATAAGCTCTTTTAGACCCACCCATGTCTGGTGAAGCAATAGTTAAATTGTCTAATTTTAAATTATTGATATAAGACATAAAAATAGTAGAAGCATACAAGTGATCTACTGGTTTTTCAAAAAACCCTTGAATTTGATCTGCATGTAAATCCATCGTCATAATTCTAGTAGCTCCAGCTGCCTGTAATAAATTTGCAACCAACTTAGCACCTATAGCAACTCTTGGCTGGTCTTTTCTGTCTTGACGCGCCCATCCGAAATAAGGC
>Ga0209309_10003946_pt1 | contig 12506 bp, 15 predicted proteins | sample COGITO_mtgs_1204_2_FD_184807 | JGI IMG/M metagenome (GOLD analysis project Ga0209309, IMG submission 184807) | Pelagic marine microbial communities from North Sea - COGITO_mtgs_120412 (SPAdes) (version 2) | ecosystem: Environmental > Aquatic > Marine > Epipelagic ...
ATAATTGTCAACCGCTGGAGCATCATCAGGGCTATGCTCACTATCAAATGCCACTTTCTCCTCGTCCGTCATCTGCTCTGCAAATTTCGCCACGTGGGCTAAGAATGCTGCTGTATCCAATGGCTTTTCCATCACCAAAGTGACACTCATATTAGCCACCTTGACCAACTCAGGCGTATTCATCAAACCAGAGACTAGAATAAAGGGAAGATTCGGATACAGCTCTCGGGCTTTTCTAAGAAACTCCGCACCATCCATGACAGGCATCTTATAATCTGAGATGACCAGATCGTAAGGTATCTCCTTCAATTGATCAATTGCCCGTTCAGGCCGTGTTGCCATATCGACTCGGTAGTTGTTCTCACGCAGAAGATCGTGAAGCATTTCAGCATAGTTCTCTTCGTCGTCTAAAACTAATATTCGTCCAGCCATAATATCTACTCCATTTAAGACCTGTTGGGCGCCTAAATTTACTTTAATGTTGCCTCAATCACTGCCGTATCTGTGCCAAAAAAGGCGGCAACTTTAGCTTTATCACCCTCGAAAAGAATCGAAGCGGCTCGCACATAATCAACACGTGTATGTGAAAGGCGCGACTCAAAACGAGCCCGTGGTGAAGCTAGCGTAGTGGACTGCAGCGCAGCAGTGACTGCCGAGAGCACCAATACCTCCCCGGGATTGGATTCCATCACTTGCCGCACGGTCACACGTAGTTGCTCGTAATTATTATCCCATGATTGTTTACTAAGAAAATCTCTAGCAGAGGCTTCAAATCGTGACACTGAGGTCAACCCCTTCTCTCGAATAATATCGACGACCATCTGCTGCGCCAAGATCGCAATGTCTAATGCACAATCGCGCAAGGCGGGCACACAAACTTCTGCTGTGCCCATAAGGATGTACAAATCCTCGTCAACTCGCCCTTCATCAAAGAGCGCATCTAAATCTCCATTGGCACAAAATATTGCCCTCGACGGCATCTCGATCGACTCAAATACCCCAGTACATTTTGACAACGCAGTGGCGAGATGCTTTTGCGCATCCGTCATAGACTCAACATCTAACAGCACACAGGTAACTCGCTCTGCTCCTGACAGCTTGGCCTCCTCAAACATCGAGAGCACTTGCTCTGTATCAAACGATCCTGGGCTTAAATAAATAAAGTGCTCTTTCTCACTCTCGTAGAAGTTTCGGATGTCTTCGCAGATTAGACGGAATTGCGTGCCAGGCTCACCAATCAAAGATAAAGTCGATTTGAAATTGCGAAGGCCATAAAGGCGTTCCGCAAAATCAATGGATGCCTGCGACTTGCACGGAAATGAGTTAAAAGAAAATCCACGTGCCTCTGTTTCGACTTCTCCAACTGAAGCACCGGCATGCGAATGGGTATTCTGCTTTAACCGATTCGCCTCATCAATGAGTTCAGCAGTGCGATCCAACAGAGAAAAGATGTTGAGCGGTTTAAGGAAAACTCCGCCGACTCCGCCACTAATCAGCGTACGAATCGTATCATTTTCCATAAAACCAGAAACCATGATCACAGGGACTTTTGGCTTAATTTGCTTAATCACTTCCATGAATTCAGCACCAGTCATCTCCGGCATTCTATGATCAGTCACCACCAGATCAAAATCATTATTTTTAAAAACCTCAACTGCTTCTATTGGATCAGTGAGCGACGTGACAATGTAGTCCGCCTGCTCAAAAATATCCGTCAATAAGCTATTGAAGTCCACATCATCATCTAAAATTAAAACGTTATAAGCCATATTTCTTATTTCTATCTAACGCGCTATTCCTCATCAGCCGCTTCGGCTGCAGCTTTCTCAGCTGCCAATACATCCTCTAAGCACTCAAGACCTCGACTCATCGATGCCATTGAAGTGCCATACCAAACGACTTTACCATTCAACAGTTCTTCCCAGTGCTTCACCACGGGCGCACTTAAATAATAGCAAGTCGCAACCATGTAAGTTTCTTCGACCTTATCGAAAGGTATTGTCGAAGAGGCCCAACAAAGGGAAAGGTCTAGCTCGGTTGAAGGTAGCGAACGCAGCTGAATCTGATTCAAGTCAATGAGGCCGACGCCATACTCCTCGACGATATGATCGAGCAATCGCGCTTCGTCTAACACTTTCAAATCGTATAACAGCGACGTTAATATCGAAGCATTCTTTAACATCTCAGGCGATCGAATCGCCTCCATAAACTTTTCGTTTGCAGAATCCAAATCTTCACTAGACAACAAGCCTTTATTCACCAAGGACGAACCCAGGAAACGGTTACTACGAAGAATAAGTGCTTTATGTTGCTGCATGAGTCGAAATAACTGTTATCATGCGACATAAAGGAGCAAGACGTCAAGACGTGAGAGTGCTCAATCCAGTTAATCAGTGTAATACCTGGCAGCGGAGTAGATCGAGGCTGACAGTTGAATTTGGCTACAGAAGACGTGCTTGGTGAATTCGACCCAGAAGAATGACAAAGCTCGACAAGCAACGCTAACACGAAAAAGCCCGCGACAACTCGCAGGCTTCTGCTTTAGTCATATCGGCGATCGGTCCTAAACGAACTTCTTGAATAGAAGCGTCGCATTGTGTCCGCCGAATCCAAGGTTATTACAAATCGCTACATTCACTTCTGCTTCACGCATCGTGTTTGGCACACAATCGAGATCACAATCGGGATCAGGTTCTTCGTAATTGATTGTCGGCGGAATCTTACCATCGCGAATCGCAAGGGCACAAACCGCAGATTCAATACCACCCGCAGCGCCGAGCAAGTGCCCGGTCATACCTTTAGTAGAACTGACAGGGATCTTGTATGCATGATCACCCAGCGCTTTCTTTACCGCACCAGTCTCGAACTTATCATTATATGGAGTCGAAGTGCCGTGGGCATTAATATAATCAACATCTTCCGCTTGCAGGCCCGCTTGCTTAATCACCTTGGAGATAGCAAACGACAGTGCCTTACCTTCTGGATCGGGAGACGTGATGTGATACGCATCACAAGTCGCACCATATCCAGCAATTTCACAGTAGATCGTCGCGCCGCGTGCTTGCGCATGCTCCAACGTCTCCATAATTAAGACTCCAGCGCCTTCCCCCATCACAAAACCATCACGACCTTTGTCAAAAGGACGACTAGCTCGTGTAGGCTCGTCGTTAGAATTTGTACTCATCGCTTTCATCGAACAAAACCCAGCGTAACCGAGTTCCGTGACGGCAGCCTCACTACCTCCAGCGATCATTACGTCGACATCATTGTCGCGTAACATACGGAATGACTCGCCGATACTGTGCGTACCAGAAGCACAGGCACTGACGATGCCGTAATTGGGACCACGAGCACCGACCTCAATCGCAACTACACCACTAGCGATATTTGCGATTAAAGAGGGAATCATGAATGGAGAAACCTTGCGCGGCCCCATTTCAAAGAGACGACGGCTTTGCGTCTGAGTCGTCAACATTCCACCAATACCAGAGCCAATCAGCACACCAAAACGGTCCGCATCCAGCTTTGTGGGATCGATGCCAGCATCGTCTAATGCAAGCCTAGACGAAGCGACCGCGAACTGAGTAAAGCGGTCATTTCGACGAGCTTCTTTCGGATCCATAAAATCACCCGGCTTAAACTCCAGAGCTTCCGCTCCGACCTTACATGCATATTCCGTTGTATCGAATGATTGCACCCGATCGATACCACTTTTACCAGCAAGCAGACTATCCCAGAAGGAATCGACTCCATTGCCGTAACTTGTGACAGTTCCGATACCGGTAATCACTACTCGCTGTCGTTTAAACGATTCGTCCATAGTCTATGATAAAAAGTAAGCCGCGATTAAGCGGCTTAAGTTATGAAGTGTAGAAAACGGGCTTATCCAGCTTTTTCGGTGATGTATTTAACGACATCGCCTACAGTCTGTAGCTTTTCAGCTTCAGCTTCTGGGATTTCGCCGTCGATCTCGTCCTTGAACTCTTCCTCAAATGCCATGATCAGCTCGACTGTGTCGAGAGAATCAGCACCGAGATCGTCAAGAAAAGACGCTGCTGCCGTTACCTGCTCTTCATTTACGTTGAGCTGGTCTACGATGATTGTTGATACGCGTTGTTCGATTGTTTGTTCTGACATAATATACTAGGTTTAGATTAAAGTCTTTTCAGCATCACATGACCATACCACCGTCAACTGTAAAAACTTGACCGGTGATATAACCTGCTTCTTCTGAAGCGAGAAAAACTGTTGCGTGTGCGATGTCTGCTGCGCTGCCCATACGCTTCATGGGGATCGCTCCAACAATGGCTTTTTGCTGTTCCTCATTGAGCTCTGCAGTCATATCAGTTGCGATGAATCCAGGAGCCACGGCGTTGACAGTGACATTCCGCGCCGCAAATTCTTTGGCGAGGCTCTTCGTGAGGCCAAGCATGCCAGCCTTAGCAGCTGCATAATTGGCCTGTCCTGCGTTTCCAGTCAAACCGACTACTGACGAAATATTAATGATGCGCCCCCAACGTTTGCGGGTCATCGGACGCGCAAGGTGCTTAATCCAACTAAAACAGCTCGTGAGATTAGTATTAATCACATCACTCCAGGCATCATCGCCCATGCGGAACAGTAGCCCGTCTTTGGTAATCCCTGCATTATTGACCAGAATGTCGATATTGCCATGCTCTTCCAATAATTGCTCTGAGGCTGCTAAAACCGCCACATTATCGGCAACATCAACTGCAAGCGATTGAGCAGAACCGCCAGTCGCATTGATCGCATCTGCAACCGCACCACAAGACTCAGCAGAACGGCTCACGCAAATCACATGATGCCCTTTGGTTGCAAGTAGCTCAGCTATGCTCTTGCCAATTCCACGGCCCGCTCCAGTAACAAGGGCTATTTTCTTATCAGTCGTTTCAGTCATTCAAAAAAGTAAGTTCACTTTATATAATAGATAAAGTCTTCCCCATTATTCCGACTCGGGGCAAGCACGAATGTTACTTTTATCGAGCAATATTGACAGCAGAGCCGGAAGTAGGCTCAAGTGCACGTATGTCAAAGCCGGAAGAACAGCGCATCCAGAAAATTATAGCCAACGCAGGCATCTGCTCACGTCGTGAAGCAGAGCGCCAAATTGAAGATGGTAATGTACGCGTAAATGGCAAAAGAGCCGAACTCGGCGACAAAGCACTCCCAAACGCAGCGATCTTCGTAAACAACAAGCCAATCCTACACAAACAAGAGCGCTCCATCACTCTGGTCATGAACAAGCCAAAGGGCTACGTCTGCACTAACTCAGACCCTTTTGCCGAAAAAACGGTCTTTCAACTCCTGCAACCAGATCTCCAGCGACTGCGTCTCTTTTGTGCCGGCAGACTCGATAAAGACAGCGAAGGCCTACTCATTATAACCAACGACGGCGACCTCGCCAACAAGATCGCCCACCCGAGCACCGAAATCACCAAGCGCTACCGCGTCGTGCTCAACAAAGATTTCAAAAAAATAGATATTCCAAAACTATTGGCTGGCGTTGAATTTGAGGGTGACTTCCTCAAAGCGGAAAAAGTCATCCCCGCCCCCGTTTTAGGCGAAGGTTCTGCACGACGCCTCGAAGTACATCTTCATCATGGTAAAAAGCGTGAAATCCGCCGACTATTCGAAGCGCATCGCTACTTCGTCAAAAAACTCGTCCGCGTACAAATCGGCGGCATCATCCTAAAGAACATCCCTAAGGGCGGCATCAAAATACTCGGCAAAAAAGATATCGAGCGCCTTTTCACCAAATAAAGCCCCAGGATTCCCCAATCATTATTTCATGATTCATGATTTGGCCCACACTTTCCCCATCCAATTACAGTACTGATAAGCGCAGCGTATCTACACCGAAACGACCTCCGCCTCTAGCTAAATAAGAAAGTGCAAATTACCAGCAAAGTCAGGTCAGTAGTAGCGGGTAGCAAAGACCTAATAATTCAGGCTCGCACCATCCGCCTCGCCGAATAAATTCCCACGCACCTTTAAAGTTTAACCAAAAATCTGATCAACACATCAATCATGCAACTCATCGACGGCAACGCAATCGCAGCATCCATCATTGAAGAACTCACCGTCGAAGTCGGCGCACTTTCAGGTAAAAAGCCTGTGGTCGCCTTCATCCGCGTCGGCGAAGACCCAGCCTCAGTCTCTTATGTGCGTAAAAAAGAAAAAACTGCCGAAAAAATTGGTATCGAAAGCCGCCTAATACTGCTCCCTGAAAGCATTACAGCAGAACAGCTGTTCGCTCAGATTGACGCACTCAACGCAGATTCCGACGTCAATGGTATCCTCATTCAAGCGCCACTTCCTAAGCACATCAATGAAACCGCCACTTTTAACCGTGTCCTCCCAAGCAAAGACGTCGACGGTTTCAACACCCTCAACATCGGTAAACTCTGCCAAGAAGACAGCAGCGGCTTCGTCGCCTGCACACCTGCCGGTATCGTCCAGCTGATTAAGCGCAGCGGTATCGAAACCGAAGGCAAGCACGTCGTCGTGCTCGGCCGCAGTCAAATCGTCGGCAAACCAGCCGCCCTACTTATGATGCAAAAAGCTTGCCCGGGCAATGCCACCGTCACCGTCTGCCACTCGCGCACCGCCGACTTACCAAGCATCACTCGCCAAGCCGATGTACTGATCGCAGCTATTGGTCGCGCCAATTTTGTTACCGCAGACATGGTCAAAGACGGCGTCTGCATCATCGACGTAGGCATCAACCGCGTTGAAGACGCCAACAAGAAGAGCGGCTATCGCCTAGTTGGTGATGTCGAGTTTGCCACCGTCTCAGCCAAAGCAGCATACATCACCCCGGTCCCTGGCGGCGTGGGGCCGATGACTGTTGCCATGCTAATGCACAACACTCTGCGAGCCTTCAAAGCCAGCCAGGCCTCTCAAAAATGAGCACACCGCACGCCACTTCCGAGCCAGCACCGACCAAACCAAGCAACCCGCTTGACTCGGTATTATGCGACAGCGGTCCGATGCCGCCAGCGCGCTTTGTTATCCGTGCGCTCGCATTCTGCTTAGATTTAGCGCTAATTCTTGGCGTCAGTGCGCTGACTTTAAAAGTGACGCTATTTGAAAACTTTCCCGAAGCGGCTTCAATTTGGGCAGATTACAACGTCGCTATGCAAAATCTCGATTATGCAAAAAGCATGATTTTCGACATGAAAGGCACCAACCCTGAGCTGTTTGAAATTATTACATATGCCCTCAGCACGACGATCACAGTGGCCTGGTTCTACTTCTCCGCGGGAGAAGCATTTTTCGGTGGCAGTTCACTCGGCAAACGTTGCTGTCGGCTTCGCAGCATCAGCACCATTACACTCGCTGAGCCCACAATTTTTAGTGGTATCGTTCGAGGAGGTCTGAAAACAATCATGCTCTTTAGCTTCGGTATCATCGGCTGGGCGGCGATACTCACTCCACTGTTGTTCAACAAGCGCCGACAAATGGGCCACGATCTACTCAGTCGAACCGCCGTTATTGACGAAACTCGACTCAAGACAGACGAGCCGCTTTCCAGCTCATCTACAAATTCTAATTAATTTTTCTGTTTTAACTTCCGCAAAAGCAGTCTACATTTTTTTGTATATTTACTAAATAAGCTATCAACCTTCATTCGCCCCCAAAACAAGCATTCCCTTGAGCACTAATCGTAAGCCCAAAATACTCGTCGTCGACGATCAACCGATCAACATCAAGCTGCTGCAACGCAAACTTGAACGACAAAACATGGATATTCTCGTCGCTTACAACGGACACGAATGCCTGAACATTGTTGAAAAGGATCTCCCCGACCTAATCCTACTCGACGTCATGATGCCCGAAATGGACGGCATCGAAACTTGCCAACGTTTGAAGGCTAACCCCGCGACTGAATCCATTCCCATCATTTTTATTACCGCGAAAGCCTCGAAAGAAGGAAAGCTCGAAGGTCTAGATGCCGGCGCAGTCGACTACATCACAAAACCGATTGATCTCGATGAGACTCTGGCCCGCGTACGTACACAGCTTCGGCTGCAAGAGATGTTTCGCGAAAACCTCGAATTGCAAACACGCCTCGGCGATGTTCGTAAGTCAGCCGCAGTCGGAGCGATCACACAAGGAATCGCGCATAACTTAAATAATCTTCTCGGCGTAGTGGTCGGTTATCTCGATCTTATTAAAAACGGCTACGATAGCCCTGACATGGTCAAACGCAGCGTCATGCTGATGGACCACGCGATTAACCGTATGGTCGGCATTATTCGCCAACTCGGAACTATCGCCAACAACGAACGCATCGAACTGTCTACTCATTCGATCGACGTCCTACTAAACAACAGTATTGACCGTCTGAAGAATGAACACGAGATACCTGCTCAAGTCTTACTTGACTCGCAACTCGACGAAAGCGCCACCATTTCTGCGAATGCAGAAACATTCGAAATCATCCTCGGCAAGTTTCTCATCAACGCATGGGAAAGCTATCCAAAAGACACCGCAGATGCGGACCGAACCATCAATCTCACCGCCTGCATCTCCCGCGATAATGGGCCCGCCATGTTGGAGGTCAAAGTCATCGACCATGGCGCTGGCATCGATCCAGAAGTATCAGACACTTTATTTGAGCCCTTCATTACGACCAAGACCTCCGTCGGTCGTGGCATGGGGCTCACGATTGCACGTCACACCATGCGCAATCTTGGAGGGGAAGTCACTCTCAAGCCCAATGCAGACAGCGGTGTAACTGTGACCATGACCCATCCTTTGTAGCCCAAATGAGTATTCGTATCGTATTTATCGGTGCTGGTCGCATGGCCTCAGCAATCGTCCGTGGTCTGCTCGAAGAAGAACACTACCTACCTGAAGAAATCGCTTGCACCTGCGGCGACGATCCCAGCGGCCCCGAACTAGCCGAGCAAACCGGCATCCAGTTCGTTAAAGATATCTTCAAAGTGGTCCGCAAAGCGGAGACCATCGTGCTCGCCTGCAAACCACAGCAATTTAACGAGATCGACTCGGCACTCGCCGAAGCCGCACACGGTAAGCTTGTCTTGTCGATCTTAGCCGGCACACCAATTTCGCGATTGAGCGGCAAATTCATCAATGCGCGTAACGTAGTGCGTACCATGCCGAACACCCCTGGCCAAATCGGCGCAGGCGTGACAGCCTTTGCAGCACAGCAGCCACTTAGCCCCAAGGATCAGGATATTGTCGAAAATATACTGAGTTCTCTGGGTAACTATCACGAAGTCGAAGAAACCGACCTCGATGCCGTCACTGCCCTCAGCGGTAGTGGCCCCGCCTACGTATTTGAATTTGCCGCGGCACTCCGTGAAGCAGGTATTAACTGCGGGCTCAACGAAGCACTCGCCCACTCGCTCGCGATCGACACCTTGCTCGGCGCAGCCATGCTACTGGCCGACAGTGACGATCGCCCCGAAGCACTACGCGACGCAGTCACATCCCCGGGTGGCACGACCGCCGCAGCACTCAAAGTATTCAGCGACAATGACTTACGAGGAATAGTCGACAGAGCACTGGCAGCCGCCAAAGCACGCTCGCTGGAACTAGCGAATCAATAGCAGCAGCTCGCGGGTCCCCAACGAACCGAGCCACGCCCAGCCACGGGCAACAGTCGCATCGAGAGCAACTGCGTTAATAATGCGGCGGTTTTTCATTTGCGGGCATCTCCTCCGCACCAGCCTGACCGCCTGACGACATCGCATTAATTTGCGCTTTTTGCAACTGTACTAATTGGCTCAATGCATCTAGGCGCTTTGCCAATTGATAAAATTCCGCATCTTGCTCAGCGATATGACGTTCCAAATGAGTGAGTTGCGATTGAAGTTCGGAAATAGAATCTGCTTCTAACATAGTTGCTTTTAGTGAAGCGCAGCGCAGCGCAAGGCGCAACCCGCGAAACAGATTAAATTCTAGTAGAACGCCAAACTTAAAAAGAGTATCAAAAAAAGAAAGAGCGTTAGCGGAAGGGCATTCGCAAATTGCAAGTAGTGGTGTAATTCGATCTATCAGAATTTTCAATCGATCTACTCCGAACTCAGAACAAACTGCATCCGCCTTCATTTTGGTATCTTCTTGCGCGCAATGACGAAGACAAAGTGTAAAATACAGATTCATCCCATCTAAGCATAAGCGTAACGTTTAAGAGTGCAGCCTTTTTACTCTACCAACACACACCTCGGCTCATGCGCAGCAAATCCAAAAGCAGTCCTCACGGTTTAAAATTATTATTAGAATTAGCAACTAAGAGTACCGATACTAATTGATCTTGAAACACTCCCTAGCAACGGTGTATAAACTTCAGTAATGCAATTTATCTACCCTAGGAGAGTCGAGGGGGTCACTCTGATCGAAACAATGATCGCTGTATTTGTAATGAGTATAGTGATTTCTGCGGGACTCGTATCCTTGAATCAAGTCAATCGACTCAGCGAAAAAAGTCGCGAACAAGCTCTCGCCGACTTTTATCTGCGAGCAGAATGCGAGCAACTACGCGCACTCGACTGGGAAGACGTACAGGACCTAACCGAAGAAATAAATGATTACGAAGACATTAATCCAGGTGACGCTTACCCAGCCCTTCAATCGCTAACAGCAGCTCGGCTAAGCGAGCTAAATATGACTGCCGCCATAAAGTCCAGCACACTCAGCAGCTCAGGCGAAACGGGTAAAAACATTTTTCACATCACCCTAAATTGGAGTGATAACTCCGGGCAACTCCACGAAGAGTCTCGCCTACTCATCATCACCGAAGGAGGTCTCAGTGCTCAATAGAGACATATCTAGCAGCACTGGCATGAGCTTGGTGGAAGTGATGATTTCACTCGCCATCGGCAGCTTCATTGCGATTGGCTCTGCCGCTTCAGCCATCCTATTTGCAAAGATAGCGAATGCTCACGAAAACCGCAGTGTATTCAACATGGATGTTCGCAATGGTCTCGAACAATTATCCTTTGATATTCGCAACTCCAATAATGTTTCCTCGCGTGGAAATGATCGATTCACTCTCACCTTCAAAGATGACGATGATGTCGAGTATCGCGGCAACGAAACCGACAAAAACGTGACACGCACACAAGGTGGCTCCGTCCGCACCATCTTCAGTAACGTGATTAAATTTGACGTTCTCCAAAGCGGTGACTCCAGCTCGACCCTGACTTTCAAGGACGATGAGATCTCAATCGAAAGCATCGAATTCGAAAGACACAATGGAGCGATGGCAGACACCGAGCTTAAGATTACAGACTTCACCTTTAAAATTCGTAACAGCAATGAAGAAGACTAGTAGCCCTTTCATCCGCAACGCTCGAAAAGATTCAGGCTCTGCACTGGTCATTGCGCTCACTTTTTCCTGCATCATCACATTCGGCATCGCTGGCATACTGCCGCTCGTTCTCACCGACTGGAAACTAAGCAGCCGTATCAGCGGACAAGAAGCCGCATTCTCACTCGCAGAATCAGGTACCGAAGAAGCGATCTGGGCCATTTTAGAATTCGGCGAGGAGGAAAGCGCATGGACATCCAATGGCTGGAATGAATCTGTTAATGGCAAGTACTGGTATCGCGAATGGAACCTCTCTGACTACGGTGAGATATACGAATTAGATGACAACCGAGTCGCCAGTTTCCGAGTCCTCACTGAAAAAGTCGGCAACACCGTCAACACCGTCAACATCATCAGCCAAGGAATAGTAACCGGCGGTAAAAACGTCGCCAAAGATTACCGCGCCTCTCGCTATATTGAAACGCAATTCAATCGCCTAAATCCTTTTGAAGATGGTGCAATCGCAAGAGATCAGCTAGATTTCAACGGGCAACCGACCTTCGATAGCTATAACTCCGCTATTGAGGATGAGTTAAATTGGGGAGACTTTACCCGAACTGAAAACGTAACCATTGGTAGTGCCTCAACCAGCGCTTCAGATATTCAGCTAGGCAATGCAACAATTCATGGCGACCTTAAAACTGGCTCATCAGATGACGGTAGTGAGAGCGTTAGAGGAAATGCCCAAGTCGACGGCGTCATCAAGTACGATGAAGAAATTGAGCTACCGGAAGTCCCCCAACCCGACACCTCAGGCTCTGGATGGCTTAACCAACTATAAACTTATCTTAACCCTCAGTCAGGCATGAAATATCGATCTAACACTATAATACTTAAAAAGCTCCGCCACATCTTAGCGATACTGGTGATGTGCAGTGCGCTGCCGCTGTTTATACCTCAAGCGGACGCTGCCAGAGGTGGCAACGGTAACAACGGCAACAACGGCAACAACGGCAACAACGGCAACAACGGCAACAACGGCAACAACGGTAACAACGGCAATAGTGGTAACAACGGTAACAACGGCAATAGTGGTAACAACGGTAACAACGGCAATAGTGGCAACAACGGCAATAGTGGCGGTGGTGGAACGACAATTGGCTTCAATGACGGCTCCACCACATATTACCATTTAAGCAGCCTG
>Ga0209309_10003949_pt1 | contig 12503 bp, 12 predicted proteins | sample COGITO_mtgs_1204_2_FD_184807 | JGI IMG/M metagenome (GOLD analysis project Ga0209309, IMG submission 184807) | Pelagic marine microbial communities from North Sea - COGITO_mtgs_120412 (SPAdes) (version 2) | ecosystem: Environmental > Aquatic > Marine > Epipelagic ...
AAAAAAATATTTAGATGTTGCTGAATAAAGAAAAATCATTTCCAATCAGCTTTGGAAAAATCAAAATTAAAAAAGATATGTTCAAATGCTGTTAAACTAAGCGTAAAAGACTTGGGTTTTCTTTAACAATTGGTTACTCGTAAAGACCTAACCTATTTCTAAGCGCTAAATTTTCTTCTTTTAAATCACTAAGCTTATCCAATAAATGTTTAATTGCCTCTAATCCTTCTAGATTAATATCCAGATCGAAATGCAAACGTAACATCTTTTCAAAATCTGCCATTTTATCGCAGTGTACATATTCTCTTTTTTCCACTGTAATCACTTCTAAAAGTCCACTATTGTTTAAAGATCTTATAAATGTGTGCGCTACACTATAGCGTTCACAAAGCTCTTCGGTTGCTATTAATTGATCTAAGTTCATGTGCGTAATTTTTGTAATTCGGTATACAATTCCTTTTCTTTTGAAGATAGGTTTGTTGGAATTTTAATATTATAAGTAATAAACAGATCTCCAAATTGCCCTTCTTTCTTGTATTTGGGGAAGCCTTTTCCTTTTAACTTTACCCGAGTGCCATTTTGTGTTTCGGGCTTTATAGTGAGTTTAACTTTTCCATTAAAAGTATCTACAGTTACTTCTCCGCCAAGTAGCGCTGTATAAAAATCCAGATCTACACTGCTGTATAGATTCTCTTTTTCTCTTTTGAACTTGGTATTGTTAACAATTTTGAAGGTGATTAACAGGTCTCCTTTTGGCCCTCCTTGTACTCCAGGGCCTCCATGGCCGGATATTTTGATTGTTTGTCCGTTCTCTACTCCTGCCGGAATAGTAAGCCGAATATTCTTACCGTTTACCGTAAGTGTTTGTTTGTGGCTGGTGTACACATCAGAAAGGTTTAACTGTAGCTCGGCATTAAAGTCCTGTCCTTTAAATTGTGGCGACCTTCCGGTTCCATGAGATCTGGCTCCTCCTCCAAACATTTGTTCAAAGAAATCGGAAAAATTATCATCATCGAAACTGCCGGAATAGGATTGTCTTTGACCTCCGCCAAATCCACCACTGGCATAGCTTCTTTGCTGTTGTTTTTGTTGTTCAAAATGTTCAGCGTGTTGCCAATCTTTCCCATATTCATCGTATTTTTTTCTCTTTTCGGGATCGCTTAAAACTTCATTCGCTTCATTTATTTGCTGAAAACGTTTTTTAGCGCTATCGTCATCTGGGTTAAGATCGGGATGATACTTACGAGCGAGTCTTCTATATGCTTTTTTGACATCTGTTTTAGTGGCAGATCTCTCTAGTTCTAAGGTTTTATAATAATCTATAAATTCCATTGAAGTTGTAATAAATATTAAGTTGGATTATAAAGTACTGAAATTACTAAAAATGAAACTTACAGCGAGTTAAGTTTTTCTAAAAACCTCTTTCAGAATATACTTCTCTAGCCATGAACTATAAATTAAGTATTGATTTAGAAAAGCTGAGGAAATTTTAGAGCCTTATGAAAAACAAGGTTCAACAAATACTAAAGTACTTTGAATTAGTTCTAAATTGGCATTGAAATACCTTATAAAGTTTGTGGGAAACTATTTTCAAGTGTATTTTTGCTGTTAAAATTTTATAAAATAATCAAACCAATGGGTGGATTACTAAAATCTTCAGTAGCAAAAAAGTTTGCTATGGCCTTATCAGGACTTTTCTTAGTTCTATTCTTAGCACAACATTTTACAATTAATTTAACTTCGGTAATAAGCCCCGATACTTTCAACGAAATTTCCCATTTTATGGGAACCAATTTTTTAGTGCAGGCAATATTACAACCTATACTTATTTTTGGGGTGGTTTTCCATTTTATAATGGGCTTCGTGCTAGAAATTCAGAATAGAAATGCCAGAGCTAAAAACTATGTAAGATATAATGGGAGTGCTAACTCAAGCTGGATGTCTAGAAATATGATCTATTCTGGAGCAGTTGTTTTGGCTTTTTTAGGTCTTCACTTTTATGACTTCTGGGTACCTGAATTGGTGCATAAATATATAGAGTCTCACCCTGCAGATGGTACAAGATATTATGGAGAACTGGTTGCTAAATTTGTTAGCCCGGTTAGAACAGGATTATACGTGATCTCATTTGTATTTTTAATGCTTCATTTATTACACGGATTTTCATCTTCATTTCAATCTATGGGTGTTAACAATAAATACTCGGAAGGGGTAAGAAAATTCACAGTTGGTTACGCTATTATTATTCCGTTAGGATTCATTTTTATAGCGCTATTTCATTATATTAATAACCTTTAATAGGTAAGATTTATGTCAATTTTAGATTCAAAGATACCAAAGGGGCCACTTGAGGAAAAGTGGAGTAACTATAAGAATAATATCAACTTAGTTAACCCTGCAAATAAGCGTAATATTGATGTTATTATGATAGGGACCGGTCTAGCTGGAGGTAGTGCTGCAGCTACTTTGGCAGAACTTGGGTATAATGTAAAAACATTTTGTTATCAAGATTCTCCACGAAGAGCACACTCTATTGCTGCTCAAGGGGGAATTAATGCTGCGAAAAATTATCAAGGAGATGGAGATTCCAATTATAGGTTGTTTTACGATACTATAAAAGGAGGGGATTACCGTTCTCGTGAAGCAAATGTATACCGCCTTGCCGAAGTTTCTGGAAATATTATAGATCAATGTGTTGCTCAAGGAGTTCCTTTTGCACGTGAATACGGTGGGATGTTGGATAACCGCTCTTTTGGAGGAGTATTGGTTTCACGTACGTTTTATGCTAAAGGTCAAACCGGACAACAATTATTATTAGGGGCATACTCAGCGATGAACCGACAAATAAATAGAGGAAAAATTACAGCTTATAACCGTCATGAAATGATGGATCTTGTTCTTGTAGACGGAAAAGCAAGAGGAATTATTGCTAGAGATATGCTAACAGGAGAAATCGAGCGTCATTCTGCACATGCTGTGGTAGTAGCTTCAGGAGGATATGGAAACGTTTTCTACTTATCTACTAATGCAATGGGAAGTAACGTAATGGCTGCTTGGAGAGCGCACCGTAGAGGTGCATATTTCGCAAACCCATGTTACACACAAATTCACCCAACTTGTATTCCAGTTTCTGGAGATCATCAGTCTAAATTAACATTGATGTCTGAATCTCTTCGAAATGATGGTAGAATTTGGGTTCCGAAGAAAATAGAAGATGCTGAAGCAATTCGTGCTGGTAAGAAAAAACCAACAGATCTTTCAGAAGAAGAAAGAGATTATTATTTAGAAAGAAGATATCCGGCTTTTGGTAACTTGGTGCCACGAGATGTAGCTTCTAGAGCTGCAAAAGAGCGTTGCGATGCCGGTTTTGGAGTAAATAAAACAGGAGAAGCAGTGTACTTAGATTTTGCTAGCGCAATTGAGCGTTACGGAAAAGAGAAAGCATTTACTTCTGGTCATAAAAATCCTTCAGAAGAAGAAATCACAAAATTAGGAAAAGAGATTATAGAGTCTAAATACGGAAACTTATTTCAGATGTACGAAAAAATCGTAGATCAGAACCCTTATAATACTCCAATGATGATTTATCCTGCCGTGCATTACACAATGGGTGGGCTATGGGTAGATTATAATTTACAAACTACAATTCCAGGTTGTTACTCAACTGGAGAAGCAAACTTCTCAGATCATGGAGCAAACAGACTTGGAGCTTCTGCTTTAATGCAAGGGCTTGCAGATGGATATTTTGTTTTGCCATATACTATTGGAGATTACCTTTCTCAAGATATTAGAACAGGAAAGATCCCCACAGATACTGCGGAATTTGATGCTGCTGAAAAGGATGTTACCGATAGAATAAATAATTTAATGAATGCCGGAGGACAACATTCTGTAGATTTTTATCATAAGAAATTAGGTAAGATTATGTGGAACAAATGTGGAATGTCTAGAAATGCAAAAGAATTAGAAGAAGCTATTCATGAAATAGCTGAATTACGTGAGGATTTCTGGAAGAACGTAAAAATTCCAGGAACTGCTAATGCTAAGAATGCAGAGCTTGAAAAAGCAGGGAGAGTTGCAGATTTTCTGGAACTAGGAGAATTGTTTGCCAAAGATGCATTGCATAGAAATGAATCTGCCGGAGGTCATTTTAGAGAAGAATACCAGACTGAAGAAGGAGAAGCGCTTAGAGACGATGAAAACTTTAAGTATGTAGCCGCGTGGGAATATACAGGAAAACCAAGTGATGCAGTCCTTCATAAAGAAGAGCTGATCTTTGAAAACATTGAGTTGAAAACTAGAAGTTATAAATAATTTGAAAATTTGGAAAGTGTGTTTGCTTTAAGAACACCTCAACAAATCTTTAAATCTTCAAATTGAAAATATGAAGCTTACATTAAAAATATGGCGTCAGGAAAATGCCGCTACTAAAGGGAAAATGGTAGATTATATCATTGACGGAATAGACGGTGATATGTCTTTTCTTGAAATGTTAGATGTGCTAAATGAAGATTTGGTGAATAAAGGTGAGCAACCGGTAGAATTCGATCACGATTGTCGCGAGGGAATCTGTGGGTCATGTTCATTACAGATCAATGGAGAACCACATGGGCCAGATAAGTTAATTACTACATGTCAGTTGCACATGCGAACTTTTAAGGATGGAGACACTATTGTAATTGAACCATTTAGGGCTACCGCATTTCCGGTAATAAAGGATCTAATTGTAGACCGTACGGCCTTTGATAGAATTCAGCAGGCTTATGGATATATTTCCGTAAATACTTCAGGAAACACCATAGATGCGAATACTATTCCAATAGAAAAGGAGAATGCAGACGATTCTTTTAATGCTGCTACCTGTATTGGATGTGGAGCTTGCGTTGCTGCATGTAAAAATGCCAGTGCGATGTTATTTACATCAGCAAAAGTAAGTCAGTTTGCATTGCTTCCTCAAGGAGAAGTAGAAGCAGACAGACGTGTACTTGCCATGGTAGAGCAAATGGATAAAGAAGGTTTTGGAAACTGTTCTAATACCGGAGCTTGCGAAATTGAATGTCCTAAAGGAATTTCTTTAGAGAACATTGCAAGAATGAATAGAGAATATTTAAAAGCAAGTGTGAAGTAAATTCATAAACTATATAAAATTAAAAAATCCCGAAGTTTTGCTTCGGGATTTTTTTTATCTATTATTTTGAGACCGCTTCATTCGTTCATTAATAAAACTTCTCACAAGCTCTGTGGTGATTCCGAAAGCAATATGTGCAAAAAGCTCGTTTGCTTGCATTTTAATAGGGATATCTGTTGGTTTAGATTCCAATCCAACAAGTGGTAAAGAAGTTTCGTGAGTAGAAATCCAAGTGGTGGCTCCAAAGATCACTCCATCGGCAATATTCATAACATCTTTCTCTTTCTTACCGTAGCCATAGGCAGCACCAATACTTGCCCCAAAAGGGAAGTTTATCAACTGTTCAGCTAAAGCTTCATTTTCTACACTTATAGGAGTGCCTGTGATTTTAGTGGAGAGATCATCTACAATCTTTAATTGTGCCGATTTTTGCTCAATTTTTCTAACGGGTAAAAATTGCTCAATCAAAGTTTTTACCGCAGTACCCGCCGATCCCCCAACAAACCCTGAGATAAGTCCACGTGAAGTGTTGGACAGATAAGTATCTTTCCGTAAAAAAGTTTCTAAATTCATGTTCAATCAATTTGGGATTAAAGCTATTTATAATCTGTTTTTCTTCCAACCTTTTAACACGTATTTAATAGCGATTCTTTTATTTTTTATAATTTTACTGGAGATGAAAAATTTAAACATAGCCTTAATACAAGCAGACCTTGCTTGGGAGAAAATTAAAGAAAACCTGAAGCAATTTGAGGAAAAGATAGCAGCTACAAATGCCGAGGTAGACCTGTTTATTTTACCAGAAATGTTTAGCACTGGCTTTTCTATGAATGCTGAAAATTTAGCTGAATCTAACAATGGTCCAACTTTAAAATGGATGCAGCGTATGGCTAACGAAAAAAATGCTGCTGTAACAGGTAGTGTTATAGTCAAAGAGGGTGGCGAGTATTTTAATAGATTATATTTTGTGTTTCCTGATACCACTTTCAAAAAATATGATAAGAAACACACCTTTACTTTAGCTAAAGAACACGAAACATATACCGCAGGAACAGAGCGTTTGATAGTGGAATATAAGGGATGGAAAATATGCCCTCTGGTTTGTTACGACCTTAGATTTCCCGTGTGGGCTAGAAACACCGAAGATTACGACCTTTTAATTTATGTTGCCAATTGGCCAAAAACCAGAATAAATGCTTGGGATGTTCTTTTACAAGCCAGAGCTATAGAAAACATGGCTTTTTGCGCCGGTGTGAACAGAACTGGCTTAGATGGTAATAAATATGAATATATAGGACATACTGCGGTATATGATAGTTTGGGGAAAGCCTTGTTCGATCAAGAGACAGAAGCAGAATTTACTAAAGTGGTTACCTTAGACAAAAAGCATCTTATTGAAACACGCAAAAAGCTAAAATTTTTACAAGATCGCGATAAATTTACTTTAGGATAAAAGTCTGGTTAATATCCCAATTGGACCTTACCTCTAAAAGATCTGGGAAATAAACAATTTCTTCAGGATTGGTTTTCAACAAAAAGTTTCCGGTGTCCCATTTTCCATTCGCGTTAGAATCGTAGATTACTCTAATAAGATATTCTCCAGGAGGAACCAATTCAAAAATGATGTTGCTTTGATCATCAGATTTTTTTTCACTTATAATTACTCCTTCTTCATCTGTGAGTTGAATAATAATAGGAAAGCTTTTTATATTTTGTAAGTTCAGCCTAATATTTCCATAATCTGAAAATGTTTTGGTTTTCAGTGTTTTGTTGATGGTATCGTTGGAAGCATCAAAGAAATCGGTAATTGCACCTGGCAATAGCTGAATTCTATACGTTTCATTTTCATTTTTTTCGAAGTTAAGAGAAACAGTGTTTTTCAACGGTTTTAATTCCGAAGAAAAAGCAACTTCAACCGAATCTTTATTTTGAATCCTAATCAGATTTTCATCCACCTTCACAATAGGAGTACTTGCTTTAATCACAAATTCTTTCCCAAAATCTAAATTCCCAGAAGGCTCTGTAGCTATTAAAAGAGTATCGGCTTTCATATCTGTAATCTTAGCTACTAAAGGCATAGTTTCTTTTTCGGAATTAAAACTGAAGTTTAAACTATCCATTTGCACCAAAGGTTTATACCAAAGATGTAAGCTATCCTTATCCACTATTTTTGTAAGTCTATACTCCAATTCTGAAGAAGCCGAAGTAGATCTGATAGAGATACTATCTAAATTGGCAGCTCCCTTATAACCAACTAAAATCTTTTGTTTTGCAACCTGTTTAGGTCTTTCTGGTTTAAAATCTTGCGTTTCTTTAAAAAGCAATAAATTATAAGAAGTATCTGCAGGAACCGAAATAGTTTCCTTTAAAAAAGCGATTTTTTCTTTTCCAGGGTTGTATTTGTAGTCGTTGTTTAAATCTCGAACGGCTACTAAATGATAAGTTCCTTCCTGAATATTAGTAAGCTCAAAAGTTCTTAGACTATCTAATGTATTAGTAATATATCTTGGCGGAGTTGTGAACACAAGGGAATCGTTATAGTTTTCATCTGCATCATACAACATAACGGAAATAAATGGATCTGCTTCTTTTAAAAGTGCATCGCTAACAGTTCCAGAAACTGATAAAGAATCTATATAATCTCCTGTAGAAAATACATATTTAAAATAAGGCAATGGATTTCCTTCGTTATTGTCTACCACACTTTTTCCAAAATTTATGGCATACGTGGTGTTTTTCCTTAGCGTATCATTTAACTTAATCTTTATGTATTTGCTTGGAGAGCCCAAAGGCGTAATCGTAGGTTTATTTGGCATTGGAGGCGAAATAATGATCTGTTTTTGGGCATCATCCAATTTAATGAATTCGTCAAAATAGATCCTTATTTCCTCTTTATTGAATTGAGTGGAATAATTTTCTGGGGTTGCTCTTAAAAATTTTGGAGGTTGGGTGTCTAGCTCCCCACCTTGAGGAGTTCCTTTCTTTGCACATTGTATAAAGGTTAAGGAAAGAAGCAGCAGCAATAATCCTGAAAAACAATTTTTCATTTACACCAAAATTTTAAACAAAGAAACAATTATTTTTTGTTTCTATCATCCCGTAAATGCCATTGTGGCGATGCTTATTTTTACATTACCCACTTCCAAAAGCACATCTGCACAAGCCTCTAAGGTTGCTCCAGTAGTTACAAGGTCATCAATTAATAAGATGTGTTTGTTTTTAATTTTTTCTGAATTTACAACCACAAAACTTTCTTCTATATTTCCCCATCTTGCCAATCTGGTTTTTAGAGTTTGGGTGGAAGAATAGGAGGTTTTGAGCAATACATCCTCTATATATGGGATGTTTAAGGCTAGAGCGATTTCTTTCCCAAATTCTTCAACTTGATTAAATCCTCTTTTCTGAAGTTTCTTTTTGTGCAATGGAACTGGGATAACTAGGTCTATGTTTTTATAAGAGTAAGTTTTAGCAAGTTCAGAACCAAGCCATTTTCCAAGATAAGTGCCTATTTCTTGGTGACCCTTATATTTGAGTCTATGAATTAATTTTTGAACGCTGCCTTTCTTTTTAAAAATCAATAGGGAAGTTGCATTTTCCAGAGGCACTCTCCCGTAAAATACTTTTTTAACAGGATTCTCGTTGTCTAGATGAAAATTAGTTACAGGAAGTTCATTTACACAATTAGTGCAGATAATATTTTGATTTTTATACAATTCCACATCGCAAATTTGGCAGATGTTTGGGTAAAATAAATTAATTAAATCTTGAAACATTAGTTAATGTATTGTAATTTCGCTAATTAAACCATTAAATTACAAACTAAATCACATTTGATATGACCGAAACAAAAAGCAATACCGCCCTTAAGATTTTAACTGGTATTTTGGCCGTAGCTCTAGTAGCACTAGGTATTTACACGGTTAAGTTTTATAATGAAGAAAAAGAAAACAAAGCAATTTTACAAAAAGAGAAGACTGTTATTGAGGATGAGTTGAATGATCTTATCGTAAAATACGATGAGGCAATTGCAACCAACGAAGTAATGGATCAGGATATGGTAAATGCTAGAGAGCGTATCTCTAGACTATTAGATTCTGTTAAAGATTCTGAAGCAAATCTTGTGTTAATCTCTAGGTATAGAAGAGAAATTGGAGCTTTAAAAACTGAAAAAGATAGATTATTTAGAGTTGTAGATAGTTTAAGCAATCAAAATAGAATGATGGCAATGACTATTGATAGTACCAGTACAGCACTTGCACAAAAAGTTCGTTTATCAGATTCTTTACAGGTAAACAACCAAAGTCTTTCTACCAAAGTAGATAAGGCCTCTCAATTAAAGATTACTTCGCTTAAAGGAGAAGGAGTAATTGTTAGAAATAGTGGGAAATTAGTAGAGAACGACAAGACGCGTAGGATAGACCAAATAAGAACTTGTTTTACAGTTAGTTCCAACGATCTGGCACCAGCGGGAGAAAAGACCATGTATGTACAGGTTTACAATCCAGAAAATGAATTGGTTGGAGATCAAATCGCAGTAAAGCATGAAGGAGGAGTAATGATGTATAGTGCAACTTCCACAGTTTTCTATGAAAATGAAGAGTTGGATGTTTGTATCCTTTCAAAAACACAAGGTGATAAATTGTTAGATGGGACTTACAAAGTGTATGTTTATGAAGGAGCACAGTTAATAGGAACTTCTTCTTTCAATCTTAATTAATTAAAATTTTAAATTTCATAAACCGCCTTGACTTTAATCAAGGCGGTTTTTTTATTTTTGCGCTATGGCAAAACAAGAAGATTTATTTAAAAATGTGATTTCCCATGCTAAAGAGTATGGATATATTTTCGCATCTAGTGAGATATACGATGGTTTAAGTGCTGTTTACGACTACGGTCAGAATGGAGCTGAACTCAAAAAAAATATTAAAGAGTATTGGTGGAAAAGTATGGTGCAATTGCATCAGAATATTGTGGGGATAGACGCTTCTATACTTATGCACCCAAAAACGTGGAAAGCTTCTGGCCACGTAGATGCGTTTACAGATCCTTTAATAGACAATAAGGATTCCAAAAAAAGATATCGTGCAGATGTTTTGGTAGAGGATTATGCTGAAAAAATAAACATCAAAGCTCAGAAAGAGATCCAAAAAGCAAAAAAACGCTTTGGAGATGCTTTTAATGAAGAAGAATTTGTAACAACAAATCCTCGAGTTGTTGGATATTTAGCAGATAGAAAACGAATCTTGGAGCGTTTGGCGAGTTCTTTAACAAAAGAAGATCTTGAAGATGTAAAAGCCTTGATTGAAGAATTAGAAATCGCCGATCCAGATACTGGTTCTAGAAATTGGACAGAAGTTCGTCAATTTAATTTGATGTTTGGAACTAAAATGGGAGCTTCAGCAGATTCCTCTACAGATCTTTTTCTGAGACCTGAAACAGCACAGGGAATTTTCGTGAATTTTGCGAATGTTCAAAAAACAGGAAGAATGAAGATCCCTTTTGGAATTGCTCAAATAGGAAAAGCTTTCAGAAATGAAATTGTAGCGAGACAATTTATCTTTAGAATGCGTGAGTTTGAACAAATGGAAATGCAATTTTTTGTTCGCCCTGGAGATGAAATGAAGTGGTATGAGCATTGGAAAGAACAACGTATAAAATGGCATTATTCACTAAACTTAGGAAAAGATAATTACCGTTTTCACGATCACGAAAAGTTGGCTCATTACGCAAATGCCGCTGCAGATATAGAATTTAATTTTCCTTTTGGTTTTAAAGAATTAGAAGGAGTTCATTCCAGAACAGATTTCGATTTGAAAGCACACGAAGAGCATTCAGGTAAAAAACTTCGTTTTTTCGACCCAGAATTAAATGAGAATTATGTGCCTTATGTAATTGAAACCTCCATTGGACTAGATAGAATGTTTTTGGCTGTTTTATCTTCCTCTCTAAAAGAGGAAACTTTAGAAGATGGTTCTTCAAGAACCGTTTTAAAGTACCTGCTATTTTAGCACCTACAAAAGCTGCTATTTTACCATTGGTTAAAAAAGATGGTTTACCGGAATTAGCTCAAAAAATAATTGATGATCTAAAATGGGATTTTAAAGTACAATACGACGAAAAAGATGCCATTGGAAGAAGATATAGAAGGCAAGATGCTGCCGGGACACCATTGTGTATTACTGTAGATCACGATTCACTTTCAGATAATGCGGTTACAATAAGATATCGAGATACTATGGAGCAGAAACGTGTAGCGATTTCAGACCTACCAAAGTTGATAAATGCAGAGATCGACTTTAAACACTGGATGAATGATTAATAAGTTAAAATGTTAATTTAATAGATGATTTTGAGGCAATTAAATATATTAATTGCCTCTTTTATTTATATTATTTTATAATTGACTATTTTTAATGCTTTAATAATATGATGCTTTCCTTGAACACAAATATGATTAAATCTATACCATTTCTTAGCCTGTTCTTGCTTTTGTTCACTCTTCAGATTTCAGCACAAAAAAGAGAAACTTCAGGTCCTGTTTATATAGATTCGGCAGCAGCTGTTTCGGTTACAGCTATTTCTACCAGAAAAATGAAAGCACCATCAACGGAATATAAATTAGTGAACCCAAGAAATAGGGGAATTAATAAAGTGGTGCCAGGTAAAGGCTTACCAAAGACTCAGGATGCCGCATTGCAATCTAAAATGGGAGAATTTCCATCTAAAGCACCTATTTTATCATTTGATGCTGCAGTAACCAGGTCTACGCCATCAGATCCAACAGGGGCTGCAGGTCCAAATCATTATGTGAATGGATGGAACTCGGCATTTTCAGTATTCGATAAAAGCGGAAATCAAATTGTTTCTCCTGCTTCACTTTCTAGTATTGGCGGGGAATTTACAAACGAAACTTTAGGAGATCCAATTATTTTATATGACGAATTTGCAGATCGTTTTCTAATCACCCAATTTAGTGATACTCCAGAAAGTTTTTTAGTTGCTGTATCTCAAACTTCCGACCCTGTAAATGGAGGATGGAATACGTATAGATTTCCAACAAACGGAGCATTACCAGATTATCCAAAAATCTCTGTTTGGAGTGATGGGTATTATGTAACAACAAATAAAAATCAAAATACAGCAAGTACCAGTCAGGTTATATATGTTTTTGAGCGTGATAAAATGTTAGTTGGGGAAAGTGCTAAAGTGGTTTCTTTTCCTCTACCAGGAGTAAGAACCAATGGTTTTTATAGCCCGGCAGGTTTTCATGCAATGGGAGGGGAACTTCCGCCAAGGGGAAATTCGCCAATTATCTTTTTACAGGATGATGCTTGGGCTGGTGTTTCAGAGGATCATTTAAAATTATGGAATATAA
>Ga0209309_10003954_pt1 | contig 12494 bp, 9 predicted proteins | sample COGITO_mtgs_1204_2_FD_184807 | JGI IMG/M metagenome (GOLD analysis project Ga0209309, IMG submission 184807) | Pelagic marine microbial communities from North Sea - COGITO_mtgs_120412 (SPAdes) (version 2) | ecosystem: Environmental > Aquatic > Marine > Epipelagic ...
GATACTATTGACTTCGGAAGTTTTGTTTCTCCCAAAGCAATTCCACAGATGATAGATACTGCTGAAGTTTTATCTAAATTAGATTTATCTTCTACTCAAAGTAAATTACTTGCTATTATAGCTAATGTTCGTGGTGCTCAAGAAGCATCTGTACATCCAGAAATAAAATATTTGGGATATCCTTTTTCTATATCTGAAAATTTCCAGATGCGTAATACCCATAAGACAATTGATGAGTCTGTAGAGACTCTGAAGAAGATTCTTGAGATTGCAAATGCTTCTAATAAAGAAGTGGTTGCTTATTTATCTATGGGATTTGGAAATCCTTACGGTGACCCATGGAATGTGGAGATAGTTGGAGAATGGACTGAAAAGATGTCTAATATGGGGGTGAGCATCTTATCACTTTCCGATACTATTGGGAGTAGTACGCCCGAGATTATTTCATATTTGTATTCTAATCTAATTCCAAAATACCCAAAAATAGAGTTTGGGGCTCATCTACATACAACGCCCACCTCTTGGCATGAAAAAATAGATGCCGCTTATACTTCAGGTTGCAGAAGATTCGATGGTGCCATTCAAGGTTTTGGAGGTTGCCCGATGGCAAAAGATGAATTAACAGGGAATATGCCTACCGAAAAAATGCTTTCTTACTTCAATTCTAAAAAAGCAGATTCCAATATTAAAATGACCAGTTTTGAATCCTCTTATAATGAGGCAACTAAAATCTTCTCAGCTTACCATTAGTATTATCGATACTTCTTCAGTTTTTTATTGTTAAATATTATTTAAAATTAATCTAAATAAGTTTTGTGTAACTAGAATTCGTTTTTATATTTGCACTCGAAACAGATCACTATTTTAATTCAGTCTAAATAAGTATTCATGAAAAGATTAGCTTTAATTGCGTTCACCGCAGGATTAACTTTAAGTTCTTGTAGCTCGGACGACGCACAATTACCTATAGAAAACACTCTTGTAGTCCCGCAAAATTACACTTTTGAAAGAGGGAGTGCAACTACCGTAAATTATGAAGGTCAAACTACCAGACTACAAATGTCTGCTGAAATTTTGTCTTCTTTCACTGATTTTGAGAATACCACTGCAGAATCCCTTTCCAATATGTTCTCCAATGAAAATTCACCTTTTGCTTCAGCAGCATTAAATGAATCTTCAAAAAGTGTGAAGTCTAAAGTAGCAGCATCCAGCTTATATTTCTCATCAAACACAGTAGAAAGCACAGAAATAAAAGCTGATTTTGAAGCTTTTATTGAAGAGCAAATGACTGTTGTAAAAGCAAACAAAAATAAATTAGCTGAACCTGGAGTGGCTGGGCAAATAGCAGATGGTTCTGAGGTTCGTTACGTAAGTGAAAAAGGGCTTGTTTTAAATCAAACTTTTGCAAAAGGTTTGATTGGAGCCTGGATCACGGATCAGGTCTTGAACCACTATTTGACACTAAGTGTACTGGATCAGGGTACCAACAGGGATGCAAACAATTCTGGAATTACAGAAGAAGGTGAAAATTATACCAATATGGAACACTTTTGGGATGAAGCTTATGGTTATCTTTATGGAGATACTTCTATTCCATCCCAAGATCCAAATTCTGTTTTAAACAATAGTGAAGATAGATTATTATTTAACTATCTCGGGCAGGTTGATCAGGATAGTGACTTTGAAGGTATTGCGAAAAGTACTTTCGAAGCATTTAAAACAGGGCGTGCTGCAATTGTAGCTGGCGATTATGAATTACGGGATGAGCAAGTAAGTATCATTAGCAGTAACCTTTCTAAGGTTATTGGTGTAAGGTCCGTTAGGTACTTGCAAAATGCAAAAAAAGCTTTTGAAGATAATAATAAAGGTAGGGCATTTAATCAGTTATCTGAAGGTTTTGGATTTGTCTATAGCTTGAGGTTTACACATAAGCCCTCAACCAACTTACCATATTTAACAAATTCACAAATAGAGGGTTTTAAAGCAGATTTGTTGGCCGGGAACGGATTTTGGGATGTTACTCCAGAAACTCTTGATAGCATTTCTGAAGAAATAGCTACCGCATTTGGTTTCACAGTTGCACAGGCTGCGGAATAAAAAAAATATCTTGGGGTAGATTAATTTCTGCCCAGATTTTAAAATTAAAAATTATGATTAAAATTTCGAAATTTTTGTTTTTGTCCCTTTTTGTTTTTGCTGCCTGTACATCAGATAATGGAAGCGGAGAGGAAATTGGTGTGATAGAAAATTCTTTTGACCGTAAGGCTATGTTAGCCAATTGGGCAGATAATATTATTCTTCCGTCCTTTGAGAATTTTGCATCTTCCACGCAGGATCTTCAGGAAAAAACCAACTCATTTACTGCAAATCCTTCCGATGAGAAATTGCTGCAATTAAGATCAGCCTATGAAAAGGCATATCTAGATTTCCAAACAGTTTCTATGTTTGAAATTGGTAAAGCTGAACAATTAAATTACAGGACTTTTTTAAATACGTATCCAGCAGATGTTAGTACAATTATAAACGAGATTGAAAGTGGGGATTATAATCTTACTCTTCCAAGCACTTATAATGAACAGGGTTTTCCCGCATTGGATTTTTTAATAAATGGACTGGCAGATAGCGACCAAGAAATTGTGAGCATTTATTCTTCCCAAGAATATAAAAATTATTTAACAGATGTTTCCAACAGGATCAATAACCTTACAATTGAGGTAAATGCCTCTTGGCAGGGAAATTTTAGAGATAATTTTGTAAATAACACTAGTTCTTCCAGTACTGGTTCTGTAGATAAGTTCACCAATGATTACGTATTGTATTTTGAGAAATTTCTGAGATCTGGGAAAATTGGTTTTCCTGCTGGGGTCTTTACTGGAGAGCCTTCTCCTAATAACGTGGAGGCATTATATTCCCAAAATCTTTCTAAGGAACTATATATTAAATCGGTAAAAAGCGTGCAAGATTTTTTTAACGGTAAATATTATGCTAGTAGCCAAACAGGACTCAGCTATAAGCAATATCTGGATTATCTCGATTCTATGAAAGATGGGCAGGTGTTAAGCAATTCGATCAATAATCAATTTAATACCATTTTAAGTCAGGCTTCTAACTTGAATGTAAGTTTAAAATCTCAGGTACAAACAAATAATACCGTAATGCTTCAGGCTTTTGATGAATTACAGAAGCAGATTGTATTGCTTAAGGTAGATATGATGCAAGCTCTTTCTATAAGTGTAGACTATGTAGATTCAGATGGAGATTAGTCTAGAGTAAATGATTTCAGGAATTAAAAGATATTTAAATTCTTATACGGAAGCTGCCCCTCTGGCAGTCTTCCGTATGTTTTTTGGGATAATGATGTTGGCAAGTATCATTAGGTTCTGGCTTAATGGCTGGATCGAAAAGCTCTACATTAGTCCTAAATTCTTTTTTTCCTATTATGGATTTGATTGGGTGAAACCGCTTGGCGATTTCACCTATTTAATTTTTATCCTATGCGGGCTTTCAGCTTTTTTTGTTGCGATTGGTTATAAGTATCGCCTGTTTATCATCAGCTTTTTTTTGAGTTTTACGTACATCGAATTGATGGATAAAACCACTTATCTAAATCATTATTATTTTATTAGTATTCTTAGTTTTTTAATGATTTTTCTTCCTGCCAATGCTTATTTTTCTCTAGATGCATGGAAAGACCCTAAAAAAGCTTTTCAGCAGATTCCCGCTTGGTGTATAGATTCATTAAAATTTTTGCTTGCCATAGTCTATTTCTATGCTGGACTAGCCAAATTGAACTCAGATTGGTTGCTGCGGGCAATGCCGCTAAAAATATGGCTACCTTCCAAATACGATCTTCCATTTCTGGGAGATCTTATGCAGCAGGAATGGGTGCATTATGCCTTTAGTTGGAGTGGGATGTTTTACGATCTTAGCATTCCCTTTCTTTTGCTTTGGAGAAAAACCCGTTTTTTAGCATTCCTCTTGGTGGTAATCTTTCATGTCATGACCAGGGTTCTATTTCCAATTGGAATGTTCCCGTATGTAATGATTATAAGTGCCCTTATTTTTTTTAGTCCGAAAGTGCACCATAACGTGCTTAATAAAATTTCTAATTTCTTCGGAATTAAAAAATCGAAATTAGACAATGCACGAAAATTGGTTTATCAACCTATAAAAAGAAAGATTTCCCTTTCTGTAGTAGCAATATTTTTCTTTATTCAGCTGCTGCTTCCGTGGAGATATTTAGTCTATCCGGGAGAGCTTTTCTGGACCGAAGAGGGATATCGTTTTTCCTGGAGGGTAATGTTGATGGAAAAAGCCGGATATTCACAGTTCAAAATTGTTGACAGGGAAAGCGGAAGAAGGTTCTATGTTGATAATTCCGATTTTTTAACGCCTTTTCAGGAAAAACAAATGTCTTTTCAACCCGATTTTATAATTCAGTATGCTTACTTTCTGGCTGATCATTTTAGAAAAGATGGGCATAAAAATATTGAAGTTTATGTTGAAAATTATGTGGCGCTTAATGGCAGAAAAAGTGCTCCCTATATAGATCCTGAACTAAATCTGCTAAATTTTGACGATTCGTTTAAACATAAATCTTTCATATTACCATTTCAAGATGAAATTAAAGGCCTTTAGTATATTTTTTTTAGTTACATTTTTTGTTCAAGCGCAATACTCTCTTAGCGGAAAAATACTTTCTTCTGAAACAGGTGAACCTATTTCGAATGCAGAGGTATGGAATAAAACAACCGGTAAAATGACAGTTGCAGATAAGAATGGAAATTTTGTAATGAAGGATCTTGCGGTTGGGGTTTACCAATTTGCAGTGTTTAGTTACGATTATGAAATTGAAGAAAGGCAAATCACTATTAATCTAGATACCACGGCAGAATTCAGGTTGTTACACTTGGCAGAAAGTTTAAGTGAAGTTGTACTTACTAACCGAAGGGAACAGATTTTTGCTTTAAGGCAACTAAGGAAAGTAGAAGGAACTGCGATTTATGCCGGTAAAAAAAGCGAGGTAGTCCTATTGGATAAGGTTGCTGGGAACTTGGCAGCAAACAATGCCAGACAAATTTACAGCCAGGTGGTTGGACTAAACATTTATGACAATGGAGATGCAGGTCTCCAATTAAATATCGGCGGGAGGGGATTGGATCCCAACCGAACCCAGAATTTTAATACTAGGCAAAATGGTTATGATATATCTGCAGATGTGTTGGGATATCCGGAAAGTTATTACACCCCACCCCCAGAAGCATTAAGGGAAATTCAGGTGGTACGTGGAGCTGCATCGTTGCAATATGGTACCCAGTTTGGAGGGCTTATTAATTTTAAATTTAAAGAACCTGTTCCCGATAAGGAAATTGAACTTATCTCGAGGCAATCTTTAGGTTCCTATAATCTGTTTACCAGTTTTAACAGCTTAAGCGGTACAATCGGGAAATTCAGTTATTATACATACTATAATTATAAAAGTGGGGAAGGCTTCCGGCCAAATTCTGAGTATGATTCTCATAATGCTTTTGCTTATATAGGTTGGAAGTTCAATGAAAAAACTAAAATAAGTTTCGAATATACTTATTTGGATTATTTGGCCCAGCAACCCGGCGGTCTCACAGACGCCCAATTTTATGAAAATCAGTACTTTAGCAACCGTGAAAGGAATTGGTTTGATGTAAATTGGAATTTATTCGCGCTAAAACTTCAGCATAAAATTTCAGAGAGAACAGATTTTAGTTTAAATATATTTGGTCTTGATGCTACAAGAAAAGCAGTGGGATTTCGAGAAAATAGAGTGTCCCAAGCAGATGATCCAGCCGCCCCCAGAGAATTACTGGTGGATAATTTCTCCAATTGGGGAGCAGAAGCCCGTGTTTTAACAAGATATAATTTCTTGGGTGAAGAATCTGTTCTACTACTGGGAAGTAAGTACTATGACGCAAAAAATAATCAGCGTCAAGGAGCAGGAAGTGCCACTGCAGGTCCTGATTTCAATTTTGCTGCCGAGCAATTTCCTAACTATTCAAGACAATCTGAATTTGTTTTTCCAAATAAAAATCTCGCTTTTTTCGGTGAGAATATCTTCAACATTACCGACAGGTTTTCCATTACACCAGGATTTCGATATGAATATATAAATACCCAAGCAGAGGGAGATTATAAATTTATACTTGAAGATTTGGCAGGAAATATTCTTGTAAACCAAATCATTCCCGATAACAGGAAATTTAACAGAAACTTTGTTTTACTTGGAATTGGTAGTAGCTTCAACTTGAATACAACTAACGAACTGTACGCTAATTTTTCCCAGAATTATCGCTCTGTTACCTTTAATGATATTCGGGTAATAAATCCAGTTTTTCAGGTAGATCCCAATATTAATGATGAGGAAGGTTTTACATCAGATCTTGGAATTCGCGGTAGGCTTAAGGATTATCTATCTTATGATTTAAGTGTTTTTGCACTTAAATATAATAAAAGGATTGGCGAGGTTTTAAAGCCTGAAACTAGGGAAAATGCCCAAGGAGAAGTTGAAGAAACTGGAAGGATCGTGCGTTTTAGAGGAAATATAGGTGATGCCTTTATCTATGGATTGGAAACTTTTGCTGATTGGAACCTTAGAAACACTTTTTTCGATTCGGCAAAGAATTACAAATTGAATGTTTTTATAAACGCCGCGTTCACAAAATCGGAATACACTAGTTCTCGGGAGGTTAATGTTAAAGGAAATCAAGTGGAATTTATTCCTGAAGTCAATCTCAAGACGGGATTGAACTTTGGATATAAAAACTTTCTCGCTGGATTGCAATACACTTATTTATCCAGTCAGTTTACAGATGCAACCAATGCTCCACAGGATTTAAATGACAATCAGCGTGGAATTGAAGGAAGCGTCCCCGCCTACGGAATAATGGATCTTTCCGCATCCTACTCATTGGGAAAATTTAGAATAGAGACAGGTATCAATAACCTACTGGATAATTCTTATTTTACTCGGAGAGCAACAGGATACCCAGGTCCGGGAATAATTCCTGCACAACCACTTACTTGGTATGCTACTTTACAAATAAAGTTGTAAATAGATGCTGATTGTTTCTTTTCAGAATAAATCCAAGATTAGCTAATTTTCAGACTATTTCCTTGTTTTAAATTCCGTATATTTGCACGCAATTAATCTTTAATTGCTATGACTGCACACGAATCCAAAATTGTTGGGGAAGGACTTACATACGACGACGTATTATTAGTTCCAGCATATTCAGAAATTCTACCTCGCGAAGTAAGTATTCGCACGAAATTCACAAGAAATATAAGCATTAATGTACCTATAATATCCGCTGCTATGGATACGGTTACAGAGAGCAAGATGGCTATTGCTATGGCTCGAGAAGGTGGTATTGGTGTTTTGCATAAGAATATGAGCATTGAGGAGCAAGCTCTAAAGGTTCGTAAGGTGAAGCGTGCTGAAAGCGGAATGATCATAGATCCTGTTACCTTACCATTATCGGCAAAGGTTCAGGATGCCAAGAATAATATGAAGGAGCACAGTATTGGAGGAATTCCAATTATTGATGCAGATGGAAAGTTATTAGGTATTGTAACTAATAGAGATCTTAGATTCGAGAAAAATAATAACAGACCAATAGCTGAGGTTATGACTTCAGAGAATTTGGTTACAGTATCTGAAGGGACTTCCTTAGCAGAAGCTGAAGTGATTTTACAAGAAAACAAGATCGAGAAGTTACCGGTTGTAAACGATCAAGATATATTGGTCGGGCTAATTACTTTCCGGGATATTACAAAACTCACCCAAAAACCAAATGCCAATAAAGATAGCTACGGAAGGCTTCGCGTTGCAGCAGCTATTGGTGTGACTGCAGATTCTGTAGAACGCGCTAGTGCGTTGGTGAATGCTGGTGTTGATGCAATAATCATAGATACTGCTCATGGTCATACCAGAGGAGTGGTTGAAGTATTAAAAAACATTAAAGCAAAATTTCCAGATTTGGAAGTTGTAGTTGGAAATATTGCAACTGCTGAAGCCGCTAAATATTTGGCCAATGCTGGTGCAGATGCAGTAAAAGTTGGAATTGGACCTGGATCTATTTGTACTACAAGAGTTGTGGCTGGAGTTGGTTTTCCTCAGTTCTCTGCAGTATTAGAAGTTGCAGCAGCTCTTAAAGGAACTGGTGTTCCTGTAATTGCAGATGGAGGAATTCGTTATACTGGAGATATTCCTAAGGCTATTGCAGCCGGAGCAGATTGTGTGATGTTAGGATCCTTACTTGCAGGAACTAAAGAATCTCCCGGAGACACTATTATTTATGAAGGTAGGAAATTCAAGTCTTACCGTGGAATGGGTTCTGTAGAAGCGATGAAGCAAGGATCTAAGGACAGGTATTTCCAAGATGTAGAAGATGATATCAAGAAGTTGGTGCCAGAAGGAATTGTAGGACGTGTTCCTTACAAAGGAGAATTAGAAGAAAGCATTCATCAATTTGTTGGTGGTCTAAGAGCTGGAATGGGTTATTGTGGAGCAAAAGATATTGAAACTTTAAAAGAGACCGGGAAGTTTGTGAAAATCACTTCTTCTGGAATTAATGAAAGTCATCCCCATGATGTAACTATTACAAATGAATCTCCGAATTATAGCAGATAGAATACTTTGTTATATAGAGCTTGTAGAAATAAGCCATCATAAAAAAAAGCGGTTTCATAGTATTATGAAACCGCTTTTTATTTTAATCTAAAGAATATTTATTATTCTTTAGGCATTTCTATATCTAATTTTTTCATTACTGCTTCAGTAATATCATATTGTGGGTCTCCATAGGCTAACCCATTAATACTGGTATTAAAAATCTGAGTGTATTTTTCTTCAGCAATAATTTCTTTCATAGCGGTATCTATCTTCACGTAAAGCGGCTGAGTTAGCTCATTTCTTCTAACCTGAATAAGCACAGAAGCTTTCTGTCTAAAATTTTTAATTTCATTTTCAACTGAAATTATTTCAGATTCCTTTGTTGCTTTTTCTTCATCGGTAAATGTTGTACTATTAGCTTGGTAGCTTGCTACCAACTCTTCATATTTTTTAATAGTGGCTTGTAAATTCTCTTGTAATTGAGTGTTGTAGGTTTTTAATCCTTCTTCAACTGTAGCAACTTCAGGCATCTGACTTAGGATAAATTCGGCATCTATAGTTCCTACTTTTGATTGAGCTTGCACTGCTAAACTCGAAATAAATATGGCAAGTGCCAAGAAAACATTTTTCATAATTTGTAAATTTTCCCAAATATACAGGAGACTTTTATTTAAATGCAAGATTAACTTTAAAAATTAACTTTCATAAAGGGTTGCTCTGTTGGGTTTTAAAACATCTCTAAATTTCTTGATCTCAGATTCTGGAACTACCCAATATGCAATAGCGTGTAATTCTGAAATTTCTTGAAAACCAGTAATATCTCTTTCTATAAGTTTTTCAGCCTTTATAAAATCTTTTAAATGAATTTCATGATGTTTGGCTATTGATAAGGCCTGTGGGCCTCTAAAATCCCAGATAAGCTTAATTTGTCTTTCCATTATTATTTATTCAACACTTTTACCTTCTTCAGCAAAAGCCTTAAAATCTTTCATGTAGATATAGGTTTGCTTCTCGAAAGATTTAGGCATCAAAAATGCAATAATTTTCATGAAACCGGAGCATTCAAATTCATTATCTGAGATCCACTTGGTGGAATTCTTGGAAACTTCTTCAAAATAATTTTTCTGCCTATTAAATACACCCTTAGCATCGTAAGTTAAAAATAGTTTATTTGGAAGTCTATTCTTTTCGATGGTTTCTATCATTTCTACTTCACGTTTCCCCATCTTATATTTTAATTTAGAACGTGCCTTTTCTTTTCCCGGATCTCCACTAATGTGGTTATAGGAAATAAAGCCTTTTTGCCAATGTTTAAAATTATCGGGATTTTCCATTTTGGTAATAACTTCTTCTCTGGGAAGTTCGATGAGAATTTCTTTTGAATATTTCATCTTGGTATCATTTTAGTTGAGTTTATAAGATACTTCAGAAAATTTATTTTTTAAGGTATAATTTACTGTATTTTGAATCGTTTACACATTATAGCTTGTTTAAGCTTAAGGAATTCTTATTTTTGCGCCTGTATTTTTATAATAATCAGAGGTTTCTGGAATTATTAAAAATGCGGACTATAAATCAATAAGATCGGGTCAAGCCCACGAGGTAAGAATCGGAAAAATGCGAGACATCCCGATAGCTATCGGGACGGAAGAGTTTACCCTCAATGAGGGATTAAAGTTATTAGCAGTCAATGAATAAATATATCACGAAATTCTTTTTAGTTTTTAGTTGCCATATTTTATTGCAAAGTTGTAATTATTTTCAAACTTCAGAAGAAAGAGAAGTAGTTGCAAGAGTAAACGAAAACTATTTATACTTAGATGAAATTGAAGCATTAGTAGACGAAGAAGTAACTCCAGAAGATAGTACACTTATTGTAAATAATTTTATAAATAGATGGGCTACCCAACAACTCCTAATAGATAAAGCTAAATTTAACTTGAGCATCCAACAACAAAAGGAGTTTGATGAGTTGGTTAGCAACTATAGAAATGAGCTTTACAGTAAGGCTTATGCAGATGTTTTAGTAGCAAAGAGATTAGATACGGCATTTAATCAAAATGAAATTGAGGAGTATTACACGGAACACCTTGAAAATTTTAGATTGAATGAAGATCTTGTAAAATTGAGATTTATCAATCTGGATAAGAATAATTTGGATTTCGAAAGCATTAAGAAAAAATTTATAAGGTTTAATGAAGAAGATAAAATAGATTTAGATAGAATATCCCTTCAATTTAAAGCTTATTCCTATAATGATTCGGCTTGGGTTGGCACAAAATCTGTTTATAATAGAATTGTTCCGTTAAACGATGTGAATAAGTCACAATTATTAAAAAAGTCGAATTTTCTTCAGCTTGAAGATTCATTAGAAGTATATTTGGTGTATGTAAACGATGTGTTACTAAGGAACGATCAAGCGCCCTTAGAATATGCAACGTCCACGATAAAACAAATTTTGCTTAATAAGAGAAAAGCGAATTTGGTAAAAGAATTAGAAAAAGATATAACAAGAGATGCGATTGAAAACAAACAATTTGAAATTTATAATTAAAGGTTTAGGATTAGGAATTCTATTTTTTGGACTTAATGGAGCTGTTAATGCACAAGAAGTGATTGTTACAGATAGTACAGCCATTCAGCCTGAAAAAGAAATAAAAGAAATTAAAGAAGAGTCTACAGAGTTTCAGCGCTATAAAGTAGATGGAATTGCAGCTGTAGTTGGTGGCTATGTTATTTTGGATAGCGACATAGATCTTATGTATAAAGATCTTAAAAGTCAAGGGGTTTCTACTGAAGATATTACAGATTGCCAGTTAGCAGGGAGTTTGTTAGAGAATAAGCTATATGCTCATCATGCAATTCAGGATAGTATAATAGTTTCTGATGCAGAGGTTAGGAATTACGTAGATCAACAAATCACTCAAATGGTGGGTCAAGTTGGTTCTATGCAAAAGGTGCTTAATTTTTATAAAAGAGATTCTGAAGACGAATTTAGAAATGAATTATATGAGTTGAACAGACAGCAAGAGCTTTCTAAAAGAATGCAACAAAGTATCATAGAAAAAGTTGAAATTACTCCAGACGAAGTGCGTGCTTATTTTGAAGGGATTCCAGATGAAGAAAGACCGTTTTTTGGAGATGAGGTAGAGATTGCTCAAATTATAATTAAGCCAGAAGTGCCGGAAAGCGAAAAGCAGAAAGTGATAGATCGCTTAAATCAATTTAGAGAAGACATTGTAGATAATGGTGCTAGTTTTGGAACCAAAGCAGTCTTGTATTCTCAAGATCCAGGCTCTAGCAGCGATGGCGGGAGAATGGTGATTAATAGAAAAGACGGATTAGACAAAGATTTTAAGGATACTGCCTTTAGTTTGCAGGAAGGTGAAGTAAGTGAGCCTTTTGCCTCTCAATTTGGTTATCATATTATTAAAGTTGAAAAAGTGATTGGTCAAAACTTAGAGATTAGACATATCCTTTTAATTCCAGATGTTACCAATGCCACTGTAGAAAGTGCTAAAGCTGAAATTGATAGCTTGAGAACAAAAATTTTAAACAAGGAGATCACTTTTGGTGCTGCTGCTAAACAATTTTCAGATGAAAAGGAAACTGCAGCCAACAATGGGAAATTAATTAACCCAACTAATGGAGATACCAGATTTGAGCTTACAAAGATAGATCCAGATCTTTATGGTCAAATAGTAGATCTTAAAGAAGGGGATGTTTCTTTAGTGTTGAAAGATCAGGAACGTACAGGGAAATTATTTTACAAGATGATTACCGTTAATAAAAGGTATAAAGAACATAAAGCCGATTTTGCACAGGATTACATGAAGATAAAAGAGTT
>Ga0209309_10003957_pt1 | contig 12492 bp, 10 predicted proteins | sample COGITO_mtgs_1204_2_FD_184807 | JGI IMG/M metagenome (GOLD analysis project Ga0209309, IMG submission 184807) | Pelagic marine microbial communities from North Sea - COGITO_mtgs_120412 (SPAdes) (version 2) | ecosystem: Environmental > Aquatic > Marine > Epipelagic ...
GCCAGTACCTCCAGAAAGCCCGGGTTCTGGCTATTTTCACCACCGGAGCCAATAAACAACGTCTCAAAAAATGCGTCCGGCACGAAGGCCGAGATAACGCCAGCCACGGTAAAGCCAATCAGCACATCTTTCCATACCATTCGCCATTCCATCACGTAACGAGTGCTGATCTGCTGCCAACCGTCCCGCGAAAGAAGCTTGTCTGTCCACGAAGGCTGTTGCTCATCATCGCTTTCGGTGTCGTCATCTTGCTCTAGTTTCTTCCGGGCGTTTTCAACCATCTTCTTGGGTCGCGTTAGCCGGATAAATCCCCACGCAAACAGAATCAGCAACAGTCCCCCCACATATTCGCCCACCACGAACTGCCAACTCAGGAAGATCGCAATAAGGGGTACTAGGGATTTTCCCTCGTAAACGGACAAAAGCCTCTGTAGCCCCCGCCATTCCTGGCCTCCCGGATGGGGTTACTTCTCATTTTCTTACCGTTTTGGAGTATTTTGGCTAAAATCGCTGGCTTTGAGAATTTATCATGGCCACCGAAAAACGTATCAAAATCCTGACCGAGGCGGAGATTGCTGAGCTGTTCGGCCCCCCCATTCTAAGTTCGAATGATCAACGTTTCTTCTTCACTCTCAATGACGCTGAATTAGCAGAGTGCAACAGAATCCGTGAGCGCGATCACAGGTGCATGTTTGTTGTACTGTTGGGGTACTTCAAAGTGAAGCCCATCATGTTGAGTCCCGGCTACCATCAAATTAAGCAGGACCTCAAGTATGTGTGTTCCGAGGTCTTTCCCGGCCCTGGTCTCCGACCCTTCAATCTTACTCAGAAGGCCCGTGTTCGGATTTATCAACGCATCTTCAAATTGACGGGCCATCAGCGTTGGCTCAACAAAAGTCATAGTTCGGCGTTGATAAAGGATCTAAATGAGCATGCACGGGCATGGGGTCAACCGAGATCCCTATTCGACAGGGCTATAGAATGCTTATCAGCACAAAAAGTCGCCATCCCAGGGTACACTGTTCTGCAGGACTTGATCAGTGAAGTTGTGGGCGTCACAAACGATCAGTTTGTCCGTAAGCTTGAGGAACTCATATCTGCGGACTTGGCAGTGATGCTATCTGAACTTGTCATTGGAAATAACTCCTTAACCTTGCGACAGTTGCGTCAATCGGCCAGAAACTTCACAGGGACTGAGCTGGAGAAAGAGCTTACCGTGCTTTCCTATATCCAGTCATGGATGCCGGAAGTTAATGAGGTGTTGAGCGTGTTATCTCTGTCCTCGAAGAATCAGCAGCACTTTGCTGAGCGGGTGGATTACTACGGTGCCAAGCTGAAGCACCAGTCTATTGGCAATCAACGCCTTTATCTGTTGTGTTATTTGCAAACCCGCCGGGTGCAGGCACTGGAACGCATTGCCGATGGTTTTGTTCATCATGTTCGACAGATAAAACAAAAAGCCAAGGCATATGCGCAGGACGCGGTTTATCAAGACTGGCAAAAAGCCGCTAAAAATGTCAGCAAGGCGGCGGAAGTTCTGCACCTGTTCATTGATGAGAGCATCGATCAACAGCAACCCTTTGGAGCGGTAAAGCAGCAGGCGTTGAAGCTGCTTGCGGCTAAAGAGCTGGAATCCGTCTGCCTGTTCCTGAATGAGCAAAAGCGTTCCGTTGAGGAAGCTATGTGGCAGTATTATGATCAGAGAGATAGCTTGAGGGAAGGGTTGCTTCGGCAGCTGTTTCTTTGCCTGCGCTTTGAAGGCAGTGAAGGCACTCTACGTCTAGCAGCAGTACTGGATCACGCTCGACTCGACTTATCAGATCAAGGAGTCATCTCAAAGGCAAATATAGACCGCCGTCTACCTCCCAAAAAACAGTTGCCGCTCTTGCAGGACCAAGATGGAAATTTCAAGCCAGGTCGCTACGAATGGTACCTGTATCTACAGATTCCCGATCGGCTAAATGGGCAACTGACCTTGCCGAATGTCATTAAATACAGGGCCTTGGAAGCAGATCTGGTGAGTCGAGAACGTTGGCGAAGGGATAAGGCAAAGTTGCTGGAGCAAACCCAGCTACCAAAGTTGGCCGCCGAACCGAACAAACTGATTGAGCCAATGACTAGGGATCTGGAGATCCGTTTGCATGAAGTCAGTGAATATCTGGAACGAGGCGATAACCGAAATATTATTCTACGTAATCCCAAGGGTAAGCGCCTGTGGCGGTTACCGACGGCAAGTAAAAAGTACTTGGTCAACAACCCATTCTTCCAGCAAATACCGACGACGGGCGTTGCCGATGTGCTTCGCATGGTGGATCGCGACACTGGATTCATTGACTGCTTTGAACATGTGCTGGGCTCGCAGCCCAAGAGCAGAGTCCACGAATATGACCTGTTGGCGATTCTAGTGGGAAATGCGACTAACCAAGGAATCTACGGTATGGCACAAATCTCCGATCGCACCTATGACCAGCTCAGCACCATCCAGGCAAACTATCTACGACTGGAAACCCTGAATACGGCTAACGACAACATCAGCAACGCGACAGCCAAGCTTCCCATCTTTAAGCATTACAACATCCAAGAGGATGTTATCCACGCCAGTGCCGATGGCCAAAAGTTCGAGGCTCGGCGAGAGACCTTCAAAACACGCTACTCTTCGAAGTACTTCGGTACTCAGAAAGGCGTCTCGGCCATGAGCTTAATTGCCAACCATGCCGCCATCAATGCCCGGGTGATCGGCGCGAATGAACACGAATCCCACTACATCTTTGACTTGTTAATGAATAACAGCTCGGAGATCATCCCGGACGTACTCTCAACAGATACCCACGGGGTCAATCACGTCAATTTCGCTCTGCTGGACCTGTTCGGTTACAGCTTTGCCCCGCGTTACGCGCAGGTTGGTCGTGTGATCAATGAGATGTTCGATGTAAAGGAAGACGAGGATCAGAGAATCCAGCTACAGCTTAAAAAAGCCATCAACACTAAACGTATCATGCTGCACTGGGATACTATCCAGCGGATCGCAGTGTCACTCAAAGAGCGAAAAACGACACAGGCCACGCTGGTTCGGAAACTCTCAGGCTATAAGAGCAATCACCCTCTGTTGGAGGCACTGACCGAGTACAACCGTCTGGTGAAAGCGACCTACCTGCTGAATTACATCGATGATGCCAGTCTGCGCAACTACGTTCAGCGAGCCTTGAACCGGGGGGAGGCCTATCACCAGCTGCGTCGAGCGATCAGCAACGTCAATGGGGATCAGTTCCGTGGGAGTTCTGATGAAGAGATCCAGCTATGGAACGAGTGCGCCCGCTTGGTCACCAACGCCATCATCTACTTTAACTCCAGCATACTCAGCCAGCTGCTCACGAGCTTCGAATATCACGGCGACAACAAACGGGCACAGATCGTCAAACAGGCCTCCCCAGTGGCTTGGTATAACATCAACTTAAAGGGTATCTATACCTTCGAATTAAGTAAAAAACTACCGGATCTGGAGGAACTGATGCGCTCAATTGAGGGATATTTACCGGTTCGGTAAAGTAATACCCCCTGGGAGCCCAGGAATGGCGGGGGCTCCAGAGGCTTTTGTCCGTTTACGAGGGAAAATCCCTAGTACCCCTATTTCTACCGGCTTATTTCGATTCAATTTATTCTTGTAGTATTCCGTCCAAAGAATGGCTCTTTCCGGACAAATCGCTCGAATGGCATTATTAACTGAGTTTTTTAGGATTTCAATGCGATCGCTCATATTACCTTCTCCGCCCGCTTAGCGGGCTGTGAAACTAAGATTAAATGACTATGAATTGACTATGACTATTAATATGAAGATAGGCCTACGAAGCTTAATCGCTGAGTGGCTCATGACTTATATTTCGGCTGAACCAAAGTAACCCTGCGGCCCCCGCTGTGGAGACAATCTCCAGAGCCAGTAAAAAATCTGCAGTGGCATTAGGCATACCATCAAGCAACAAACTTATTAATCGGCCAACAACCAGGCCGAAAGTGATTGAGAAAATCATCCAAAGTGCGGGTCGGCGCGCTGACGCGGCAATAGCACCCGTCAGCATGATTAAGGCAAAAGCTAGGTGCATTCCCCCATAGTTGGCTCGAATTTCATTCGTTGCGCTGATCGAAGTCGGCTGCAGTTCGATGGCAGTCATGGCTGCGACTGGGTCGTACAAGGTATTTAAACCGATCAGTAGAAACGCAATGGCTGACATACTCAAAAAAAGTCGACTTAAAAAGATCATTTTACTTCCACCATCTTAGAGTCTGTTTTGGCCGTCTCGACTTCTTCAGCGGCCGTATTTCCTGTCTGTTTTCCGTCCATCTGTACGGTTGTCCAGGTATGAATAGGTGTATGACCTGAACGCTCCCACTCCGGTGGCTTCCAAAGATGCTTTAGCCGCTCGGAAAGCTTGCCGGGTGCCATCACGTCTCGAATCATATCGACAAGTTCATGCAGGTTCATTACAAACCAGTTATAGCTTTTGATCTGTTTTACGATGCCGTATTCGGCCTTTTCTTTTTCTGCCTCATAGGTTGAAAAAATATGGTCGTAGATCATGATGACTCCGCCGAAGTTTTTATCAATATATTGTGGGTTACGTCCGTGGTGCACGCGGTGGTTAGACGGCGTATTTAGTGACCATTCCAACCACGGGTGCAACTTTGTAATGCTTTCGGTATGCACAAACCACTGGAATGCGAGGTTCAATCCTAATAAACCAAGAATTAGGTCGGGGCTAAAACCGATGAAAACAGCCGGTGCGAAGAATATCCAAGTGCCCACAATGCCATTAAGAATGCTTTGTCGCGCCGCCGTAGACATATTCATGATTTCGCCGCTGTGATGGGATACGTGTTGCGACCAAAACCAGCGCACTCTATGTGCTGTACGGTGATACCAGTAGTAACAAAATTCTTGAACAAAAAATGCCAGAATTATTGTGAGGGCATTCACAGGGATGGTATAGAGACGATGATCCCAGACGAAAATATAAACAGCTGCGACATAAACTATGTTCATAACCGCACCGAAGACGTAGTAACCACCGCCTAACGAAAAGTTGGCAAAAACCTCGGGAATATAAAATGCCTGCCCTTTTGTGGCTGCCCAGTTTCCGCTTTTAATTCTTCGATAGAGCCACTCAACAAGAAAGCCCAAAACAAAAATAGGGACCATTGGAATCAGGATCATCTCATTGAGCGTAGGTTCACGCCCGAACAGATCGGTCAGGGTTTCGGTGATAAAACTAAACAACTGCATATGAACTCACTCCTTTTGCGCCGTTATTATTAATATTCAGCGATTTAAAAACTGCAGTAATTATGACTCTGTCTCTTGATTGCGTCTTGACCGGAACGTATAGTATTTGACATTTTCAGTCAGGCATAACGAATGACCGCTGCGATTCAAGTTTCTTCCCAGATATTAAATATTCTGCTGCGTTATATTGACGAAGAAGGCATTGCTAACGCTGATTTTCGCTCTCGCATCGAAGCAGCAAAGTCTGTTGATCGCATCAGTATCGAGCATTGGTGGGGCTTACTGGAAGAGCTCGCGACACTTCACCCGATACCTGCGCTGGGTATCCAGATTGGTATGCGAGGCGAAATCCAAGATGCCGGTATTTTGGGATATCTGGCGGCTTCTTGTGATTCCCTAGTTGAAGCCGTTGCACGGTTGCAGCGCTTTGAACCACTGCTACAAAATTTGTCCCATTCTTGGGTGAAAATAAAACAAGACCATATCTATATCGGCTGGGAAGGCAGTGGTAATGAGTCAACTGTATTATCCAATGATGTGGTGGTATCAGGAACCCTGGCTTTTATCCGCAAGCTTATTGGTACTCAAACATTTACGCCGTTAGAAGTGGAGCTAGCGGGGATTCCTGTTGACGAGCAGAAAGAATATGAGAGATTATTAGGCTGCCCTGTGGTCATTACCGACGACGTATTGGCGATGAAGTTGCCATTAAGTATGCTGCAGCTATCGATTGATAACAGTAATCCTCAACTTAGATTGATTCTGGAGCAGCAAGCAGAATCGATACTGGCTACGTTGCCTAAACCGGATGAATTTCTTAAGGACATACAGCAGCACATACTGAATGGCTTAGAGGTTGGCCAACTCAGCATGAAGTGGCTGGCTGGGAAGTTAGGGATTTCTGAGAGCAGTCTTTATCGGAAGTTGAGTGAGCGTGGGCGCAGCTATCAAAACCTTTTGGATGAATTGAGATACCAGCTTGCAATTCGTTACATCAAAAACCCCGACTTGAGTTTGACTGAAATTAGTTTGATGCTGGGTTTTTCCGAGCACAGCGCGTTCACTCGAGCATTTAAAAAGTGGGTCGGGCAAACCCCACTTAAATATCGGAATAGTTTTTTGAAGGTAGATCGTAACAGCATTTCTTGAGTAGGTATGACTTTCTACCGAGGCTATTGGTCAGCGAGATCATGATTGCCTCTGACGATTGAACATTAAAATCAACATTAAACCGATACAAGACGGGCTTTAGCCAGTTTTCAGCGCTCTATTATTCTTCAGCTCTTCTGGCATATCTGTTTTAGAGAATATAAGGGGGTATACCGAGCCTGAGTTAACAAAAACAATAGGCTTATCTATCGGTCATTTTAATTGATTTTAAGGCTCGTATTATTATCAAACTTTCAATCAGGATCATTACAGCCTACTGACCCTTGTACCAAATTATAACGAGGCATTATTAACCTCAATTACCCTGCATAAGTTTTAGCCATTTAGCCAGATGAGGCAGCGCCAGTAATTTATCTCTTAAGTGGCTGCTCCTAACCACTTCACTCAATTGCCCCGCCAAAGAAAAATCAGCAATCGAAATGGTAGCGCCACCTACGTACTTGGGAAGTTCTATCGAAATACGCTGGTTTCACTTTCGATGATTCACATCCAAAAGAAGCAGCACGTACTAAGTACGAAAACATCATGTACCTAGAACACCCTGGTTGTAACCTATGTATGGGTAACCAAGAGAAAGCAGAAGCTGGTGATACTGTATTAGCTACTTCTACTCGTCTTTTCCAAGGCCGTGTTGTTGAAGACTCTACTGAGAAGAAAGGTGAATCTCTACTAGGTTCAACTCCAATGGTTGTATTGGCTTCTATCCTAGGCCGTTTCCCAACGATTGCTGAGTACAAAGAAGCGGTTGATGGTATTAACCTAACAAGCTTCGCGCCACCGTCTGAAGACCTAGCGCGTCCAGCAATTCCTCTTAAAGCTGTTTAATAACTGCTAAAGAGAGAGATTGCGCCTAGCTGTACTTCACTTGAATTAAGTTGAGTATGAGCTAGGCTCTTTCTTAAGAGCAAAATGAGTGACTAGAACAAAATATTAGAAAGACGCACAAAAGATGGATGACGATGAGTGGATTTACTTTGACTAAGCTTAGTTGAGGCATGCAGCTCTCCGATTTGATCGGCTTCTACTGACTGATACGAAAATTTAGATTACTGATTGCTTAAAAAAACCGCTTCCCTTGATTCCGATGACGAAAGTCTAACGATGAAAAGGGAGAGCGGTTTTTTTATGGGTGAAATAAATAAGCTGTAGACTTAGCCAAAAACAATGTCAAATTAGGGGTACTAGGGATTTTCCGTCCTAAAAAGACATAATTCTCTGTATCACTTATTTTTATTGCTCTGTAGAGGTGGATTACCTGAATCAAATCCTGATATATTGATGACAAATAACGTCAAAAAGCCTCCGCTGAAACAATAATGCCGTATTCAGAACGTTTACAAATCCTCACCGAGGCTGAACAAGCTGATCTTTATTCTCCGCCAAAATTCTCAATTGAAGAACAACGCTTATATTTCAACCTCAACGACATTGAAAGAATCGAATGCGAAACAATACGCAGACGTGATCATAAATGTTACTTCATTGCATTATTAGGCTATTTTAAGTCTAAACCAGTAATGTTGGATGCATCATTTTCACAAATATCTGCTGATTTAGCCTTCATTGCTACAGAACGACTGAAAGGTAAAGGCCTGCGTCCATTTGGCATCTCACAAAAACAAAAAGATCGCCTATATTTAAAAGTCTTAGCGTTACTTAATCATCAAAAATGGCAACATAACAAACACTCTAACGCCGTAGTGACTTATCTTGTCAGTGTTGGGCATAACTGGTTGGAGCCACGATATCTATTTGATGCTGCAATTGATTATTATGCGCAGAATCAGATTGCTATTCCCAAGTATACAGTGATGCAGCGACTGGTCAGTCAGGCCATGCAGCACGTAAGAAATGACATAGAAAAAACACTGCAATGTTATCTCAACAATGAATTAAAGGACTTTCTCAACGCGGTGATCCATGTCAACGATGAACTGTCATTGCGTCACCTTCGAGAGGGAGCAAAAAATTTCACTGCATATGAACTGAAAAAAGAACGGGTCATCTATCAACAGTTATCGCCATGGGGGTCGCAAATTCATTACGCTGTAACTTCTCTGGGATTATCGATGAAGAATCAGCAACACTTTGCTGACATGGTGGGATATTACGGCGCTAAACTCAAACGCTTCCAGCCAGCCCAACACTATCTGTGGTTGCTCTGTCATCTCAATGAACGCGCTCAACTGAGTCTCGAAAGACTGGCGGATGGTTTTATTTATCATATTCGCAAGCAACAAGATGCAGCAAAAACCTTTGCGCAAGAAGCGGTTTATTCATCGTGGCAGTCGGCGGCCGAGAATGTGACAACAGCCGCAGAACTTCTGCACCTGTTTGTGGATGAAAGTATTGAAGGTGATAAGCCATTCTCAGTGGTTCGACAACAAGCTCTCAAACTGATGAATGCTAGAGATATCGAGACCTTATGCCTCTATCTCAAAAAGCAAAAGCGCACGGTAGAAGAATATCAATGGCAGTACTATGACGAGCAACAACACCTGATCGAAAATACCTTAAGGCCTATCTTTTTGTGCTTGAATTACCAAGCAGCCGAAGGCTCAGAAGCGCTGGTAACCCAACTGAATATTACCCAACATGAATTAGCTGAAAATCAGTTGCTACGGACCGTAGAACAATCCTTGATCCCCAAACGTCATTTTCCTTGGCTAGTGAATAACGGTGAAGTCAATGCAAAGCGCTATGAATGGCTGTTATATCGCCAATTGGTGACACGTTTGAACGGGCGCATTTATGTGTCCAACGTCACTAAATACAGAGCACTCGAAGATGATTTAATTGACGCTGAGTCACAACAGGAACTATTGGAACAGTCTACCCTTACTGCATTAAAGGCACCAGTGAAAGACATGCTGTCGCAGAAATTACGTTGTCTTGGGAAGTCATTAGAAGATGTCGCTCAACATATTGATGAAGGCGACAATCGCAATGTCATCATGAAAAGCCGCAAAGGTACGCGCTGGCGATTACCGATTAAGGGCGTAAAGACATTGGTCAACAATCCTTTTTTCAAGAAAATGCGACAAATCGATATCGCGGATGTCCTTCGGTATGTAGCGCAAGAAACGGGTTTCATGGAATGTTTTGAACATGTACTACCAATACAAAAGCAAAACAGCTTTGATCAAGATGATATCCTCGCCATTCTGATTGCTAACGGTACACATCGCGGTGTTTATGGCATGGCTCAAATATCTGATCGCACTTACGACCATCTAAACGATATACAAGCTAATTATATCCGACCAGAAACGCTTCATAATGCGTGTGACATGATCAACAACGCATTAGCACAAACACCTATCTTCGCGCATTACCACATCCAAGTAGACATAGTGCATGCCAGCGCCGATGGCCAAAAGCATGAAACACGACGGGAAACCTTTAAAACACGCTACTCTTCGAAATACTTCGGCGCCAACAAAGGACTCACCGCGATGTCATTGATTGCGAATCATGGGGCGCTCAATGCCTGTATTATTGGTTCGAACGAGCATGAATCGCACTATATTTACGATCTGCTTCAGTCCAATACCAGTGACATTAAACCGGATATGTTGTCAACTGACACGCATGGCGTAAATCACGTTAATTATGCATTACTGGACTTAAGTGGCTATACGTTTGCACCTAGATATGCTCAATTTAGCACTGTCATCAATGATATGTTTGATGCCACTGAAGACGATCAGGGTCAAACCACAATGACGCTGAAAAAGCCGATCCGTCACGATATTATCGAGAAAGGATGGCAGGATATTCAGCGCATTATGCTGTCTTTACAAAGTAAGCGAACAACACAGGCATCTTTAGTACGCAAATTATCAGGTTATCCCGCGCATCACCCTACATTACAGGCGTTAACAGAGTATAACCGACTCATAAAAGCCCAGTATTTACTGGACTACATTGACGATGCCAGCCTTCGCCAATATGTACAGAGAGCCTTAAACAGAGGGGAAGCTTGGCATGCACTTAGGCGAACGATTGCCTCAGTCAATGGTAATCAATTCAGAGGGAAAAATGAGTCAGAAATAGAGTTATGGAATGAATGTGCGAGGCTAATTGCCAATGCCATTGTCTACTTTAATTCAATGGTACTAAGTCACCTACTTATTCACTATGAAGAGACCGGAGACGAAGAAAAAATAACCATTATAAAACAGGTCTCGCCAGTAGCTTGGGAGAATATGAATCTGAGTGGATCATATAGCTTTGCAAGTACAGGAAAATTGCTGGACATGCAGGAATTAACCAAGCCAATAGTAGATGATGAGTGATATTGAAGAAGTAACCCTACGCTACAGAGCAATAAAAATAGGTGATACAGAAGATTATGTCTTTTTAGGACGGAAAATCCCTAGTACCCCACCCACGAATGCAAAGGGAGCAATCAGGGCGCCGGTGCTTATACCGCTAACACTATCAAAATCAGGACGAGATAACTCTGTATCTAAAACTTGCCCCCAACCTTTTAAGTATCCTGCACCAAAGGCACCTAGAGGGCCGCCTCCAGACAAGACTAGTATATCGTAACTTTGCTCATCGCTATATTTATATTCTGAGGCCAACCGCATTTGGCTCTTCTGTGCTATATCTTTGAGTTCTGATTGATAGTGAGTGGAGAATATCTCTTTTCTATCTAAAAGTTGCTGTTGGCTAAGGGTGCGTATAGGGCTCGAACAAGCCGATATCCAGCAGAAAAATATGATTAAGATTATATGTTTATGCATGTAATAGAAGTATAAAAATTCATTAAAATTAACTGGTTGAGTAGCTTAAAGAATAGTTTATAAACTGAAAAAGGAAGGCTGAGAATAGCGCCCCTACGAAATGTCCTATATTGATAAGTATTTGTCCAAAAATGATTAACCTCAGTTCGTCAGAGAGCCATACAATCTAAAAAGATTTTCCAGTTAGTACGTTTAAAAGCATTGATTTATAGACTAGTTTTTATTGAACAGATTATTAATTGGCTAATGCATCGCTGTTCATGCGAGTTAGAAGCTTTCCGTCAAAAACAACCATAAGACATCGAATATTAAATGCTAGAGCAATTAGTGATAGGCACCAGTGTTATATGTGGAACAGTCTTGATTCATGTGCTGTTTATTAGCGCTTTGGGGCATGTTTTAACCAAAAATGGGGATTGGATAGCTAAACCACCTTATTTGCTTAAACACATTTTTACACTTGTTGGAATGGTGCTTTGGTTAGTCGCTGGATTAACTGCAAGTTGTTGGTTATGGGCAAGTGTGTATCTAGTCAATGGTGTATTTGAACAATTGGAGCCTGCTTTATATTTTACTGTTGTGACCTTTACTACCCTTGGTTATGGCGATATTATCTTAGGGAATGAATGGCGGCTATTAGCAAGTTTAACAGCGGTTAATGGTCTCATTGTGTTTGGCCTCAATACCGCTTTTTTAGTAGAGGCATTATCAAGGATCAATAAAGCGCAGGAGACAGGCATTGAATGATTTATCCTTAGACAGCTTTATGTCCTATACCATTGGTATTTTAGTATTTTTCGTGGGCGTGTTTTTAACAAAGAAAATTAGACTGTTACGAGATTTCAATATTCCAGAGCCGGTGACAGGAGGCTTGCTAGCGGCTTTACTGATTTATGCTGTCTATATTTTTAGTGGAAGCGAAATCGCATTTGATTTATCTACCCGAGACAGGTTGCTGGTGTACTTCTTTACTGCCATTGGATTAAATGCTCGCTTTTCTGATCTAGTTGAAGGCGGCAAGCCATTACTCATTCTTTTGGTTTTAACCCTATCTTTTATCGTAATTCAAAATGTTATTGGTATAAGTAGTACTATCTTCCTTGATTTACCTTCACCGATTGGTGTTTTGGCTGGTTCTGCGTCTCTCATTGGAGGCCATGGTACAGCAATCGCCTGGGCACCAGAAGTGGCTGAAATGGGAATAAATGGAGCGCTTGAAATAGGTGTGGCAGCGGCAACACTTGGGTTGGTCGTAGCGAGTTTAGTGGGGGGGCCCATTGCAAAATTTTTATTAGC
>Ga0209309_10003967_pt1 | contig 12468 bp, 9 predicted proteins | sample COGITO_mtgs_1204_2_FD_184807 | JGI IMG/M metagenome (GOLD analysis project Ga0209309, IMG submission 184807) | Pelagic marine microbial communities from North Sea - COGITO_mtgs_120412 (SPAdes) (version 2) | ecosystem: Environmental > Aquatic > Marine > Epipelagic ...
ACAAAGGGTGGGCGACGACCCCGGCTCCTATAAGAGTCGAGCCCTCTCGAGGAGGTCGCCCCGCCCGCGATACCTAAAGTTGCCCGGGAGTGAAAGCTAGGGCTCCCTGGGTCAACTAAGCGCTGCTAGTGCGCGATTGGCGCGACGACCGCCCGGCCGGTGAGCTTTTGGCTTGTCCACGGACATCCAAAAGTTGGGCAACAACGGGGAAGACCTCGGCGGGAAACAGCGTTCAGTGCACAAATACCCAGACCTAGACTAACTATGGTTATCTCACCACAATGTTTCAGTCATGTTCACTACTATCAAAAGGGAGGTTTGAATCGCGAAAATACAACCGAATGACACACGTAATAATGTATGGTACATTTCCGTATTTCCGTATTTCGGAGGCTATTCTGTATGCAAAAGAGTCAGGATATGGGATGGAGAGGAAGCCAGAGGAAGGAGAGAAGGAGAAATGAGTATTTGGGCATCGGTGGCGCGGACTGCCTCGCCCTCTTTAGAAGCACACGGGAACGGGACAACATGGTGCGTCACTCCCCACGAACGATCCTGTCGACCGTTCCGCATCGGTCGCGTCCGGCTTCCCTCGTCGCCGTTCGGCGGGGACGCCGTCGCGTTCGTTTGCCGCCGGCGATGGGCCCCTCCTCGGGTTCTCGGCTCAAGCCCTAAAATCTGAAATCCGCGTCGCGCTCCGTCGCCGTCACGCTGACGCCTCGCATCACGCCCTCCCCTCAACAGGTCACTCCCCTCGTCAAGCATAAAATCGTCAAGAAGCGAACCCTTAAGTTCAAGAGGTTCCAGAGCGACCGCAAGGTCACCGTCAAGGTGCGTCGAGATTCCGGCAAAACACACTGGCATGGCAAGCAGCGGAGTCGCGTGCGGGACGAGACCCCGAACGGATCCGCGCGCAGCCTCGCGCGGCGCGAGTCTTCCGTGCGAGAGTTTGTGCCGTCGCCGGACGCAACCGAATACACCGGACGCATGCGCGGGGCATGAGGCGTGTTCGGAAACGCTCGTCGACCGCCCGCGCGGTTCTCCGCCCGCGGCTTTGCCATCCTCTACAGAAACTAGGGTTCTGGGCTTTTTTCTCCTGCTCATCTCTCCGCCAACGCGCTGACCTCGCCCGCTCCCATCCCTCCCCCTCTCGGTAACAGGAGTCTTGGAGGAAGCCCCGTGGTATCGATGGCCGCTTCAGGCGCAAGTTCAAGGGTCTTCCCCCCCACCCCAACGTCGGCTACGGGTCCAACAAGAAGACCAGGCACCTGCTCCCCAACGGCTTCCTCAAGTTCGTCGTCCACAACGTCGCCGACCTTGACCTTCTCTTGATGCACAACAGGAAATACTGCGCCGAGGTTGCCCACAACGTCTCCGCGCAGAACCGCAAGGCGATCGTGGAGCGTGCGCAGCAGCTCAACGTGAACGTGATCAACAAGTCGGCCAAGCTCAGGAGCGAGGAGGACGAGTAATCGGCGTGCACGTCACAGCTGTGGGGGTTTGCTCTTTGTAGTGCTTTGTGCCGAGGGGATAGGTATCCGCCTCGGCAAGGGTTTAGCGCGCTGTTTATCGTTGTGATGATAACCGCGTAAAAACAAATCGTTCGCCCGTTCGTACGCCCAGCGGCCAGCGCCGCGCAACTCATCCCGCCCACCTGGAGGTCGGTTGCAACTGAAGACGAGAAGCGCCGCAAGTTGCTCACTTGTAGTTTTCACCCATCGCGACCCCGCCACCACATACCTTCGGCGGGAGGCGTCTAGCTTAGTCGCGTCGGATTCGCTCGCATCGATTCCGAACGAGCCCTCGAATCGATAGTTTCGAAACGAGTCGACATGTCGGCCGAGGTTGCGCAGGAGACCGTGGATGACTTCGTCGTGGTGAGCACAATCGCGACAAACTCTTCCCACCGCCCCTTCCTTCCCTTCCTTCCTCGGCGTCCCCTCGTCGCCTTTTCTTCGTCCACATATCCTCCTCCGCTGACCATCTGTTCACACTCATACAACTAGGCTGCGAGATACGGCGACATGGAGGATGTGCAGCAGCACCTGAGTCAGGGCGTGTCGGTGGACGCGGTCGATGTCGAGGGGCGCACTGCACTCTTCTTCGCGGCCGCGAACGGCCATCTGGAGATTGTCGAGCTGTTGTTGGAAAAGGAGGCGGACCCTAACATCGCGAACGCGCAGGGGAACACCGCGCTGCACTGGGCGTGCGTCAACGGGCACACCGCCGTGGTTGAGAAGCTCCTCGGCGTGGGTGCCAAGACGGCGGTGTGCAACGCGGGTGGGCGAACCGCGCTGGACGAGGCGATGCACAACGACAGGCAGGAGTGCATCGATGCCATCCTGAAGGCGTCGGGGGTAGAGGACGAGGAGCACGAGGATGATATCGAGGTGGAGGGTGAGGAGGCGGAGGAGTTCATCGTGGGGCCGGACGACAAGATGGAATGATTAAAAAAACTTTATTTGACCGCAGACGCGCCACCTCACTTGGCTGCCGCGAGGTTTTCCGCCACGTTCTTCCAGTTTACGATTTCCCAAACCGCCTTGACGTAGTCCGGGCGCAGATTTTTGTACTGCAGGTAGTACGCGTGCTCCCAGACGTCGACGCCAAGAAGAGGGGTCAAGCCGACAGTAGCGCACGGGTCCTGGTTCGCGGTGGTTGCAATCTTGAGCGAGCCCGAAGCCTTGTCATAACCCAGCCAGCCCCAGCCTGAGCCCTGCACGGCGACGGTCTGCGCGGAGAACTTCTCCTGAAGCTTTGCAACGGAGCCGAAGTCTCGCTCGATGAGCTTCAGCAGCTCTCCATCGGGAGGCGCGCAGTCCTTCGTGGGAGCGAGGTTCTTCCAGAAAATGGAGTGGTTGACGTGCCCGCCCCCGTTGAACTTGATGGCGCCCTGAAGGGAGATCATCGTGGCGTAGTCGCCCTTGATCTCCGCCTCGGAGTACTTCTCCATCGCCACGTTAAAGTTGGTGACGTACGTGTTGTGGTGCTTGGAGTGGTGCAGCTGCATGATCTCGCCGGTGATGACGGGCTCGAGCGCCCCGTAATCGTAATCGAGGTCCGGCAGCTTTGCCGCGACGAAAGTGCGGACTTGGGGGGCGTTGCCGAGCGGCTTGACGGCCCCGGCGAGGCGACGAGCAGTGCGGAGCATGGTGAAAACCCGGGGTGCGCACTGTGCACTGTGGTCTGGGCTCGATCTGGGCCTTTGTTATTTCTGTTTCGTGACATTCCGAGGATCTCATATCAGGCAGCACGGGAGAGATGACTCGTATCGGGGTCGTCGTCTCGGCCCTTCTGCTCTTCGCAGTCGCATCGGTGGCTGCGGAAGAGCAATACACCACCTCCGACTTCAGCACTACCTCCGACGTCAGCAGGATGGAGTTCCAGACCTGCAGCGGATGACGACTCAACAAGCACCCGGAGCTCAAGCAGTTTTTCAAGGAGACTGTGGACAAGGGGCTCATCGACGGGGTGCGCGTGAGATACATCCCCGGGAACGCGCCGGAGCTCGTGATGTTCGACCTGACCGGGCAAGAGAAGGAAAGGATAAATCTGGAGAAGATGACCGTGACGGAGATCAGGGGAATGCTCGCCTCGCACGGGTTCGCCGAGCGCGCGAGCAGGGTTGAGTTGTAGTCCTTGAGAGATGCCTCGAGCCGAGTGAAACCGCCGCCTCGACGCGCGATGACGTCTGCACCGCTAAAGCGCGAAATACGTGCTCGGTTCAGGCCGATACGAGAGCGATCGAAGGCCTAACGCTTAGGGCCCGAAGGCACCGTGTATCTTTAGGAAAGTAAGAGTTAGCTATGGAATCTATAAGTCGGGACTGTCAGTCCTTCAGCTGACGTTGCAAACCGGCGGCGGTGACTTTTCGGAAACCCCTCATCTCTGAGAAGACAGAGTCCGTCCCTGAAGTCGCGTCCTTGTTGATTGTCGGGTTGGCCAACTCGATACCCTGGATCGGAGTGAACGCCAGGGAGGAGGACAGACCGTTCGTTGCGCCGCCGCTGCCGTAGTTCATCAACTTCTTCTGCACATTCTTGGGCACCTTCATCTTTGTGGGCTTGGCCGTGAGCTTGAGCTTCCCACTGGCCGCCGCCATGCCCGCGGAGGTTCCGAGTGTTCCCAGGCCCTCGCCTTCGTATCCAATCTCCTCCTCGGCGACGTTGAAGTTGACCCTGTTCGCAGCCTTCCTCATGTCACTCGCGCCGAACCGTTCCTTCCAGGCGCGAGCTCTCTTGCCGCCTCTTCGCTTCTTCGCCTCGCCGCCGGGGATCGCGAGGGGCTTGGCGGTCCTCGCCGGGGGGGGCTCCTGCCACTTCTCGATCTTCTTCACCATCTCCGTGTGCATGCCGCGCCCCGTGGTTCCGCTCGGATCCTCGCCGAAAGCGTCCACCCGAGCCATCAGCGTGCACTTCCCCGCGACCAAACGAGCGGCGCGCATGCGAAGCGGCGGCGGAGTCTTGCGCTGGATGATGTCGCACTGGTTGATGAAACCGACGTGCAGGTCGCCAGACTTGACGGCAGTGGCGCTGGACATACCCGCGGCCGCCTTCCTCTTCTGACCCAGAACCTGCACGTTATTCGCCGGCATCTTCGACAGCGCCACCAGGCCGCCTGCTACTGACATCAGCTTGGACGCAACCTCCGGGCCGAGCACCGCGCTTAGGTTAGGTGCGGTGCGGTCCATCCGCGCCTCCACGAGTGCCACGAGCTTGCGCTTGTCCGCATCGAGTTGCAACTGAACGTCACACGCACGCACGGTGGCCTCGAGGTCCTCTGCGCTCAGCGGCTGCCCGTTGGTGGTGCTCCCCGTCACGGACACCACCATGATTGTCGCGTTCGGCAGCACACTCTCCAGCTCAACCCTGGTCATGTCCATCTCGTTGCCGATCACCTTCACCACGCGCGCGTAATCGATGGGGTGCATCACCAGCGACTCTAATTCGGGAAACTTGGCCCTGTACCTGTCCCGAATGAAGTTGTGCACCACCTGGATCTCGTTCTCGATCTCGACGCTCAGCGCGTTGCAGTCCACAATGAGCTGGTACGCGCCCTCGTCCACGACGCCGAGGGTGCTGCCGGGGCCCGTGGATGCGTCGCCTTCCTCCTCCTTCTTTTTGGCGTCAGCCGCGAGCGCGTCGTCCACCTGAGAGATGACCCTTCGATACCGCTCGCCGCCCACCAGCTTTGCGACGGCGTCGAGGGACCTGAAGTCCACCCCGCCGATGGGTCCCTCCGCCGCCTCCGCCTTCACGCCGTCCTCCGCGGGTTCGTCCTTCACGGGCTCATCAGCGACATCGTCGTCGTCGCTGAGGTCATCGAGATCCGCGAGAAAGGAATCTGCGAGGGTCGCCATGCTTGTGAGATCCTTCCTCCGTGGCTTGGACCTGTCTTCTGCCGTCGACCAGCAAAGTTGGAGCGCTTTTCTCGACGAGGCGAGGAGTCGAAAATTGCCCGTTGGGCTCGTACCCCCGTCCGGAAAACAAATAGCCCGGAGAGAGGGTAGTGTGCGCGAGGACGGTTCTCCCAGCCACTAAAGACGACGCAGGCATCGCCACACGTCACCCACAGTTCGCGTCGTTGGTCTCAGCACGCCGCTGTCAGCGCGTAAACCCGTCCAGGACCGACTTCCGGACTAGCCGAATCCGGCATTTTTGCAGAGGAGCCTAAAGCGGAGAGACTCATCGGAACGAGCCGAGATGTTCTCCACCAGGCCCCCCGCGGACTTCCGCATCCAGAGGATGCGCGCCGCCGACGAGAAGAGCAACCAGATGCAGGCTTACGTCAAGGTACATGCCGCGCTGCAATTGTCCTTACCCGTCGTCGACACTCGTCCCCGATATCGCGCGCAGAGTTTCCCCTCAATTTGTCCACGACTGACCATCGTCCCCGGTCCCGTTCCCGCCTCAGTCCTGGAAGACGAAGGAGTTCGGCGCCGTCTGGGAGCACAACAGCAACAACATGATAGCCAGGAACCAGTTCAAGCAGCGGTAAGCGCACGCGACGAACCGATATTCCCCTGGATATTCACCTCCCAACCTCGGTTCCCCCCGATATTTCCTGAGAGTTGACCGCATTCGCTGACCGCCGTGCCTTCCACCTTCTTCCCCTTAGGTTCGAGGCGCTCAAGGCCCAAGCCGAGGCCAACGTCGACGCGCGCCGTCGTAAGCTCGCGGCCAAGCTCCACGCCGAGGAGCTGGCCCTGCAGCAGGAGCTGGTGGCTAACCAGGTGACGCCCGAGGAGCGGAGAGCCGCGCTGGAGAAGCGCGCCGTGGATCTGGTGCGACGCAGGGAGGATGAGCGCGTCGCGTTCGCCGAGCAGATGCTGTACCGTCAGTGGCGCGAGGGTTGCGACGGTGTCCGCCAGGGCGATTCCAACTTGCAGCTCAGAGCCGCCGTGGAGGGCAGGTCATCACAGCTCGAGGAGAAGGCGGCGGCGAGGGAGGCGGTGGCAAGGGAGAAGGCAGCGTTTGAGGTGATGTACGAGGAGGAGCGCCTCAAGAAGGAGGAGAGGCACGCGCGTGAGATGGCGGACATCAAGCAAAAAGCGGACGAAGCCGTGCAGGTGCTGGACCAGCAGGTGGTCGAGAACCGTAAGCTTCGCGCGGAGAAGGCTGAGGTTGCCAAGCGCGAGGTTGAGGAGATGAAGTCGCGGTGGGCGGCGGAGGAGGCGCGGCACGACGCCGACATCGCGGCCAAGTTGGCCAATAATCTGAGGATCGGTGAGGAACGCAAGGTGTTCAAGGCGGCGCGCGAAGCTGAGCTCGCGGCGATCAAGGAACGCGAAGAGGCGATCGACAGGGAGCTCCTGGAGGAGGCTATGCGGCAGAAGGCTGAGGAGGAGGCGAGGGAGGCTGAGCTGAAGGAGCGCAAGAAGGAGCAGGATGCCATCTACCGAACCCATCTCGCCGCCTTGGTCCAGAAGGACGGCGAAGACGAGTCCGAGCGTGACAGGCTGGTGGCGGAGCAGCAGGCTCTTTACGACGCGAAGCGCCAAGCTGAGAAGGACCGCGCCGAGGCTGCGAGGGCAAAGCTCATGTCGGAGGTGCACGCCGACCGGCAGCGACAGCTATCGCAGCACGCAGTTGCGCGAGAAATGGCGGCCGAGGCAAAGATGACTGATAGGGTCCGCATGTACGAGGAACTCGCGGAGATGGAGGCAGTCGAGGAAGAGCACAAGGCCAGGATTCACGCGCAGCGCATGAAGAACAGGCTTGACATCGAGGCGCAGATTCAGTACAAGGACTCCATCCAGAGGAAGCAGAAGGAGGACGCCCGGCAGGCATGGGAGGGCGCACTTCAGGCGGAGAAGGACTACCAGTCCATGATTGACTACGATGCCGCGCAGGCGAGACCCGCTGTGCCCAACTACGGCAGGAAGAGCACAGCGTGGTACCATTGATGTTGATGAATGAATATAATTATCTCACATACATTAAAAAGTTTAGGATCAGATTGGACGTCCGAGATGGTCCACCTCCGTGGCCTTCGACTTAGGGGATCCGTGCTCCTTGATCGTCTTGACGTAATCGTCGAGCTTCTTTTTGTCCGTAGCCGCGATCTCAGAAAGGCAATCGAGGAACGCCCTGTACTTCATAATCTTGGCGAGGGGCTTCTCCGCGTGCTTCTTGAAAATGTTGTCCATCCACGCGTGCTCGATTCCTGGCTTCTTGAGGCCCGTCTTAGTCAGCAATCGGTTCATGCCTGAGCTTTGCATCTCGGCGACCTTCTTCTGCTTCTTCGCGGGGATGCCCACGGTAGCCCAGTCTTCGAACAGAGCCTTGAATTCCTTGTCGCTGGCCAACTCGGACGATACCTTCTCAACCTTGGTCACGGACTTGCCCTTGAGGGCGTTGAACCAAACGTTGAACTCCACCCAGGTGACCATCCCGGTGTCGGACTTGTTGCAATCGTCGAACTCGTCCTCGGCATCGAAGCCTTCTTCCTTGTCAAGGCCCAGGAATATGCAAGCTTGTTTGAACTCGACGCGGTCGATTTGACCTTCGCCGTCGTCGTCAAACTTGTCGAAGACGTTCCTCGCGGTCAACTCCGCCTTGCCCGACGCAGACTTGAGCACGTTGATCCTCGACTTCTCCTTGGCCGGGGGCGCCTTCTTGGGCGCCTTCTGGGTACCGCCCTTCACACGATCGTCCTTGCCACCGGCTCGATCCGCGAGGCCCGTTTTGCGCATCGTCGCCGGTCCTTGGCTCCCCGTGACCTTTGGCCCGCCCTCGTCGTGGATGTAACCCGCGATGTCGTCGAAATCAAGCTCCTTGTAAGCGCAAACCTGAGCAAGGGCGTCCAGGAACTTGTTGTAGGTGAGCCTCTTTCGGGGGTGATCCTTCGCGAACTTCGTGAAGACCTGATCCACCGTCGCCTCGCTCAGCTGCTTGTTGTCAATCACGTCAATCTCGTTCAAGCACTTCAAGAACGACTTGCTCGCCATCTCCTCCACTCTCTTCCTACCAGCACCAAAGGAGCAGTGCTTCACGAAGATCTCCTGGAACTCCTTGCTGTTCCGATACTTCTTCGGCACATTGACGGCGACATGATCCAAATCGCTCTTCTTCACTTCCTGCAAGTCCATGAAGAAGAGGGCAAACTCCTCCCAGCTGATGATGCCGTCGCTGTTCTCGTCCGCCAACTTGAAGTACTCTCCGAGGGTGTGCGCAGCCTCTTCTGCATTGATACCGGAGGGCATGACTTCCAAATCCTTCATAACCTGCATCAACTCGTCTTGGTCAAGACCGCCACTGTTGTCCACGTCATACCTTTTGAAGAGTTCCTTGATCGTCATACCCTTTCCGGACTCCTCCACCATGCTCTTCGGGACGGCGGACTGGCCGATCTTGTCGATAGCGTCCTTGGTGTCCCAGCTCTTCATGTCGTGCCCCTTCTTGGCCCGCTTCTTCATCAGCTTTGAAAGATTTGCCGCCTTCTTCGACATCTGGACAGCAGGCTCGGCCGGGTCGGCCGTGTCGGCGGTGTCGGCCGGGTCGGTGGGGTCGGCGGGCTCGACCTCGTCGAGGGGATCCTCAGGCTCGTTGTCGACGAAAGCAGTAAGGGCGTCCTCGATCTCCTCAACATCGCCGCGGATACCAAAGCCAGCCTCCTCTTCTTCTTCATCCTCATCTTCTGGCTCATCCTCAACTGCGGCCTTTGACTTTCCGCCTCTTGCCGCCTTCATCTTCGAATTGATCGTGCACTTGGCGGTGAAGTCGCTTGCGACCTTCTTGAAGGGCACCTGGAAGGACGACGCAACCTTGGCGAGCAGCCTCAAGAATCCATCGTATTCCAGCCACTTCTTGTTGACTGCGTTCCTCATGAACTGAATTTGGTGTGTGGTAGCATTCATGGTGGTGGTGTCAACGTATCCCATCTTCTTCAGCGCCTTGAGGTACTTTGTCTTCTGCATGGCAACCTTGTTGGGGTTTTTCTTGCTGCCACACCAGCAGGTCTTGAAAACTTGGAAGACAATGTCTTGCTCGCTGGCATCATAGCCCTTGGGAACGTTCGCAGGCATCGCCTGTTTCGGTTTGATGTGGTCGAACTTGCCGATGAATTGCACAAACTCCTTGTAGTCAATCTCGCCGCTGCCGTCCGCGTCCGCCTCAGCCCAAGCATTTTCGATGGCTGGAATGAGCTCATCTTCATCCAGGGCATCGAAGAGCTTCAGGTCAATGAAGATGGCGGTGATCTCGGCCTTGTTGATCTTTCCACTCCTGTCTGCGTCGTAACGATTGAACAGTTCCATGGCGCTCTCCTTGTTGAAGTGCGTAGCCGCTGTTCCGGGCTTAAGCTTCGGCGCGGCTTGCTTCTTGGCGGCGGCAGGATCGGGCTTGACTGCCTCGGGGGTCTCAGGAATCTTCTCGTTCCAGTTGGAGAAGTTGCCGTCGTTCTCCACATCTGAGAGATGTCTCTTGTTCTGCTCGAGCTCCTTGTCGAGCTGAGAGATGGACATGGAGTAGCGGTCCAGCCTGTCTTTGCTGAAGTTCTGGAGCGTAGCAGCCTGCTTCGCCTGCATCTCCTTCAAGAGCATCAAAGACTGAGACACCAGTACCTCACCCTCAGACGGGTTCGGCTCCATGGCCTCTGCAATAGTTCCAGTGGGAGCTTTTTGCTTGGGCTGATTGATGAGCGGATCCGATGGGTTGATGGTCATCATGCTGAGCTCGTTTTCGAGAGTCTTCTCAACGTTGGCCTCGGCGTCGGCGAAGCGGCCCAACTCCTCCTCGTCCATGATGTTGATACCCGCGATGGTGCCCATCTCGTCGTTAGCCGCGTCCGCCTCTTCCTCATCGGCGAGAGGTTTCCTCCTGGAACCCCTGAGTCGCTCGGAGACGTTCAACACTGCCTTCTTGGGCTTGGAAATCGGCAGCGGGTTGGTCCTGGGCTGGAAGTCGGAGCCGTCGTGGATGAGCTCCTCGCGAAGGTAAGGCTGCGTCAGGCGACGGTGCATGTACTTGTACTCGCGCTCGTCGTTCACCTTGGTCTCCTCGAGAATCTTCTCAGTGTGATCCAGGGAGGTGCGCAGATCGTAGTTAGCCTCCTGGGTGTGCTCCAGAACTTTCATGACCCGCATCAGCTTGGAGTCGATCTGCTTCAGCTCTCCCTTCCGCATCTCGACGTCGCCCTGCGCCGCGGATAGCATCTTGGCCTCATCGTAAATGAGACCCTTGATGACTTCGGAGTCACGGTTAGAGAGCGTACCGGCCGCGGCGACGTGCTCGTCGAGCTTGGCCGCCTGCAGGCCAAGAACTCGAAGCTCTTCCTCGTACGCGTTCATCATCTCGAGCCTCTCCTGCTCGATGGTGCGAGACTGCGAGTTGGACATGGTGTCGAAGTTTGAAAGCTCCTCAGCTTGTTCCCTAGCCGCACCGAGAGTCTTTTCGAGGTCGTGATGCAGACCAGGGAGCTCGATGGACCGAAACTTGTTGATCTGCGTCTCGAGACTCTTGATGTCCGCCACGTCTTGCTCGAGCTTCTGCGCAGCCTCCTGGATCTTCAGCCTGTTCGTGGTGGCGTCGTTGAGATGCTTGATCATGTCCTCGTACTGCTCCTCGGCCTCCTTACGAGCCAGCTTCTCCTCACGCATCTTCTGGGTCGTCTCCAGCATGAGCACCTCGAGCTGCGCCCTCCTCTCCATCGTGGTCTCGAGCTTGTCCTGGATGCGCCTGGTTCGCGCAATTAGAGCCTGCTCCTCGAAGTTGGCCATGCGTCGAATACGGGCGGCTTCTCCAGCGCCATCGTCACGTTGAAACGACGCGTACGATGCGTCATCGCGGAACGAACCGGCTGCCGATCCGCCCTTCGGCTTCATGCCAAGGTCGTCGTCGTACCTCTGCGTGATCAGGAGGATTGTGGGGAATCGAGATAGGGTGAGATTGAGCCGCGGAAGTGAACGACGCGCGTGGAAGCACCGCGATGAGGCGAGGCGAACGACAAGTCGATCGCGTTAAAATCGCTAGGGACGGTCGCGCTCCGAGTCGCGCGTCCTCCGGGCACGTTCGAGTCGCGGATGGGGCAGATGCGCCGGCTTGCCAATTTTGGTCAACGCAAAATCGTAGGGGCCGCCACGATGTCCGCCCCGCTGCGCTCGGCGTCGCCGGGGAAGGTGCGGAATGAAAGTGAAGGGACTACTCACGTCAATATCAGTCGCCATGTCGCCTGCGAAGCGAAGAACTCGTCAGAAGCCTTCGCCGCACGCTGTGACCACTGCGGTTCCGAGAGAATTGTGGCCGCGGGGATCACGCTGCGTAAGCCTTTCTGGTTCCTAATTTAGGGCACGATTGGGAGGCGAGAGGTTTTGCTTTTCGCCTTGCGACGATTTTCCGCAAGGCCAAAACGTAGCACTAATCTAACTGAGAACCCATATAAAAACCCAAAAGCAAACTTCACAGAAGACGGACAGAGAAACAGACAGAGCCGAGAATGTGCCGAGAGATGTGCACGGCCAAGATTGCCAAAAACTCCTTTCATCGGGCGGGGCGAGGAGGTGTGGCACCGCACACCCTGGGTCAGTCGAGGCAGCGCCCTCTGCAAGCATCGAGGGCACGGGAACGATGTTAGCGATCATCGTGCGATAGTGCGACGAATCAGATCCCGTGCAGACCCTCGTCGCGACATCCATGATCCACGAGGGCGTCGGAGGAGGCTTCAGGGATGAGCCTGAGCTGCTCCAGTTCGCGACGGAGAGGTTCGTGGAGGCGGAGGCGTCGGTGGAGGACCTCGAGACGGACGGGCTGACCGACCTACAGCTCTGCGCACAGTACTGCAGAGACTGCACCGTCTCCGTCCAGCGCCTGTTTCACGTGCGAAGCCTCGGTCGGGTGTGCGCGGACGCGCTGCGAGTCGGCGCCGAGCCCTTCCCCCTGGACCTCCTCGAGGATCTCGCGCAGGATGACGACAGCGAGGTTCGACAGAGCGTCGCAGAGCAGCTCGTCGTATTGACCGACGCCGTCAAAA
>Ga0209309_10003968_pt1 | contig 12468 bp, 11 predicted proteins | sample COGITO_mtgs_1204_2_FD_184807 | JGI IMG/M metagenome (GOLD analysis project Ga0209309, IMG submission 184807) | Pelagic marine microbial communities from North Sea - COGITO_mtgs_120412 (SPAdes) (version 2) | ecosystem: Environmental > Aquatic > Marine > Epipelagic ...
CCGTAAAATGGCGCGCAGTTCCTGACCGAAGGCCAGCATAATATCTTTCTCACTAATGCCATCGCGCACAGCGCCGGGGTCATTTCCACCATGCCCCGGATCCAGCACCACCAACGGCAATGCGGTGGCTGCTTCGATCATGGGGGGGAGTTCCGCCTGAGCAACACGCGCGCCTGCGTCGAAGACCAGCACCAACGCCGCGCCGTCAGCCTGCTCAGCAATCGATGCGCTTTGCAGTTCCATCTGGCGCTCGGCGCGCAAAGTCAGGATTGCGCCGCCCTCCGCACGGGTCAGATCGTAGCGGGTAATGACCGAACCGGGGCGAAAGGTGGGGCGGGCAGCCGGCTGCGCACCAGTCAGTGTGATGGTGATTTGCCCCGCATCAATCGAGGACACGCGAAAGGGAATCGGCGCATCTAACGCAATTGTTACGGTTGTGGTGCGCGCAATCCAGCCATGGGTTTCGCTCTCGATCGAGCGAACGGAAACCTGCGCAAATGCGGCCTGCCCCCATATGCACAGCACTGCAATCACGCCAAGCTGGCGCAAAACTCTTAAATCAAATTGTGCCATGCTGCCCCAATGCCCCGCGTTTTGCGCGGTGATGTTGCCGTTTAGAATAGCATTGCGCGCGAAGCACGCGCAAAAACAAATTGTACTTCCCGCAATTCTGTTCCTATATCGAAAGATGCGATTGCGGGACATCCGCCCTCGCCGAGATAGAATTCGTCGCCGAACGACACCCGCCCACACGGACCGCTTTGTAATCGAAGCGAAGGGTCCAGGGCCCGTGGAACGCTTGCGACTGGCGCTTGCGCCGCCCCGAAGAATGCCGGAACTCCGGCCACAGCAGGGCTACTTTGCCAAGGCAAGGGTCGCCCAGGACTTATAAACCGCGATGAAACGCGTACAGGCAACTGCAATAGATAGATCGCACGGTGAAATTCCGCGCCTCCACGCATGTCTGGACCGCATCGCCCTTCATACAGAAAGTGCGCCTGCGCGCTCCCCGACTTATGCTCGGCGTGGCCACAGGCGTGTTGCAGAAGCTCAATGCCAAAGAAAATGCTTATCGATGCCACCCACTCCGAGGAGACACGGGTTGTCGTTGTCGATGGGAACAAGGTCGAAGAATTCGATTTTGAAAGCCTGAACAAGCGACAGTTATCCGGCAATATCTACCTCGCAAAGATCACGCGGGTCGAACCGTCGCTACAGGCGGCATTCGTTGATTACGGCGGAAACCGGCATGGTTTCTTGGCCTTCTCCGAAATTCACCCCGATTATTACCAGATTCCGGTTGCCGATCGTGAGGCCCTGTTGGCCGAGCAGGAGGCCGAGGAAGACGCGCGTCGCGCTGAGGAAGAGGAAGAGGCGCAGCCAAAGCCACGTCGTGGTCGTTCGCGCAGCCGCTCCCGGTCCGTCGCGGCCAAGGACGGCGCGCCTACGGATGAAACGGCAACAGCCCCGGCTGACTTGCCCGACACTCCGGCTGAGATCAACGCGGAGGCCAGCCCGGTCGCCGCTGATCCCGCAACCACCCCTGTTGAGGGTAGCGGCGCGGATGAGGCAATCGCTGAGGCTGTCACCGATCCCGCAGCGGACGTGACGCCGCCACTGGATGCGGTCATCACCGAGGAAACGCCGGCAGCAGCCACCGACATGGCCCTGCCCGAGGAAGCCGTGCGCGGCGATGTTGCGGAGCCTTTGCTGGCTGGCGACGGCGCAGATGCGACCTCCGGCTTGGACGAGGCTGCCGACTTGGTGGAGACGCCTGAGGGTCAGACACCCGTTGCTGGCGAAACCGACGACACCAGCGCCGACGCATCCGAGGCAGACATCGACGCCGCCCCCGAGGCCGCAACCGAGGCAGGCGCAGCCGACGACGCTGAAGAAGTCCGCGCCGAGCAGCGCCGCCGCCGCCCAAAGGCCCGTCGCTACAAAATTCAGGAAGTCGTCAAAGTCCGCCAGATCATGCTGATTCAGGTTGTGAAGGAGGAGCGGGGCAACAAGGGCGCCGCGCTGACCACCTACCTGTCACTGGCCGGTCGTTACTGCGTTCTGATGCCAAACACTGCACGCGGTGGCGGCATCAGTCGTAAAATCACCAACGCCGTGGATCGCAAGAAGCTTAAGGACATCGCGGGCGAGATCGAGGTACCAAAGGGCGCAGGCCTGATCATCCGCACCGCGGGCGCGAAACGCACGCGAACCGAGATCAAGCGCGACTACGAATATCTGATCCGTCAGTGGGCGCAAATCCGCGACCTGACGATGAAATCTATCGCCCCGCAGCCGATCTATGAGGAAGGCTCGCTGATCAAACGCTCGATCCGTGACCTGTACTCCCGCGATATCGACGAGATTTTCGTTGAGGGTGCGGATGGCTACCGCGAGGCCAAAGAGTATATGCGGATGTTGATGCCCAGCCATGCGCGCAACGTGAAGCTATATCAGGACCCCGTCAGCCTGTTCGGCCGCTATCAGGTCGAAAGCTATCTGGGCCAGATGTTCAACCCGACGGTACAGCTGAAATCAGGTGGCTATCTGGTGATCGGCGTGACCGAGGCGTTGATCGCGGTGGATGTAAACTCCGGCCGCTCGACCAAGGAAAACTCGATCGAGGATACCGCGCTCAAAACCAACCTGGAGGCCGCTGACGAGGTTGCCCGCCAGTTGCGCTTGCGTGACCTCGCCGGTCTGATCGTCATCGACTTCATCGACATGGATGAGCGTCGCAACAACGCCGCCGTTGAAAAGCGGATGAAGGACGCGCTGAAGCCGGACCGTGCGCGCATTCAGGTCGGTCGCATTTCGTCCTTTGGCTTGATGGAAATGTCACGCCAGCGCCTGCGCCCCGGTATGTTGGAAGCCTCCACACAGGCCTGTCAGCACTGCCATGGCACCGGCTTGGTTCGCTCGATCGATAGCCTTGGCCTGTCCATCATTCGTGAGCTGGAGGAAGAAGGCGTTCGCCAGCGGTGCAAGGAAATCGTTCTGACAGCACCTGTCGATGTCGCGAACTATCTGCTGAACACCAAGCGGGAACACATCGCCCTGATCGAAACCCGCTACGGTATTGCGATCCAGATCAACGGCGACGGTCATCTGATCAGCCCCGAGTACAAGATGGAGCGCCTCAAAACCGCCAGCCGCGTCGTGATCGCTGATCCGACCGCTGGTGCGATCCAGATCGACAGCTTGGATCTGGAGGAGGACTACATCGAGGAGGCCGAGGTGGTTGAGGAGGAAACTCCCGAAACACAGCCCGAGCCAGAGGCCGATGCAGACAAGCAGCCCAAGAAAAAGCGTCGGCGGCGGCGGCGCGGTGGGCGTGGTCGTGATGGCGACAATGAGAACGAGAACGAAGACGATGAGTCCACATCCGAGGATAAGCCCGAGGCTGCTTCGAACGATACCGAGGAAAAAAAGCCTTCACGGTCCCGTTCCCGCAGCCGCAGCCGCAAGCCTGCTGTGGACGCCCCGGCTGAGGAGCCTGTAGCGGACGCACCAGCGGCAGAGGTTGCACCTGAAGCTGCGACCGACGCACCTGAAGCTGAGGTTGAAGCTCCGGCCAAGCCAGCGCCCAAGCCACGCCGCTCACGTGCGCGCAAAAAGCCTGTGGAGCCAGAAGCCGCGTCAGAGGTTGCCCCGACCGAAGAAGCTGCCCCGACAGTTCCGGCTGAGCCTGCTGTTGCGGAGCCTGCTACGGCTGAAGTTGCCCCTGTGGACGCTGTCGTTGCCGAGGAAACTCCGGCAGCCGCCGCTGTGGCGATGCCGGACGCGCAGCCTGTGGACGAAAGCGGCCCAGCGCCGGAGGTGATGCCCGAAATGGAAACCCCGGCTGAGGTTGCGACCACGCCTGAGGAGCCGAAACCGGCGGAACAACCCGCGGCAGCACAGCAGCCAGAGCCATCGGCGGAGGGCGATCAGCCCAAGCGGCGTGGCTGGTGGGCGCGTAATATCGGAAGCTAAATCCGCACGATAACGAATAAATCCCCGGCCCTGGCGCCGGGGATTTTGTTTCTGGAGATGCTCACTATCAGGTGGGAAAATAATCCGCGCGGGGAATGAACTTCACCAGTTGCGCAGCCTCGGCCCAGCGATGTTCTGCTCCATTGCCAATCATGACGACAGTTTGCGAGGGCAGTTTCTGCGCGCGCAGTATCTGATGAACCGCGTCGCGGGACGTACGCCAACCGGCGCCGCGCTCAGGCTCCGCCCCGGCAGCAATAAAGGAAATCCCTGCCGCTTCGGTTAGCTCAGCTTTGAACTGCGCAGGAACCTCACCCGAAGGGGCAAAGGCCATTAGGCCGCAATTAGCGATCTCACCCAGCTTTGCACGGACCGGATCGGGCATAGATAGCTCACGTTGCAGGCGCAGGTGCAGCCCCTCAACCGTAAACAGGAACGCCGTCACATCGCGCCCGCTACCCAAAAGGATCGAGCGATACTGCGGAAAGCTCAGCCCCAATTCGCGCGCACGCGCCATGCGGATGCGCAGCATGTCGATGGGCATCCGCTCACCCAACATTTCCTTGCGCGCACGGGTCCAGCAATGGCGCGTCCAGCCGGGCACGTTTTGCGGGGGATTGTTATGGCCGATACCGGGTTTCATGTGCGCAGCGTCACCCGAAAAGCGACGCCGCGCAAGAGTGTTACTCAACTCTCGAACTGAGCCATGAACCGTGTGATCCGCACAGCGCCCTCGGCAATCGCCTTGCGCGGGCCAGCGTAGGAAAAGCGAACTGTTTCGTGACCGCGAACCGGATCGAAATCCAACCCCGGTGTTGCGGCGACACCCTCCTCCGCCAACAGGCGGTTGGTAAAGGTGCGACTGTCCAACCCTGTGTGGGCGATATTGGCATAGATATAGAATGCGCCGTCCGGTGGTGCGATGTCACGCAATCCGGCCTGTGGCAGTGCGTCCAGCAACACCTGACGGTTGATCGCATAAACCTTGGCGTTTTCAGCCAGCTCCTGCCCTGCATCCATCGCGTGTAGCGCGGCGATTTGGCTTGCATGGGGTGGGCAGATGAACAGGTTTTGCGCCAAGCGTTCCAGCACACGCACATGGCTATCCGGCACGACCATCCAGCCGATGCGCCAGCCGGTCATGGAGAAATACTTGGAGAACGAGTTGATCACGAACACATCGTCCGTCAGCTCCAGCGCAGTAACGGCGCGGCCCTCGTATTCGATACCGTGGTAAATCTCGTCCGAAATCAGGGCGACATCGGATGCGGCGCAAGCCTCGATCAGCGCGCTGAGCGCGTCGCGATTCAGCATCGAGCCGGTAGGATTCGCAGGGCTGGCGATCAGCAATCCGTCAAGGCTGGGGTCGATATCGGCAACTGTCGGCTGAAAACGGTTCGCGACCGTCCCCTCGATCCGCACGGCCTCCAGATCCAGCGCACGCAGGATATTGCGATAGCTAGGATAGCCCGGATCAGCGATGCCAACCCGGTTACCCGCATCAAACAGCGATAGAAAGCTGAGGATAAATCCGGCCGATGATCCCGATGTTACCACAATGCGTGAGGGCGATACGTCAACGCCGTAAACATCGCCGTAATGTTTGGAGATGCGTTCGCGCAGTGCAGGCAGGCCCAAGGCGACCGTATAGCCCAGCGGGCCAGCCTCCATCGCGCGGGCCAGACCATCGCGCGCCAGCTTGGGCGCGGGGGTGCCGGGCTGGCCGACCTCCATGTGGATCACGTCCTGTCCGGCGGATTCCGCGGCGCGCGCGGCCTCCATCACGTCCATCACAATGAAACTATCGACGGCACTTCGCCTTGATGTCCGCATCGGTGACCCCTACCCTTTTTTATAGAAATTGCCCGCCGTTTGTCGCGGGCGCGGAGCGGAGCGTCAAGCCGCCACCGCACTGGGGGGCATATGAGTTTAACGCGTACATTGTTGACCGTCGTTGCGCTGGCCGTCGGCACCCTGCCCGGCCACGCGCAGGGCCTGATCCGCGATGCGGAGATCGAGCGCACGCTGGATCGTTTGGCCGAACCCCTGATCCTTGCCGCGGGATTGGCGCCTGGCAGCGTCGATATTTACATCGTTAACAGTCGCGAGATGAACGCCTTCGTCGTTCCGGGCGGGCGCATGTATATCTATTCCGGTCTGATCCAGCGGATTGAGCGGCCCGACATGCTGCAAGCGGTCATGGCGCACGAGATTGGCCACATTGTGTCTGGCCACATCGCGCAGCGCGCTGTCGAGGCTGACCTGAACTCCCGCGCCTCAATTGCGGGCGTGTTGCTAGGGATCCTTGCCGGGGCTGCGGGATCGCCGGAGGCCGGTATTTTCATTGCTCGTGGTGCTACGGGCGCAGCGCAGGCCGAGCTTCTGTCCTATTCGCGCAATCAGGAATCCAGCGCAGATCAAAGCTCCGTCCAATTGCTGGAACGTGCTGGCATTGATCCTGTCGCGGCGCTGGATACGCTGGGACTGTTTCGCGGGCAGGAATTGTTGTCCTCTGCGCGGATCGACCCCTATGCACGCTCGCACCCGCTCAGCTCGGACCGGGTTGAGTTGATGCGGCGCAGTGCAGAAAATTCCCCGCTGCATGGCGCGCCTGTTTCCGCTGAGTTGCAGGATGCCTACGATCGAATGCAGGCGAAGTTTGATGGCTTTACCCGCTCGCCCCAATCGGCGCTGGATCGGGTTGAGGGGCGCACGGATATGCCTGCGCGGATACAACGGGCTGTTGCCCTGCACCGCCTGCCTGCGCCGTCTGCTGCCATCAGCGAGATTAACGCCGCAATCGCGATTGAGCCGCGCAACCCGTGGCTGCATGAGCTGAAGGGCCAGTTCCTGATCGAAAACGGTGATGCGGTTGGTGCGATTGCGCCCTACCGGCAGGCACTGGCGCTGGCCCCCGATGCCGCATTGCTGCGGGCGGGATTGGGTCAGGCGTTGCTGTCCCTGAACACCGACGCCGGAAATCGTGAAGCGTTGCAGATGTTGTCCGATGCGCGGGAAACCGTGCTGGGCACGCCCATATCCCTGCGCTCGCTAGCTGAGGCACATGCCCGCGCCGGAAATGAATCGCTTGCCGCGCTGTACACGGCGGAACGCTATGCCATTGGCGGGGCGGTGCGTGATGCGCTACGCTTTGCGCGGATTGCACGCGACGGGTTGCCCAATGGGTCGCCCGGTTGGATAAGGGCGACAGAACTGTTGAGTACCCTAGAACGTATTGAGGAGCGCGAGCGCGGATGACCGGTATGAATTTGATGACGGGCGCAATTGGCGTCGTAGCAGTCGCGGCACTTGGCCTAGGCGTTTACGGATTGCAGGACGCGGAACCTGTTGTCGCCCCCACCCCACCAGCCGCCACATTGGGACTGGTCGATGATCTGGACCGTGAGGTTCTGCAAACGGAGATCCGGCGCTATATGCTGGAAAATCCTGAAATCATCATGGAAGCCGTTCAGGTGCTTGAGGCACGCCAGACCGCCGACGCGCAGAATGCTGAACTGCAAATGGTGCGCAATTCTGCCGATGCGTTGATAAATGACGGATACTCGTTCGTTGGCGGTAATCCTGATGGTGACGTGACCCTGATCGAATTCCTCGACTACCAGTGTTCGTTCTGTAAGCGCGCCCACCCCGAGGTCGCAAACCTGCTGACACAGGACGGAAACATTCGCCTGATCGTCAAGGAATTCCCGATTCTGGGACCGGTAAGCGAGGCCGCATCCCGTGCTGCAATGGCTGTCCTGCTTGAGCAGGGACCAGAGCTGTATCACGAATTCAACGACCAGATGATGCGCTTTCCCGGCCGCTTGGACGATACGATCATCGACAATCTTGCCGAACGGGCTGGCGCTGATGTTGCCGCAATGCGCGACCGGATGGATGATCGCGACATCACGCAGCAAATTGCACAAAACAAGGCACTGGCCGAACAACTGCAAATCACCGGCACGCCGACATTTGTACTGGGCGACACGATGATCCGGGGCTACTTGCCGTTGGAGCAAATGGCAGAAGCCGTTCGCCTGACGCGCAGCGCTGCGCGTTGAACGCTCTTTCACGCTGCGTCACTTAGCCGTATAGGTCGTTTAGAAACGAACAAGGCCCGCCAAGGGCCCCCGCCCATCGGGCAGGGTAAAAATCGCGAGGATTCATGGGCACGAAACATGACGAAGACACCGCCTTCATCAAGGCGCTGGCAGACCTTCTGAAAAACAGCGATCTGACTGAGATCGAGGTTTCCCGACGCTTTGGCGAGGATGACAAGCTGGAGGTGCGCGTTTCACGCCAGGCCACCCAGCAGTTCGTTCAGGCCGCCCCTACCGCACCGGCACCGGCACAGCAGGCTGCGCCTAGCGCGGCCGCCCCTGCTGCGGTCGCTGCACCGGTTTCGGATGATCCAGCGCAACATCCGGGCGCCGTAACCTCGCCTATGGTCGGGACCGTCTATTTGCAGGCCGAGCCGGGCACACCTGCCTTTGTCTCCGTCGGGGATACGGTATCCGAGGGTCAGACCCTGTTGATCATCGAAGCCATGAAAACCATGAACCAGATCCCCTCGCCCCGCGCGGGTAAGGTTGTGCGCATCGTCGTTGGCGATTCGGAACCAGTGGAATTCGGCGCCCCGCTCGTCGTGATCGAGTGAGGCTGTCATGTTCAAGAAAGTCCTGATCGCCAACCGGGGCGAAATCGCGCTGCGCATCCATCGTGCGTGCAAGGAGATGGGCATCCAGACGGTTGCCGTACACTCCACCGCCGACAGCGACGCGATGCATGTGCGCATGGCGGACGAAAGCGTGTGCATTGGTCCCCCTCCGGGCAACCAAAGCTACCTTTCAATCCCGAACATCATCAGCGCCTGCGAAATTACAGGCGCGGATGCAGTTCACCCCGGCTATGGCTTCCTGAGCGAAAACGCGAATTTCTCGCAAATCGTTCATGACCACGGCATTACGTTCATTGGCCCCTCGGCCGATCACATCAACATCATGGGCGACAAGATCGCGGCCAAGGACGCTATGAAGCGTCTGGGCGTGCCCTGTGTGCCCGGCTCTGATGGTGGCGTGAACACCGTCGAGGAAGCCCGCCAGATCGCTGGTGACATGGGATACCCCGTGATCATCAAGGCGGCCGCTGGCGGTGGTGGACGCGGCATGAAGGTCGCGACCTCGGCTGCGGATATCGACGTTGCGTTCCAGTCCGCACGCTCCGAGGCGAAGGCCGCCTTTGGCGACGATATCGTCTACATGGAGAAGTACCTGCAACTGCCACGTCACATCGAAGTTCAGGTGTTTGGCGACGGTAAGGGCAACGCGGTGCATCTGGGTGAGCGGGACTGTTCCCTGCAACGCCGCCACCAAAAGGTGTTCGAGGAAGCTCCCTCACCCGTCATCACGGCGGAACAGCGGGCGCGCATCGGTAAAACCTGCGCGGATGCTGTCGCTGCGATCAACTACATCGGCGCTGGCACGATCGAGTTCCTGTATGAAAACGGTGAGTTCTATTTCATTGAAATGAACACCCGCCTTCAGGTTGAACATCCCGTGACCGAGGCGGTTTACAACGTCGATCTTGTGCAGGAGCAAATTCGCGTCGCCGCAGGGCTGTCGATGAGCTTCACGCAGGACGATCTCGTGCCATTTGGTCATGCGATCGAATGCCGGATCAACGCTGAGAAACTGCCGACGTTTCGGCCCTCCCCCGGTACGATCAGTGCGTTCCATTCGCCTGGTGGTTTGGGCGTTCGCATCGATAGCGCGATTTATGCCGGCTATCGCATCCCGCCCTACTACGACAGCCTGATCGGCAAGCTGATCGTGCATGGTCGCACACGGGATGAGGCCTTGGCTCGGCTGAGCCGTGCGCTCAGTGAGTTTGTGGTTGAGGGGATCGACACAACACTACCGCTGTTCGATCACCTGCTGGCCGCGAAGGACGTTCAGACTGGCGACTACGACATCCACTGGTTGGAGAAGTGGCTGGAGACGGAATTCGAGAAGTAATGCCTACGGACGACATGGAGATCACGCCCGAGCTGTTGCTCAACGCATATGCTGCGGGCGTGTTCCCTATGGCAGAGGGCCGCGACGGCCAGACCCGGTGGGTTGATCCTCACAGACGCGGTGTGATTCCGATTGATGGGCTGCACGTCTCACGCTCATTAAAAAAGCGTATCCGTCGCGGCGGGTTTGAAATTCGGGTCGATACCGAATTTGCCGCCGTGGTCGATGCCTGCGCGGATCGGGATGAGACATGGATCAACGATGAAATTCGAAGCCTCTACGCCGAGCTTCATCGGCTAAAATTCGCACATTCGGTTGAGCTTTGGGTCGATGGCCAGCTTTCAGGCGGGCTATACGGCGTGCGCCTTGGCGCAGCGTTTTTTGGCGAAAGCATGTATAGCACAACCCCCGATGCGTCGAAAATCGCGCTGGTTTGGCTAACAGCACGTCTGCGGGCGGGCGGCTTCACGTTGCTCGACACGCAGTTCGTCACCGACCATCTGCTGACTATGGGTGGGGTCGAGATCAGCCGCGGCGCGTACCGCAAGCGCCTGAGCTATGCGACTCAGCAGCCCGCTGACTGGAGCGCCCTGCCCGGCGATCTATCGACCGAGCAGGTGCTATCTCTCGCGATGTCCTCAGCCGTTATCGGGTAGCGGCGTGTCGTCCAGAGCGTCGGTTTCTGGCTCAACCGTAGCATCGGTGGCCGGCTCAGGTGTAGGCGCCTGATCTATGCAATCCTCAACCCAGATATCGTAACGCGGGTGGTCCATTGCATTTAGTGCAGGGCTGGACGCCATCATCCAACCGGAAAACCGCGGCGTATCCTCACGCGCATCCTGAATCACCACAAACGCAAAGGCGTCAGTGGTTTCACCGGCCGCAGGAACACGGCATGCGTCAAGCAGGATCGACAGCCGCTCATAGGTGACCTGTTCACCCACCATTACAGTAATGTCGTGCGCACGGCCCGTCATCTTGTCCAGCCCGCGCAGCATAGCGCCAGCACGCGGCTGTGACGTGACGGGGCCACGTTCCGGCACACCACCGATGCCACCGAAGTCGCGTTGCAGATCCTCTAGAATACCCTGCTCTACCTGAGCGGACGCAGCGGTCGCGCTCAACAAAGCTGCAATCAGGATTTTACGCATGAAAACCGAATCCTTACATAATCGGCCGTCCAGTTCCCCTGCCCGTCACGCAACGCAGGAGCGAGGAGCGCGGTCACACGGTCAAGAAAGGCGGAACGATCGCCCTTCACCTTACCCAAAACTGGAACGGCAAGTGTTTCTATCCAAGCCCGCATCCCCGCTGGAACCGGCGTTGGGCGCGGGATCAGCTGACAGGTTTGCACTGTAAAGCCGCCCTGCTCCAACAATGCCGTGTATTCAGCAACGGATGGAAAGAACCAGATGTCGTGCAAGCTAGCCTCAACCCCGTCAGCGGCAAGGGTTGAAATCAGCGCTGTGCGGATGGCGGCAACATTGCCCATTCCGCCGAATTCACCCACGAAACGACCACCGGGTTTCAGTGCCTTCGCAACGCCGGAAATCACGTCCGAGGGGCGCACCATCCAGTGCAGCGCAGCGTTTGAAAACACCGCGTCAAACTCGGCATTGAAATCGAGAGCATGGCCATCAGCCACCTGCGCGTCCAAACCTAACGCCTGCGCGCCTGCGACCATGTCAGCCGAGCCATCAACGCCCAACACATCTGCACCCGCGTCGCGCAGCTTGACCGTCAGCGCACCATCACCACAGCCCAAGTCGAGGATACGCTCACCCGGCATCGGCGCCAGCAATTGGACAACAGGCATTCCCAAGTCGGAAACGAACCGTGCATTGGCCTCATAATCGCGCGAGGACCAGTCGTCACTCACGCGCGCCGGTTCCAAAGCTGATGAGAAGGTCGAGCAAGCTGACCGAACCTTGTGTGTTCAGGATTTCATCGCCTTCCTCAAGCATGAACTCCGAACCTCCCGGCGTCAGCGACACGTAGTTCCCGCCCAGCAATCCGTCGGCAGAAATCTTCGCGTCCGAATCTTCAGGTACCAGCACGTCACGGCTCAGAGCCAGAGTTGTGACGGCCTGATAGGTCTGCGGGTCCAGCGCCATGCTGGCCACCGTTCCGATTTTCACGCCCGACATGCGCACGTCTGTCCCCGGTCCGATGCCGGAGGCCGACCGGAACGCCGCGTCCAACGTATAGCTGTTTCCGCCACTGCCCAGATCAGACGTCTGCGCGGCATAGGCAATGAAGCCACCCGCGGCGACCAGAACAACTGCGCCGATAATCGTCTCTGCAATGTTGTTAGCCATGTTACTCTGGGCTCCATGCCTCGTAGTCACCACGTGCGCGCGGGCGCGTTTCGGGTGTCAAAATTGATCCCGGAGGATGATACGCTAGTGCGGTGCCGGTCATATTCTGCAAGTGCGGCTTTTCCCACGCCTTGCGAACAATCGGTGCATCTGTGGGT
>Ga0209309_10003969_pt1 | contig 12464 bp, 10 predicted proteins | sample COGITO_mtgs_1204_2_FD_184807 | JGI IMG/M metagenome (GOLD analysis project Ga0209309, IMG submission 184807) | Pelagic marine microbial communities from North Sea - COGITO_mtgs_120412 (SPAdes) (version 2) | ecosystem: Environmental > Aquatic > Marine > Epipelagic ...
TTTAGGTATAAACACCTTACTATTTTTTGCAATGTATATAGATAATGATGTTATGCACCATTATGAATTTTGGTGGTTCTGGTGGGTGTACATAGTAGGTATGAATTTTACAGATTTGACCATGGTTTTGATTTTCTTTATAGGTAAAGATGTTTTAAAACTTGCTTGGTTAGAAGGAAAGCTAAATAAAGTGTTTAATAAAAGGACCTATTAGTAATGGTTTTCAGTGCTAACAGGCCTTATTTATTATTAACTGGCACCACAGCCCAGTTTAGTTTTTAGAGCTTTAACAATTACAGGGTTTACAAACTCGCTTACGTCACCATTATGGCGAGCGACTTCTTTAACGAGTGTTGATGAAATAAATGAATTTCGCTCAGCGGGTGTTAAAAATACACTTTCTAAGTCGGGGTTCAGGCGGCGGTTCATGTTAGCTAATTGAAATTCATAGTCAAAATCAGATACAGCTCTAATACCGCGAATAAGCACATTAGCATTGTGCTCGCGCGCAAGGTCAGCCAATAAACCAGAAAAACCAATCACCTTAACATTATCTATGTGGCTTAAAATAGAGTTTGCAAGCTCAACACGTTCTTCAAGGTTAAAGCAGGGTTTTTTACTTGGGTTATTAGCTACCGCAACTAATACAGTATCAAACATTTTAGCTGCACGTTGAATAAGGTCTGTGTGCCCATTAGTTAGTGGATCAAAGGTGCCAGGGTAAATTGCAATAACTTTCATAATGTTCACTATTTATTATTTTAGCGCTAGTTTAACAGTGTTTATGCCACAAAGCAGCCTAGCTAAAAAAGCATATAAACACTTACTTTCTTTAAACAGGTCAGTCCATGGTGGGAGTGTTTTAATGATTCATATTTGTTTATACTGTTTACCTCTTTTGAGTGTAATGTAGCCTATAGATAATTTGAGTATTAGCATATGAATACCAAGGATAAAATAATACACACCAGTATTTTGTTGTTTAACGAAAATGGTGAGCGTGCAATAACGACAAATCATATTGCATCAAACTTAGGGATGAGCCCGGGTAATCTTTATTATCATTTTAAAAATAAAGAAGACATTATCCGTCATATTTTTGCGTTGTATCGCGATCATTTAAATACTCACTTTAAACCAATAAATAAAGATGATGATGCTTTTAATCATTTAACGGCTTACCTAGATTCGTTATTTGAGCTGATGTGGCGCTATCATTTTTTTTACGACAATCTCGGTGATATTCTCTCTAGAGATGCTGATTTAAAACAAGCTTATATTGATTTTCAACTCGAATTACTAGAGCAAGTTCGTAAAATTATTTTAGGACTTCGCGACAGTGAAATGATTGCTATTGATGAGCAAGATGTCATTGATTTAGCACATACACTAAAGTTAACGGTTAGTTTTTGGACACCTTATATTAAAGCCCGTAGGCCAAGTGGTACGCTTGCTGAGCAAGATATATATCATGGTATTTTAAAAGTACTTACATTATTTAGAGCGTACAGTACCGATAAAAGCATTGATAAAATGAACCTGCTACGTGAAAAATATACTGAATTAGCACAACAAGCCCCAACTGTTGTTTAGCCTTTGCTCTTGGTTGTTTCCTAGGCGCTGAATTTTTTGCTATAATCCCGCGCCAAATGCCTGGGAGCGCGAATTCCCGCAGTCTAAGAGTGAACTATGCTTAAATTTATCGTCAAACTACATCCTGAAATAGCCATTAAAAGCCGTTCGGTCCGTAAACGCTTTACTAAAGTGTTAGAAAATAACATTAAAATTGTATTGCGACGTGTTGACGAAAAAGTACAAGTAAGAAATAACTGGGATAACATTTCAGTTGTTACGAAACTTGAAGACGCACAAGTTCGTCTTGATTTTATCGATAGCCTTAAACGCATCCCTGGCATTGTTCAATTTATTGAAGTAACCGAAACACAATTCGAAACTCTTGATGATATCTACCAAAAAACAATAGCGTTAGTTGGTCATACAATTGTAGGTAAAACCTTTTGTGTTCGTGCAAAGCGTATAGGTCAACACGACTTTACCTCAACTGATTTAGAGCGTTATGTTGGTGGTGGATTAAATCAACATATCGAAGGCGCAAGCGTAAAGCTTAGCCGCCCAGAAGTGACAATACGCTTAGAAGTAAAAGATGATAAAGCTTACATTGTTTCGCAAACACATTTTGGTATGGCTGGTTTTCCGCTGCCAACGCAAGAAGATGTGCTTTCGCTTATGTCGGGTGGTTTTGACTCTGGCGTAGCAAGTTACCAAATGATTCGTAAAGGCGCGCGCACACACTTTTTATTCTTTAACCTTGGTGGCGCAGCCCACGAAATTGGCGTTAAGCAAGCAAGTTACTACTTATGGAAAAAATACAGCTCTACACATAAAGTTAAATTTGTAACGGTTGATTTTGAACCTGTTGTTGCTGAAATATTAGAAAACGTTGAAAACAGCCAAATGGGTGTTGTACTTAAACGTATGATGATGCGCGCGGGTAGTGTAGTTGCCGAAAAGTTAAACATTCAGGCACTTGTCACTGGTGAAAGTATTGGCCAAGTATCTAGTCAAACATTAGCGAATTTAAGCGTGATTGACCGTGTTACTGAAACGCTTATCTTACGTCCGCTTATTCAACACGATAAGCAAGAAATTATTAATATTGCTCGCCAAATAGGTACAGCCGAAATGGCAGAAACAATGCCTGAATACTGTGGTGTTATTTCTAAAAAGCCAACGGTTAAAGCCAAAATAGACGTTATTCTTGGTGAGGAAGAAAAATTCGACTTTGATGTGCTTGATACTGTTGTAAATAATGCACGTATAATGGATGTGCGTGATATTGATGTAGAAGCCAAGCAAGAACTTAAAGAAGCTGAGTCGGTTGCTGATTTACCTATAGGCTCTGTAGTAGTTGATATTCGCTCTCCTGAGGAAGAAGAAGCTGCGCCCTTAGAAATTGATGGTATTGAAGTGGTGCATTTACCGTTTTTCCGTCTGGCGACTAAGTTTGGTGATTTACCAAAAGACACTGACTATTATTTATATTGTGATAGAGGTGTAATGAGCCAACTACAGGCACTTATGCTGCACGAACAGGGCTTTGAAACTGTAAAAGTTTATCGTCCGTAAAGTAAAAAACTTATATAAGCGTGGTTTATACCACGCTTTTTTTTGCCTGAATTTTAGCAAGTAACTCATCATTGTAAGGTGTTGGAATACCGTGGAGTTTACCTTGTTGGCTAATATAGCCACATATAGCTGATATTTCAGTTTCTCTGCTATGCGCTACGTCTTGCTGCATTGAAGAGTAATTGTCAGACGTTAATTCCATTATTTTATAAGCGGTATTAAGTGCTTTAATCAATGGGATATTAAGCCCTTGTACCTTTGCTATATTGCATGCTTCAGTGAGTGCATTAAAAATTATAGCGTTGTACTTAGGTGCGCGTAAATCACCATTTTTTACATTATTTAAGGCGCTTAATGGGTTAATAGCAATATTTACGAGTAGTTTTTCAAAACGAAGCTGCTGAATGTTATTAGTAAACTTTAGGTTGGGTATTACTTTAAAAATATCAGCTATTGGCGCACTATTTTGAAAAGCTAATTCATTACAGTCACCAATAACGCTTTGCCCTTCACCAGTGTGCTGCACAATGTATTGGTTTGATTTAAAGCCCGCTATACTTGTAGTTAAAAAGTAGAGCGCTTGGTGAGTGCTTAGTTGGCTATTTACCTCATCAACATTACCCATTCCATTATGCGAAAGTACAACAGAGCAATGATTTGGTAAAAGCGGCTTTATTTGTGAAAATGCATCAAGTACTTGAAAGGCTTTAACGGTAAATAAAACAACATCAAATTCAGCTGCTTTATTTAGCTGATTTAATGAAATAAATTGTGCGTCAATTTTTTTAGATGCGCTTTTACCTCGACTATAAAAGCGGGTATTTGTTGGGCTCTTGCGAGTTAAAACACTGACATTATGCGACGCGCTTAGAAAATGGCTAAGTAACAAGCCAATAGCACCATCGCCAACAATTAAAATATTAGCCATATGGGTTCTTTTTTCGAGGTGTAAAAATTACTCTAAGTAAAAAGTAGCTTGCAGCACCTGCAAAATCAGCAAAAAAATCACCGAGTGATGCTTGCCTATATGGAAGTGCATCTTGCATTATTTCTATAGAAGCGCCATAACCAGCCAATAAAAGTATTTGCGCATATAAAGGAAGCTTAAACGCTTTATCCATTATTATGGCTAGTATAAAAAAAATCCCAAAATGGGCGACTTTATCAACATGAGGAAATAAATTTACAACGCCACCTTTTACTTCTTTGGCAAATAAAAAGGTAAAAGCTACTATGCTGATTAAAAAAATTGCTTGATAAACACGCCTTGTCACGACAAATCCTAAAATCGCTTAAAAAAGAAACTGGATTATATCAAACTAAATTAGTATCGCACCTGAACAAGATGCAGAAAAATGTAAATATTTATAATTTTAGCGTTATAATTGCGACATAAAATTAAGATTAAATAGTTAGGAGCAAACCAATGCCTTCATTTGATATTGTATCTGAAGTAGAAATGAACGAAGCTAAAAACGCAGTTGATAATGCAAATCGTGAGCTAGAGACCCGCTTTGACTTTAGAGGGGTTGATGCATCTATTGAGCTAAATGATAAAACAATTAAGCTTAAAGCTGAAGCAGACTCTCAGGTTATGCAATTATTTGATATTTTAGCAAGCAAGATATCTAAGCGTGGTATGGATGTATCAAGCTTGGAACTTCAAGATATTAGCCGTGCAGGTAAAAATGTTTTTCGTAATGTGGGCTTAAAACAGGGCATCGAAAAAGATATGGCTAAAAAAGTAGTTAAAGCCATTAAAGACTCTAAAGTTAAAGTTCAAGCTGCTATTCAAGGTGAAGAAGTACGTGTAACGGGTAAAAAACGTGACGATCTTCAAGAGGCTATGCAAGTAGTACGCAGCGCTGAACTAGGTCAGCCTTTTCAGTTTAAAAATTTCCGCGATTAATAAAGCTTTATAAGCTTTGTAATAAAGCGCGCTTTGATTTTTTACTTTTGATTAAAGCCGCTTTATATATTCCCTTCTAAAGACCTTTCTTCGATTGATCCGCTTTTTAGTATTTAAGCTACTATATTTATTACATGTGATTTTTATACAAGGTATTAAATGAAAGTCTATCAATTATTTTTGCTATTTCTGTTAGCTCTATTTACGCAGCCTAGTTTATCAAAAGCAATTGATATTAATATATTGGTTGAAGATGGCTATTTCCCGATTGTTATTGATGCACAAACACAACGGGGGCTTGCACCTGAGTTTATAAAAATATTAAATGACTCACAGAGCGAATTTAACTTTATACTCAATTCCTTACCTGTTAAAAGGCTATCAAAGTCTGTTGAACAGGGGCATTTTGATGTTCTATTCTTAATGGCATTGCAATGGATCCCGCAATCTATGCGCTCGAATGTGATGCAAAGTAGTTTTTATATGATTACAAAAAATGAGTTATATGCGCTTAAAGAAAATGCAATAAATCAAGCTTATTTTAATGATTTACGAGCACTAACAAAAGTAGGGGTTTTAGGCTATTCGTATCACTTTGCTGGCTACAATACTGATGCATATTACTTAAGTGAGGAGCACAGTGTTAGCCTTACTATAGACGAATACAACGTGGTAAAAATGTTGTTACTAAAGCGTGCCAACATTGGCGTACTAAATAGCATTGCGTACCAGTATTTTAAAGACCAAAAAGCTTTCGATATGAGTTTGCTATACAAAAGTGAAATCCCCGATGCCGTTTTCGATACTCACTTTTTAGTTAATACTCAGCAAAGCAAAATATCAGCGTCTAAAATTGATGCTATTCTTAATTCTTCAGCTATTAAGTTCCAGATCAAAAGCCTGCTAAATAAATACGGTGTTTCTTCAAGTTTTAATATTGAGTAATACTTATAGTTAAACTGTTTTAGCTGTATAGACGTCCGTTGACATTTGTAAACAAAATGCTCACAATAGCCGCATATTTTTGAGGTGCTTGCTTAATGCTTATGCATTGGTTTTAAGGTATTGAAACTAACAGCAAGATAATCGGGAAGTTGGTGAGTTTTCATGATGACTACAAGCCCAACACTGCCCCCGCAACGGTAAAGTATTGCATATTTTTATGTGCTTACTGAGTCCGGAGACCGGCCTTGATGCAATCTTACTTACTTAAATCTTTGCGGTGGGCAAAGGTAGGGGACATCATGTTAAACAAAACAACTCTAGGCGTTGCTATTTCTGCTGCGCTTTCATTTTCTGTGTCTGCTGCAGATAATTCAATTGAAAAAATAACCGTTACTGCTAATAAATTTGAGCAATCAATCAATGACGTTTTAGCGAGTGTAAGTGTTATTGAACGCGCTGAAATAGAAGCAAGCAACGTACGCGATTTACCAACCTTATTAAGCACGCGAGTTGGTTTTCAGGTTAATCCAAACGGTGGTTTTGGCCAAAATACAGGTGTGTCACTTCGTGGTACTGGCTCTGGCGATACGCTAATTTTGATTGACGGTGTACGTACGGGTTCTGCAACACTTGGTCAAAAAGCATTAAATAATGTTCCTCTAAATAGTATCGAACGCATCGAAATTATTAAGGGCTCTCGCGCGGCTGTTTACGGCTCTGATGCACTTGCTGGCGTAATCAACATTATAACGCGTGAATCAGATAACTTATCTTTGAGTGCTACGTTTGGTTCTGATTCTTATCAAAATTATCAAGTGGCAGGCTCTGTAAAATCAGGCGATATAACAACAGCATTTAATGCAGGATTTGAAAAAACAGATAACTTTGATGTACTGCAAGGCGTAGCACCCGATGAAGATGGCTATGAAAATAAAAATCTTGGTTTTAAAGTAAATTATTCTGATGCACACTACGGCGACTTTAAGTTATTAGGTCAATACAGTGAAGGTTTCGCAGATTACGACAGTCGCTTTAGTCCAGCCGACAGTACGATTGAACGAGATGATTTTAAAAACTACCAGCTTTCTGCTGGTTGGAGTAAAAACTACACTAATCAAACGCACAGTATTGATTTAGCGCTAGCAACGGATGATTCAGACAATACATATGTCGATTTTTCAGTTGGACCAACAACAAGTACTTTTATAACTAAACGCACACAGGTTGATTATAACGGCCAATACCTATTATCTGATGAGCTTAACATTAGTGGTGGTGTTAACTGGTACAACGATGATGTATCTCATAGTTCGCAACTATTTGTTGAAGACAGCCGAGATGTACTTGCTGTGTTTGTAGGTGCTTACTACGATGCAGATAAAGTATTGGCTAATTTAACTGTTCGCCAAGATGATGACGAGCAATTTGGCGACGAAACAACGTATACAGCCGCTGCAGGTTATCATTTATCTGAAGATGCAACATTTCGTATAAGCCAAAGTACTGGCTTTAAAGCCCCTACATTTAACGATTTATATTTCCCACTTTATGGTAACCCTAATTTACAGCCTGAAAAATCAGTAAACCGTGAGTTAGGTTTGAGTGTGGACTTTGATATTGCGCAAGTTGATGTTGCAATATTTAGAAACGATATTGAAGATAAAATTGATTACGATGCAAACTTTGCATTAGCTAATATCGATGAAGCACGTTATGAAGGGGTTGAATTTAGCTTATCTCAGCAGTTTTTTGGTTTTGATAGCAACCTTAACTTTGCTTATTTAAGTGCAGAAGACGAAGAAACGGGCGCAGAGTTACGTAATGTTGCTAAACGCACATTTAACTGGGAACTTGCAAAACAGTTTGGTGCTTTTGATGCAAGGTTAGACATGCAATACCGTAGCGACCGAGAAGGTGCAGTAACGCGTTTAGGCTCTTACACGCTGTGGAATTTAGCGGGTAATTACCAAGTAAATGAACACATTGAGGTTTCGCTTCGTGTAGAAAACTTATTTGATAAAGAGTATAACGCGGTTGACTCAAACGCTGATTTTACAACGGGTCAAGTGTATTACTACAACACACCAGAGCGCCGCTTTTTTGCAGGCGCAAGTTACCAGTTTTAATCGCTTTTAATAGTTAAAGAGTAAAAAAGACAAAAGCCCGATTTAAATCGGGCTTTTTACTATGCGACTAAACTTAGTTACTCAGTTAAAAACTCTTTAAATACGGTTTCAAACTTATGTAATTTAGGTGCGATTAAAATACTGCAGTAACCCTGCTGTGGGTTTTCGTTATAGTAATCTTGATGGTAATGCTCTGCTGGATAGTATGTAGTGGCAGGGCTAACTTCTGTCACAATTGGCTCACTCACATGGCTTTGCAGTTGAGCTATCATTTCATTGGTTTGCTTTAGCTGAGCTTCATCGTGATAGTAAACAACGCTTCTATACTGTGTGCCTATGTCGTTACCTTGTCGATTCAGCTGTGTTGCATCATGCAAAGTGAAAAACATTGCCAGCAGTGTTTCAAAGCTAACGACAGTTGCGTCAAATTCAATCTTAACAACCTCAGCGTGCCCTGTTGTGCCAGAGCATACAGAATTATAGGTTGGGGCGTCGGTTTCGCCGCCTGTATAGCCAGAACTCACATCTAATACGCCATTTACACGTCTAAATGCAGCATCTATACACCAAAAACAGCCGCCACCAAATGTTGCTACTTGCGTTGTTGAGCTCATAAGTATTCCTAAAATGTATATGGAGTTTAAAGGCGAGCATAAATTGTATGCGCCGCAACAACAAGGTTACGGCGCAATAAAGAGATTAGATCTCTTCGAAAGGTTTTTCAGCAGCTTGTTTATTCAGCTTTTGTTGTAAAAACTCAGGTGACTGAGTATTTCTCGACAGAGCATAATACGCAGCAGGTACAACAAAAAGAGTCAGCAGGGTAGATACAATAACCCCTGTAAACACAACTACACCAATTACCATACGGCTTTCGGCGCCGGGGCCTGAGGCAAAAACCAAAGGAACAGAGCTCATAACGGTTGTTAGTGAGGTCATTATTATTGGGCGAAGGCGCTGGGTAGCTGCTTGTAGTATTGCTTCACTAAACTCAACGCCTTTATCGCGTAATTGGTTAGTAAATTCTACAATCAAAATACCATTTTTAGCACTTAAGCCTATGAGCATGACAATACCTATTTGGCTGTAAATATTTAAGGTAAGTCCTGTAGCCCAAAGCCCAAACATAGCGCCCATTAAACCAAGCGGTACGGTAAGCATAATTACAAACGGGTGCATAAAGCTTTCAAACTGCGCAGCAAGTACTAAAAAGGTAACGGTGAGTGCAAGTATAAATACGTAGGTCATCGCTGATGCGCCTTCGTAATAAAGCTGCGATTCACCTTTGTAATCTACTGCGCCATCTATATCGTTTTCTTGCGCGGCTACCTCGTTTAAAAAGTTAAGCGCTTGCTCAAGTGTATAACCGTCGGCTAAGTTGGCGCTTAATGTAATTGCGCGCATACGGTTGTAACGGTTTAAGCGTGAGGCTGTTGCTTCTTCTTTTAAGCTGATAAGGCTATCAAGTGGTACTAGTTCATCGCTTCGTGATTTAAGGTATATATTTGAAATATCAGTAGGGTTGGTGAAATCTTCTTTAGTCCCTTTTAAAATCACATCGTATTCTTCACCGCGGTCAATAAAGGTTGTAACACGGCGCTGGCCAAGCATTGTTTCTAGTGTACGGCCTACATCAGATACCGACACGCCTAAATCGGCGGCTTTGTTTTTATCTATACTGACTAAAAACTGTGGGAAGGTTTCTTTATAATCATGATCGATTCTTACTAAACCAGGGTTTTGCTCAGCACGCTTTATTATACGGTCACGCCAATCGGCAAGTTGTGCATAGTCATTACCCTGCAGCACAAACTCAATTGGGCGAGATGAACCACCACCGCCAATACCACGGCGCATAATGGCAAATGCACGAACATCGGTAACTTCTTGCATTTTACCGCTTATTTCATCCATTACTTCCCACGTTGAGCGTTTGCGTTTATCCCAATCGGCCATACCCACAATCGCAACACCGCCGCTGCCACCCCAACCGGGTACTCGAACAAGTACGCGACTCAGTTCACCTGCTTGCGAATAAGGCATTAGGCGCTCTTCAATTTTAGCCATATTAGCGGCGTTATTTTCGTAACTTGCGCCTTCAGGGCCGCTCATCATAATAAAGAACGTGCCACGGTCTTCTTTTGGTGTTAGCTCAGAAGGAACTTGTAAAAACAACGAGTAACTAACAAAGCCAGCTAATAACAAGCTCACCATTAAGCCCCATTTTCGGGTTATGTTAGTGGAGAGTGAATTACGGTAACTTACTTCAATTTTAGTAAATTGACGGTCCATCCATTGGCTAAATTTATTTGGTTTGTCTGATACTTTAAGTACTTTAGAACACAAAGCTGGTGCGAGAGTAAGTGCTGTAACACTTGAGAAAAATACGGCAGCACTTACCGCCATAGCAAACTCAGTAAATAATGCACCTATACGGCCATCCATAAATACTAATGGCACAAACACAGATATAAGTACAAGAGTGGTTGCTATTATGGCAAAACCTACTTCACGCGCGCCTCTAAATGCAGCTAGTAACGGCGGCTCACCCAATTCAATACGACGGTGGATATTTTCAAGCATTACAATGGCATCATCTACTACTAAACCAATGGCCAGTACTAAGGCAAGTAAAGTGAGTAAGTTAATTGAGTAGCCCATTGCTAATAAAAACATAAAGCTACCAACAAGTGCAACGGGTACGGTGACTGCTGGAATAAGCGTTGCTCGTATATTGCCTAAAAACAAAAATATAACGAGTACGACTAAACCCATAGAGATTGCTAGCGTGCTGTAAACCTCATTAATAGACTCTTTAATAAATACAGACGAATCGTAGCTGTCTTGGATTGTGGTGCCTTCAGGTAGGTTTCGTTTGATTTTTTCAAGTTCGCTACGTGCGTTATCTACTACGGTAAGTGTGTTTGCTTTAGCTTGTTTTACAATACCTAAGCCAATCATATTACGCCCGTTACCACGAAATAAGCTTTCGTCATCGGCAGCTTCTAAGTGTACATCGGCAACTTCACCTAAACGTACTAAATAGCCTTCATCGCCACGTTTAATTACCAGGTTTTTAAAATCGCGTTGATCTTTATAGCTACGTGCAGTACGTACTGTAAAGTCACGATCTATTGATTCTATTTCACCGGCAGGTAGTTCAACGTTTTCTGTACGAAGTGTATTTTCAATATCGCTTGAAGTAATACCACGAGCAGCCATTGCTTGGCGGTTTAGCCAAATTTTCATTGCGTATTGACGCTCACCACCAATACGTACGTTAGATACGCCGTCTACCACGGCTAAACGGTCAACAATAAAACGCTGCGCGTAATCAGATAACTGTAACGAGTCCATTGTTTCGCTGTTTAATACAAACCATGCGATTGGACTTTCATCACTATTCGATTTTGATACTTCTGGCGGGCGTACCTGATCAGGTAAACTATCAAGTGCACGTGCTACCCGTTCGCGTACATCGTTAGATGCAGCGTCTATGTCGCGGTTAATATCAAACTCAATAGTAATGTTTGAGCGCCCATTACGGCTCGAAGAGTTAATACTTTTGATGCCTTCAATACCTGAAATTCGATTTTCTATTATTTGCGTTATTTTGGTTTCTATAATTTCGGCAGAAGCACCTGTGTATTCAGTGCTGATATTTACAATGGGTGTTTCAATATCTGGATATTCACGAAGTGGCAGCATAGTAAACGCAACCAGTCCAAAAGTAAGCAGCAGTACATTAATTACAATGGCAAAAACGGGGCGTTTAACACTAGTATCTGTAATTTTCACGTATTACCCCTTTACGCTTACTTTACTTCCAGAGCGAATTTTTATTAGCCCCTCAGTAACAATTTGCTCGCCATCGGTTAAGCCTTCGTCTATAGCAACCCAGCCATTATTTCTGCCAGCTACATGTACTTCAACTCGATTAGCTATTCCGTCTTGAATTTGAAAAACAAAGTGTTTGTCTTGCAAAGGTATAACCGCTTTTTCTGGCACCATTAATGCCTGGTTGCTGCTTAGCTCAAGTGCTGTATTTAATAACATACCAGGGCGAAGTAATCCTGATTTATTAGCAAAACTTGCTGTTACTTCAACACTGCGTGTAACCGAATCAATACGCGAGCTAATATGCGTTACCTTGCCGTTAAATGTTTGTCCTGGATAGGCATCGTTTTGGGTAAGTACTTTCATGCCCATATTTAATTGTGCTAAATATTTTTCAGGTACTTTAAAGTCAACTTTAATAATACTAATATCATCAAGTGTTGTGATTATTGTTGTATTACTTACGTAGGCACCTATTGATATTTCACGCTTACCTAACA